>WNFO01002994.1_pt1 | contig 14163 bp, 11 predicted proteins | sample 5400251 | NCBI WGS metagenome assembly WNFO01 (sample SAMN13153354, study PRJNA577476) | soil metagenome | isolation source: 100 cm saprolite under Madrone tree | place: USA:California | collected 2016-06-14 | reverse complement strand
AGTCCGGAAAAGTTTGTCGTCCATCCCTGCTACATCGGCGGCTGTTTCGGCGGCAAAGGCGACTTCATGGACGTGCCGGTGGGCTATGTTCTTTCGGCGAAAAGCGGCCGGCCCGTCAAGCTGGTGATGGATTATTACGATGAGTTTATCGCCGGCAACCCGCGGCATGCCGCCGTCATCCGGGTGAAGACTGGAGTGAAGCAGGACGGACGGCTGGTGGCGCATCGCATGGAGTATATCTTCGATAGCGGCGCCTATGGCGCCTTTAAGCCCCAGGGCTATCTCGTCGGTCCGAAAGAAGCCGCAGGGCCGTACAAAATACCCCATGTGTTCATCGAAGAGAAAATCGTTTACACCAACAAAATTCCCTGCGGCCACATGCGGGCGCCGGGCGATCCGCAGGGCTTTTTCGCCAATGAATCGCAAATGGACCTGGTGGCGAAACGGCTTGAGATGGACCCCATCGCCTTCAGAAGAATAAACTTAATGCGCGACGGGGACGAGTCGCCCATTGGCCACGTGGTGCCGCACATCAAAAGCGACGAAACCGTTGACGAGGCAGTTCGGGTCTCCGGTTATCGGAAGCCTAAGCGCAAGTATCTCGGCCGGGGCGTCGCCTTAGCCCAGTGGTTGCCGCTGGGCGGCGAGAGTCATGCCTTTGTAAGCGTCGATGAGCGGGGGCAAATCACGGTGTCCACCGCGATGGTCGACCAGGGCGCGGGAACCTACACGGCGATGCGGCAAATCGTCGCCCATGAGCTTCAAGTGCCCGTCGAAATTGTATCCGTTGAAATTCTGGGCACGAGCCGGGTGGCGCCGGACACGGGCGTGGGGGCGAGTCGGGCCACGAGAATTTTTGGCAATGCGACGCGCGCCGCTGCGGTAGAAGTCAGAGAGCGCCTGCTGGAGAATGCGGGCCGGCTATTCGATAGGGGGCGGGAGCAACTGATTTTGACTGGTGCCGGCGGCATTCGCACTACGGCAGGTGAAGAAATGAGCTACGCGGAGATTATCGAGAAGACCGGCCTTCCGATCCGCTGCCAGGGTTCGTATAAGAATTTTACGTCTGGACCGGAAGCTGCACTGTGTATCCAGGTAGCCGAAGTCGAGGTCGATAGCGAAACCGGTCAGGTGCGTCTCAAGCAGTTAACGACGGTACATAGTACAGGCACCGTCATCAATCCACTGATGCATCAAGGGCAGATCGATGGCGGCGTCGTGATGGGCATGGGCTATGCGCTGATGGAGCAGGTCTTGATTGATGAGGGTCAAGTGCTCACGACGAATTTCGGCGAAAACAAAATTCCCTCCATCAAAGATATTCCGGTCCTAAAAACCGTCGTGCAGGAGTTCGCCGTCGGCAACGGACCTTACGGCGCCATGAGCATCGGCGAACCGCCGGTGGTTCCCGTCGCCGCGGCCATCGCCAACGCGGTCCATGACGCGGCGGGCGTGCGGATTTATGATTTACCGATCACGGCCGAGAAAGTGCTGAACGCGCTCAAAGGACGTGCCAACAACAACTAACCGTTGCCTCGATCGGGTTAAATTGATAATTCACATTACGTTCTATGGAAGACCAACTGGCTAAGCGTCTAGTGCAGAGCCTCAAAGAGGCGGGGATCAACTTCATGACGTATTTGCCGGAGACGCGGCTTAGTCAAATCGTGCCGTTGATCCGCGACGATCCGGCTATGGAGCTGATCGCCGCGGCGAGCGAGCAGGAGGCGGTGACCATCGCCGCGGGCGCTACCCTGGGGGGAAAACAGACCGCGGTTTACATGGAGAATACCGGTATCTACGTTTCCAGCTACAGTCTGCTCGCGGTCGGCAAGCAGCTGGGCGTCCCGTTGCTTTTGATCGTCGGCTTTTTGGGCGGCATCGCCGATCGGCGCAATAGTTTTCTTTACGCCACGATCGGCAACCGGACGATTCCGTTGCTGCAGGGCCTGGGCATAGAATACCTATTGCTGGAAGACGGCGACAAGCTCGAAGTCAAAATCAAAGACGCCGTGCGCGGCATGAACGCGCTCCGAGCGCCCATGGCGCTCCTTTTCGCCGGGGAATTTTCCCTATGATTCGCTATGAATGTTTAGAGCTTCTCGCTGCAAAAATCACCGACCAGTTGGTGGTGACTTCGCAAAGCGGCCAGCGCATCGAGTGGTCGCACCTATCGAAGCACGAGGGCAATTTGCTCGTCGGAATGATGGGCTGTGCCATTGGCGTCGGCATGGGGCTGGCACTGGCGCTGCCACATCGGAAAGTGATCGTCCTCGATTCCGACGGCAGTGTTTTGCTGTCACTGTTCAATCTGGCGACGCTCGGCAATCTGCGCCCCAAAAATTTAGCGATCTATGTTTTCGACAACGGCGTCTACAGCGGCAGCCGCATCAGCTATCCTACGGCCACCGCCGGCAACACCGATTTAGCGGCGATGGCCCAAGGCGCGGGAATCAAGAACGCCCAAACGTTGCGCGGCATCGAGGAATTCAAGCATAAAGGCGTCGAAGCACTGGCACGGGATGAGCTGGCTTTCTTCGTTTGTAAAGTGGAAGAGAGCCTAATGCACCGGGAGATTCCCCGTCCCGATACCGACCTCGCCGAAAACAAATACACGTTTGTGCGTTATCTCGAACGCACGGAGAAAAAGACCATTCCATTTATCGGTCGCGGCTAGCGCGCTAGAGGAGGTTATAGTGAGAGCCATACTTATTTCGTTCGCGCTTGTAATAGTGTTCATGTCGGGTGCTTTCGAAGCTCCGACTCAGGCGCAGGATTTCTACAAAGATAAAACAGTCCGTTTCATCGTCGGCTATTCTCCCGGCGGTTCCTTCGATCTCTATACGCGGGTGATAGCGCGCCATTTCGCCAAGCACATTCCCGGCAATCCTACTACCATCGTCGAAAACATGACCGGCGCCGGCGGGATCATCGCTGCGAATAATCTATATAACATCGCCAAGCCTGATGGGCTGACGATCGGAGCCTGGGCGGCCCCCTTGGTGTTGCAGCAAATTATGGGGAACGAAGCAGCTAAATTCGATGGCCGCAAGTTTGGTTATCTCGGCGTGCCGAGTCCGTATGATACCGTGTGCACATTCAACGACAAAAGCGGCATTGCAAACATGAATGATTGGTTTGCCGCTAAACGGCCAATGAAAATCTCGTCCATCGGACCCGGTACGAGCACGTCGGATATTCCGAAGCTTCTCAAAGTCGCGCTCAATTTGCCGTTGGAAGTCCTGGACGGTTACAAAGGCGGAGCTGACGCGCGAATGGCAGTTGAGTCCGCGGAAGTCGACGGCTACTGTGGCTCTTGGCAAACGGTGGAAACAGTGTGGCGAAGCGCCTATGAAAGCGGAAAAATCCGTGCGATTCTTCAGGCCTCGCTCGAACCCTATTCCAAATATAAGGAAGTGCCGTTGGCGATCAGCTATGCTAAAACCGATTTGGCGCGCCAGCTTATCACGGTCGCTGACAGCGCTCACGGCGCGCAGTTTCCCTATACGGTTCCACCGGGTATACCGAAGGATCGACTCGAAATCCTGCAGAAGGGGTTTGTGAGCACTTTGAAGGACCCTGAGCTCCTGGCAGAAGCCAATAAATCGAAATTAGATATCGAAGTCATCGACGGACCCACGATAGCGAAAAAGTTGGGACTTCTCTATGAGCTTCAGCCAGCCGTGATCGCGAAACTTAAAGAGGTGTTGCTGCCGAAGAAGTGAAGTGGCAGCCACCGTTCTTGGGCTCAGTTTCTTGTCGGTGAGGAACCAATAATGAGGGCCATCACCCTAAAGCGTCCCGGCAGTTAGTATCTTACCCTTGACACGCTAACGGCTTTCTCGATAAAGCTTTTTTCGTTAGTTCGTTATAACTTCGGCGATCCTTATAATCGGAGATTCACGACCATGGCCAAAATCGTTTTAGGCATCGGCACATCGCACAGTCCGCAGCTAAGCGTCCGTGCAAGTGATTGGCGGGTGCTCCGGGAAAAGGATGAGCACGACCCACGGCTGGACTATCAAAGCCTGATACAACAGGCGAAACCCAATCTCGAGAGCGAACTCACGGCCGAAAAATTTAGCCAACGCGACGAGGCGTGTCAGAAAGCTATTAAAACGCTGGGAGATACCCTGCAAAAGGTCAATCCGGATGTCGTCGTCGTGTTTGGTGATGATCAGCATGAGCAATTTCAAGACGACAACATGCCAACCTTCGCCATCTACCACGGCAAATCTTTGCCCGTGGTGACTCACACGGGGCGTAACCCTGCGGCTTGGAAGTCGGCTGAAGAGCGCGGTTGGGCGACGACGGCACCGGAATATGAGGCAGGTCAAGCATTGGCCGACCATCTCATCCGGTCTCTGGTGGATGCAGAGTTTGATATCGCGCGTTGTAACAAACTGCGGCCGGAGATCGGTGTAGGGCACGCGTTCAGCTTTTTGTATCGGCGCGTCTTGCCCGGAGGCAAGTTGCCGATGGTTCCGGTAATGGTCAATACCTACTATCCGCCGAACCAGCCAACGCCGAAACGTTGCTACGCCTTCGGCCAAGCGGTGCGGCAGGCAGTTGAATCTTGGGACAGCGACAAGCGTGTCGCAATCATGGCGTCCGGGGGGCTCAGTCATGTCGTCATCGATGAAGAGATCGATCAGATGACCATTGATGGGCTACGAAGCAAAAAGCCGGAGACCCTGTGGCGACTGCCGCGGGAGCGCTTGTGGGGCGGGACTTCAGAGATTCTTAATTGGGTTGCCTTGGCTGGCGCGGTGGAATCGATGGAACTGAAATACTTGGAATACGTCACGACCTACCGGTCGCCGGCAGCTACGGGCTGCGGCATGGGATTCGCGTATTGGCAATAAAATCGGTTTCGGGTTCCGTGTTCCAAGTTTTAGCTCGCGCTGCCTATAGGAAACGCTATCGGGTTCGCAAGAGACACAGGACTTAAGTTGGCGCGAGAGCTCATCGTTGAACGTTTATTGAAGCTGGACACCTGCGCGGTCTCGGACGGCATGGATCGTTTGGGGTTGACCGGCGCAACCTACGGCGTCCGTCCAATGTGGCTGTGCCCGAAGATCGTAGGACGAGCGGTGACCATGAAAATCAAACCGGCGGGTTTGGACAAACCGAAGCAACATCTTGGAACCTTGCCCATCGAGGCGGCCCAGCCAGGAGACGTGATCGTGGTCGATAACGGCGGACGACCCGATCAATCGTGTTGGGGGGGGCTCTTGGCGCTCGCGGCGAAAACGAAAGGAATTAGCGGGGTCGTCATTGATGGCGCGTGCCGGGATGTCGACGAGAGCCGGGATGTGGGTTTCCCTGTCTATGCCCGTGCCGCGCTTCCGATGACCGCGCGTGGGAGAGTGATGCAGGAATCCTACAATCAAGAGATCGAATTTGCCGGCGTGCAAGTGCATCCCGGCGACCTGGTGATCGCGGATGGCAGCGGCGTGATCATCATTCCTCGGTCCAAGGAAGAAGAAGTCGTTCGAGAAGCCGAGGTGGTGGCGGCAACGGAAGCCAGAATGGCGGAGGGTATACGACAAGGAATGTCGGTTCTTGAAGTGCTGGAAAAGCTCGGCTACGAGCAAATGTTGGATAAAAACAGGGGGAAGTAAACTCGGGTGGATGGAAGTTGCTGGCCGCCGTCCGGCGAAATTGAAGTGGGTATGACATGTTGACTCGAGAAGAGAACGAACTTTTGACTAGAGTCGGGCGTGGCACACCGTGCGGGGAGTTGCTGCGGCGCTACTGGCACCCGGTGGCCGCCGCCGGTGAATTTACCGAAGAGAAGCCCATCAAACCAGTCAAGATTCTCGAGGAAGAACTGGTCGTTTATCGCGATAACCAGGGAAAGTACGGCCTGGTCGGCGAGCATTGCCCGCATCGACTGGCTTCTTTGGCGTACGGGAGGGTCGATGACGAGGGCATTCGTTGCCCATATCACGGTTGGAAATTTGACAGCACGGGCAAATGTCTGGAGCAGCCGGCGGAGCCGGAAGGCAGCACGTTCAAAGACCGGATCAAACAGGTCGCTTATCCGGTGGAGACGCTTGGCGGATTGATTTTCGCATACCTCGGTCCGGAACCTAAGCCGTTGTTGCCGCGATGGGATGTGCTCGTCTGGGAAAATGGCAAACGCTGGATCGTCAAGGAATCGATTATCGACTGCAATTGGCTGCAACCAATGGAAAATTCCGTGGATCCCGCGCACTTGTTTTGGCTGCATGGGGATACGGCTCACCTCACCCCCCGTGTGAAGAAGTATGCCGAGGAACATGAATTCATTCGCTTTGAGTTTGGTATAAAAAAGCGGCGAACGAGCTTGCCGGTGGCGAGCGGAGAAGCTCCATTGGTAGACGAACACCCGTTGCTATTCCCTACGACACTGCGCCATGTCGCCCCCTATGAGAATGGCAAGGGGCACCGTCACAATTTACAGATTCGCGTTCCTGTCGATGACAGTCACACACAGGTGTTCCGCGTAAATTTTGTCCCCTCTAATTTGGAAAAGTCACCGCCCGAGATGCAGGTACCGTTTCGCTCCAGCCAACTAAAAACCGGGCCACGGCAATACGACATGCGCATGGTTTCCGCACAAGACTCGATGGCCTGGGAGACTCAAGGTGCGATTGCAGATAGAACTGAAGAGCGCCTCGGAATCGGCGATGAAGGCATTATATTGCTGCGTAAGCTTCTTAAAGAGCAGATCGAAGTCGTTCAGCAAGGGCTCGATCCTATTGGAGTGATGCGGGATCCACAGAAAAATCGCATTATCGAATTGAATGTCACTAACGAGCGCATCGGGCTTCATCGGCCGCAAAGCTCGGAGCAAGACCAAAGAGCCGTAGCCTCCTAAGTGTCGGTAGTGCGCTAACAAAAGGGCTTTCATTCTTTCCTCCGCCCCTTTCCTCTTGCGATCCAACCTTAAGCTTTCTCCCTCGGCTTGGCTGCGGACTCCCTAGTCTATCTCATCCAGCGTTGTTTGGTGTCGGTGTCTTAATCTTAAAAGGTTGATGTCTAAATATTTTATATCTCACATAAGTTATTGATTTTACGGTAGTTTTTTATCGAAAACGCTTGCATTGAAGTATGCTTTTTGAGTAACATTTGGAACTGGTGCTGCGTAGCATCGAGAAGCAAATCAACTACGGAGGCTAAGGTCATGCTGACACGGGAAGAAAACGAGAGACTATCGCGCGTGGGACAGGGAACACCGGCGGGCGAATTGTTGCGGCGTTATTGGTTTCCTATAGGCGTCGCCGGTGAGCTGACGGAAGAAACTCCGACACAGTTGGTCAGGATTCTCGGTGAAACATTAGTTTTGTTCCGCGATAAAAAGGGACGCGTCGGTTTGCTCGACGATCGGTGCCCGCACCGCGGCGCATCTCTTTCCTATGGGCGCGTGGAAGAGCGAGGCGTCTCCTGCCCGTACCACGGCTGGCTTTTTGACACGAAGGGGAATTGCTTGGAGACGCCAGCCGAACCGTGCGAAAGCAAGTTTCACCTCACCGTAAAACAAAAGTCTTATCCGGTACAAAAGCTCGTGGGCCTTTACTGGGCGTATCTTGGCCCGGAACCCGTACCGCTCATAGCCAATTTCGATGTGTGGTTTAGAAAAGATGGATATCGAAAAATCTTTATCCAGCCCCAGCTCGACTGCAATTGGTTTCAAGCGATGGAAAATTCGATGGATCCCGCGCACCTGCAGATTCTCCACCAAGAGACAGCCGGGCGCGGGCATGCGATTCAGAGCACTACGCGCGGGCTCACCGACGATGTCGAAAAGTTTGATTTTTACGAGGTGCCGTATGGTCTTATGAAACGGCGAACTTATAAAAACGGCATGGTGGACGAGCACCCGGTGATTTTCCCCAACGTTTTGCGCCAAGGGAACGTGGGGCAAATCCGCGTGCCGATGGATGACACCCATACCAAAATCTATTTCGTCCGGTTTTTTCCAGCTGAAGATGGATCAGTCGTAGAGGATGACGAACCGCCCGTGGAGTATATCAAACCGTACAAGAACCCACCCGACGCGCTTCACCCCTATACGAAGTTCCGCATGGATTCGGTACAGCCCCAGGACCACATGGCGTGGGAAACCCAAGGCCCCATCGCCGATCGCACCCGTGAACGTTTGACCTCTTCGGATCGCGGCGTCGTCATGTTGAGAGAAGTCATGATGCGTGAGATGAAGCGGGTCCAGCAAGGGTTCGACCCCATGGGAGTCATTAGAGATCCCGGCCAAAATGTGATGATCGACACCCACCTCATGGAATCCATTGCTCAAGTAGGCGCGTCCCGCGCCCCACGTGCCGTAAACGAGTAATCCAAACAGCTGCCTCTCCGCGTCTCCATCGCGCGGAGAGGCGCCTTCCCAGGAAAACCAAACTCTTCGTTTGCCTTAGAACTTGGGCGAGAATATGATCCCTTTCGCTTTTCGAATGTTCTGAAACGATCCGTTTCCTTAAAAATCGGAGGTGAAGATTTATGAGCGATCTATCGCAATTGCGGGAATTGGTGGCCCAATCCTGCCGGATCCTCGGCAAGCTTAACTTGACCAAGGAGCCCAGTGGCCACGTAAGCGCGCGGATCACAGGCACGGACAGGATTCTTATCAAGGCTCGTGGCCCGGAAGAATCCGGCCTCCGTTTTGTCACCGCTGAAGATATTATTACGGTCGACATGAAAGGGAAGAAAATAGAAGGTGCCGATGGGCTCGCGACTCCCCAAGAGGTATTTATCCACACCTGGCTCTACCGCGCGCGTCCCAATGTCCGATGCGTCGTTCACGTACATCCGCTGACCGTCGTGCTGTTCACCATTTGCAACAAACCTTTGTTGCCGCTTTTCGGCGCCTACGACCCGAGCAGCCTGCGTTTACTGATGGAAGGATTGGCCAGTTATCCGCGCAGCATTACCGTTTCGAATGAAAAACTCGGTGAGGAGTTCGCCGCCGCCATGGGCGAGAAAGCCGCCTGCCTGATGCGTGGTCACGGCATTACCACGGCGGGCGCAGAGGTCGAAGAGGCGACGCTTACGGCGATCAAGCTCAACGAGTTGGCGGAAGTGAACTATCGAGCTTCGCTCCTGGGGAAACCCGAACCTATTTCCCAGGAAGATATTGACGTCATTCTGGGTTCCGCCGGAGGTCGAAAGTCAGCCACCCACAGCGTTTCGAACTGGCGCTACTACTGCAAGTTGCTGGGCGAATAGCTTGTTCATTTTAAATCGAGTAGGCCATGGCTCAGACCGTTCTGGAATTTCGCGAGGTTATCAAGCGATTCGGGACGCTCGCGGCCGTCGATCAGGTCAGCTTTTCGATCGAACCCGGTGAAATCTTTACTCTGCTGGGCCCTTCAGGGTGCGGCAAGACCACGACACTCAGGCTTGTTGCGGGTTTAGAGGAACCGGATGATGGCGAGATTCTAGTCAATGGCACACCCGTAGCGGCGCCGCGCCGCGGTGTGTTCGTTGCGCCGGACAAGCGAGCCCTCGGAATGGTTTTTCAGTCCTACGCCATTTGGCCCCATCTCACGGTCTTCGAAAATGTTGCATTTCCGCTGCGCGTGCGACGAGAATCTGCAGCCGCGATTCAACAGCGCGTGCATCAGGTCCTGGACAGTGTGGGACTTACCGGTTTGGCAGAGCGCGGCGCGACGCAACTTTCCGGCGGTCAACAGCAGCGCGTCGCGCTGGCTCGCGCTCTTGTTTATGCGCCAGCTCTTTTGTTGCTTGATGAGCCGCTTTCCAACCTTGATGCCAAACTACGGGAGCAGATGAGGCTGGAGATTCGCGGGCTGCAAAGGAAACTCACGATTCTTTATGTTACGCACGATCAAGCGGAAGCGATGACGTTGTCCGACCGCATCGCGGTGGTCCAGCGCGGCCGGTTCGAACAGGTGGGTACTCCTGGCGAAGTTTACGAGACACCGGCGACACCGTTCGTCGCAGAGTTTTTGGGACGGACCGTGAGCTTCGAGGGAAAGGTCACCAAGAATGGCACAAGTTATTGGGTCGATCTTGTGAGTAACGGAGCTCGTATCGAGCTCAGGAAGGATTGGGGGAGCTCCTTTAACGACGGCGAGTTGGTTCACGTCCTGACCCGCCCGGAAGATATCGAAGTTCTGCCCAACGGTGAGCTCGAAAATAATCAACTTGCAGCGAAAATTCAGCAAACGGATTATCTTGGCGATCATATCGAATATCATATTCAGACGGCCGGAGGCACTTTTGTTCTATCAGGGAGCAAGAAGCAACACTATCCTGCCGGCACAGAGGTTCGGCTCAACTTTGATCCCGATCGGCTGACTCTTCGCCGGCTGTGAAAACTGAATGCAACGTTCGGATACCACAATTTCAGTTGCACACTTCGGCATCCGCCTTCCGCCCATCCGCATCGCAGAGTTCTCCATGCTCGCTTTCCTGGCGGTAACAATGGGGTTGCCGCTTTTTTTTCTTTTGATCGGCAGCTTCAATCTCGCGCCACCGGGTAAGGAGGCTGTCTATGGATTGGATAATTGGGTCCGGGCCTTCTCCGACCCGGGGACTTTGAGCGCCCTGTGGATGAGTTTTCTACTTTCGACGGTTCGGTTGATTCCCGCGATTATCTTTTCTGTCCTTTTTGCTTGGCTCATCGCGCGCACGGACATGCCTGGCGGCAAGGCCGTAGAGTCTTTCTGTTGGATCGCTTATTTCGTTCCGGATTTTCCCCTCACTCTCGCCTGGATTCTTTTGCTGGACCCTAATTTCGGGTTTCTCAACACATTGGCAAAGAGTCTTCCCTGGGTCGAAGGCCCGCTGTTCAACCCCTATAGCTTCTGGGGTATCGTTTGGGTGCACACGTCGACCGGCGGGATATGGTTCAAGGTGATGCTGCTTGTGCCGGTGTTTCGCCGGCTGGGAGCCTCGTTGGAAGAAGCCGCTCGCTTGTCCGGCGCCAATACAGCGACGATGCTCCGGCGTATTACTTTGCCGGTGCTCTCGCCGATGATCCTGGCGGTTTCAGTTCTCAGTTTCATCCGCGGACTGCAATCGTTCAACACGGAGCTGCTGCTAGGAACGCCCGCCAAGATCTATGTTTACTCGACTCGAATCTACGATTATCTGCAGCGGGAGCCCCGAGCCTATGGTGAGGCGACAGCGCTGGGATCGATGTTTCTGGTCATTCTGGCAGTTTCACTGTTTTTCTATTGGAAGTATCTCAGCGGCGAGCGAAAATTCACAGTTGTCACCGGGCAAGGTTACTCCACGATGCGCGTTAAGCTGGGGAAATGGCGATATGTCGCCCTGGGTGGCTGCGTACTCTACATCGTAGTCATGATGATCCTGCCGCTGCTTTTCCTGGTGATTGGTTCGTTCATGCGGCGGTACGGGTTCTTCAACATCGCCTCGCCGTTCACACTCGCACACTGGCAAAATCTTTTCGCCGATCCGATCTTCCTAGAGTCGCTCAGAAACAGCTTGATCATAGCGAGCGTGACCGCCGTCGGGGGGATTTTGCTCTATTCTGCCGTGGCCTACCTGCTGGTTTCACGACGGACAATTACCGCGCCATGGTTAGAAAGTTTTTGCTGGATTCCCCATGTTCTGCCGGGGATTCTTTTGAGTCTGGGTGTCCTGTGGCTTTTTCTCTCGACGCCGTTGCGCTCCGTTTTATACGGCACCGTGTGGGGCATCGAATTGGCGCTCATACTTGCGGATAACCCGGTTACGACCCAAGGGTTTAAAGCCGGCCTCTTACAGCTCGGTCCTGACTTGGAAGAAGCGGCGCGCGTGAGCGGAGCGTCGTGGACGCAGACTTACCGGCGCATCTTGTTGCCGCTATTGGCCCCGATTGCTGCTGCCGTGGGTCTGATGAACTTCGGCAGCGCCTTGACCAGCATCAGTACGCCTGTGCTACTTTACAGTCACCAGTCGAGGCCGCTTTCCATTCTTTTGTTGGAATACAGCTTCACCGGCGAGCTGGAGAGAGGCGCAGCTTTGGGACTACTGATCACGATGATCATCGGCTTGATGATGCTCGTTGGAAGAAAATTCGGATTGCGGCTTTCAGGATCGGATTAGAATGCGCGGGACTATCCTTATGATGCCAAGAAGCCTTCCTTTCGCATGGTTCGGTCTTCTATTGGCGTTTTGGTTGAGCGGTTCGGCATTGGCACAGCCTGCGGCCGGCGACAAAGAATGGCAAGAGATTCTCAACGCGGCGAAGAAAGAGGGTAAGGTCGTTGTCGCGGGGTCGCCGGACCCCGTGATGCGCAACGAGATTATTCCAAAGTTCACGGCGCGCACGGGGATTCCACTTGAATTCATCGCCGGCCGATCGAGTCAGATCGTGTCACGCGTCGAAACGGAGCGATCAGCGGGCATCTATAGCGTGGATGTTTTTCTGGCGGGGCCTGATACCACGGCGGTGGATCTCTACGGTAACAAGATGATCGATCCGCTTAAGCCGTTGCTTGTGTTGCCCGAAGTAGTGGACGGCACGAAATGGAAAACCGGCAAACTATGGTTTGCGGATCCGGAAGAGAGATTCGTGGTTCGTCCGTTTAGCAGCGTCGCTACGCTGCTGTTCATCAATACAGATCACGTGAAACCGGAAGAGATGCGATCTTATAAGGATCTTCTCAACCCCAAGTGGAAAGCGAAAATCTCGACGGAGGATCCCAGCACCACTGGCGCCGGGGCGAACATGGCGGCGCGTTTTTATACGCAAGTCGGCGAGGAGTTTGTCAAAGGGCTCTATATCGACCAGAAGCCGACGTCTACGCGAGAGCGCCGGCAAATGTCGGACTGGTTGGCCCGAGGCACTCAACCCATTTGTCTCAACTGCCGGGAGGATGATGTTCGTCCTTTGGTAAAAGATGGGTTCAAGATTCTCGAAATCTTCGAGCTCTCCGGTGTGCCGGGAACAGTCAATGGTTCCCCTTGGCTATTGTCATTGGCGAATAGAGCACCCCATGCCAAGGCCGCCCAGGTGTTCGCCAACTGGATCCTGTCCAAGGAAGGACTGGAAATCTACGCCCGCGGCTACGGCTCGGCGACACTGCGCACGGACATCAACGAATCATACCTGAACCCCGGAAATCTTCCCAAGGCAGGCATAAAATATTTCGACGATACGGATTGGAAATGGATCGTGACCGGCAGGCATGAAGCGAGAGAAAAGGTTTGGAAGCTGCTCAAGGCGCGCTGAGCGCGCGGTTCAATTGATTCCGATCGTAAGAAAGGCAGGAAAACTATGGCAACCAAAAAGAAGATACGAATCTATTATCGCGCACCGAGTCACGTTCCGCTTTGGAAGGTCATGGAGGAGTGCGGTTTCCTAGAGAAGGAAGGTCTCGAGATGGACTTCGGCTCTCTAGAAGGGCAGCGCAAGCGCGCCGCCGAGGGACTCAAATCCGGTGAGCTCGACGTCGTTTCAGGAAATCACCACAACCTCTATGCCCGAAAGGCGCTCAACGGCGATCCCTACGTGCATATCGCGCAGAGTAATAACTCCTGGCGCGAAAACTATCTCGTCATGGGAAGCGGCATCAATGGGCTTCAGGATCTCAAAAACAAGCGGGTGGCGATGGACGATTACGACGGCCACACGGGGTTAAACGTTTGGCTATATTTGCGACAGCATGGTTTAGAAGAAGGACGTAACGTCGAGCTTGTGACCGGAGCGAAGAGGGGCGTAGACCGAGCGCAAGAGGTGATGGCGGGCAAGTATGACGCGACGTTTATTCGAGCCGTGGATCAGTTGCGGGCGCGCAAACTTGGCGCGCGAATCATGGAGTTGCCGACCATGCCGATGATCGAAGGCGTGACTCTAACAACAACGACGACCTACGTGAAAAATCACGAGGACGAAGCGCGGTCTTTGATCAGGGCCTTGGTTGATGCGATCCACTTCTTCAAAACCCAAAAAGCCGAGACGCTGGCTATCATCAAGAAGCACTGTACGGAGCTGCTCAGAATACAGAACGACGAAGAGTGGGAATGCTTCTATGAAACTCAAGCGGCGTCGTTTGAACCGAAACCCTATCCGAGCCTCGAAGCCGTTCGAAATGTATTCGCGTTGGCCCTAAAGAGAGACCCGGAGATCGCCGAATTCAACCCGCTGGCACTCTGGGATCTTCACTATCTGCGTGAGATTGACGACAGCGG
>WNFO01002990.1_pt1 | contig 14168 bp, 13 predicted proteins | sample 5400251 | NCBI WGS metagenome assembly WNFO01 (sample SAMN13153354, study PRJNA577476) | soil metagenome | isolation source: 100 cm saprolite under Madrone tree | place: USA:California | collected 2016-06-14 | reverse complement strand
AGGCGAAGACGTAATGGCTTTGCGAAGGCTCCGAGTGATCGCGGAGATAGACGGGTCGCACGGTCACGCGGATCCCTTCCGTCTCCCGGTAGAAGAAACTCCGGGCAGTCATGCCTGCAAATTAGTCGTTGGGTCGGAGAACGCGCCAATATTCCGGAAAAACGAACGGGTGCCGCCTCGACGGCACCTCGTTGACCTGGACTTTCTTAACTGCGAGCAGAACAAGGTGAGAGGTTAAAGGTCGTAGGTGCCAGGCGTCAGGCAAAAGCACGCGACTCAGCCTGATACCTCGCACCTATGACCTTACACCTCTCACCTTGTTCTTCTCGCCTTTCGGTTTCCTTCCCTCCAAATGTGCCAGTTCGGCGCTACCAGATCACCGGCCGCACAGAATCCGGCCGCACCATCGCATCCCCCGGCTTGCACCCGAACGCGGCGGCGAACTGCGGCATGTTCGACAGCGGGCCGTTCGTTCTCCACTGTCCCGGAGAGTGAGGATCCGTGTTGATTCTCACGCGCTGGGCTTCGGGGTTGATGTTCTGCCTCCAGATCTGCGCCCACGCCAGGAAGAAGCGCTGCTCGGGCGTGAAGCCGTCGATGAGTGGCGGCCTTCCCTTCGCGGCCAACGCCTTCTCGAGAGCAGTGTACGAGATGGAGAGTCCTCCGAGATCGGCCAGATTCTCGCCAAGTGTAAGCTTCCCGTTCACGTGAAGGCTGTCCAGCACCGTGTAGGAATCGAACTGTGACGCCACCAGCCCGGTTCCGCGCTTGAACTTCTCGAGATCGGACGCGCTCCACCAGTTGCGCAGATTTCCCTGCGCGTCGAACTGGGCGCCCTGGTCGTCGAAACCGTGTGTCATCTCGTGTCCGATGACTGCACCCATGCCGCCGTAATTCACTGCGTCATCCGCCTTCGGATCGAAGAACGGCGGCTGCATGATGCCGGCTGGAAACACGATCTCGTTCATCGAAGGGTTGTAGTACGCGTTGACCGTCGGCGGCGTCATGCCCCATTCCGTGCGATCGAGAGGCTGGCCGATTCTCGCCAGCTCACGGTGACGCTCGTACTCGCGTACCGCGAGCTGATTATTGAGAAATGGTCCGGGTTTGATGGTGAGCGTCGAATAGTCACGCCACTTGTCCGGGTACCCGATCTTGTTGGTGAATGCCGCAAGTTTCGTTGCAGCCTGAGCCTTGGTGGTGTCGCTCATCCAGCCGAGCGTCCGAAGGCGATCGTGGAACACTGACTCGAGGTTGCGAACCATATCGAGCGCGCGCTGTTTCGCTGTCGGGGTGAAGTACTGGGCGACGTACGCCTGCCCGAGCGCATCTCTCAATCCCGCATCGGTCGCGCGACCGCAACGCTTGTCCCGTGGGAGCTGCTCCTTCGTTCCGCTGAGCGTGCTGCTGAAGCGGAAATCCTCGTTGACGAAGGCCGAGCTGAGGCTCGGCGCGGCCGCGTCAACAATTTTCCAGCGGAGATACGCTTTCCAGCCATCGAGCGGGACCGATGTCAGCAGGCTGTCAACCGCCTTGAGAAACACCGGATTCTGAACATTGATGGTCGTGATGTCAGCTCGTCCTTCGCCCGTGAAGTAGGCTGGCCAGCTGAAGCCCGGAGCAAGTTGGGCGAGCTCCGCCGCAGTCATCTTGTGATAATTGGCGTTCGGATCACGCAGCTCCACGCGAGTCTTTGCCGGCCTTGCAAGGGCAGTCTCTATGGCGAGGACTCGCTGCGCGTCCGCTGTCGCATCCGAGGCCGTCGCACCCACCAATTGCAACATCCGCGCGACGTGATCGGTGTAGTTGGCGCGAATGTCGGCGTAGCGTTTCTCCGTGTTCAGATAGTAATCGCGATCCGGAAGCGACAAGCCACCCTGGCGGATGCCGGCGATCACGGAAGTGCTGTTCTTGGCGTCCTGTTGCGCGCCGAAACCGAAGACTGACGGCACGCCCATCGAATGGAGGCGCGCAATTTCCGACTCTAGTTGCGCGCGATTGAGAATCGCGGCAACCCGACCCAGCTCGGGCGAGATCGGTTGCGCTCCCGCTTTCTCGGCGGCTGCCGAGTCCATGCACGACGTGTAATAGGTCGCGAGCTTGCGAAGATCCGGGCTCGCCTGCGGGTTTCCGCTCGCGGCCGAGTTGCGGAGGATCGTCAAGACGTTGCTTTGGTTGTTCTCCGACAGCTCAGCGAAACTGCCCCACACCGAGAATGCGGGTGGCACTGGATGGGTCTTCACCCAGCCCCCATTCGCGAACTGATAGAAATCGGTGCAAGCCGGGACCGATCGATCGAGGTTGGCGGGATCGAGTGGCGTCGACTGCATAGGGACGGCGGTCTGTGCCGCGGCCGAGGTTGCGAGCCCGAGCGTGAGGGCGATCGCGCCTAAAACTGAACGCATCCGGATACTCCATGTGAGGATTTGACGACAACACCATAACCACGGCGCACGGATGAATCCAGAGGTCGCTACTTTCGCCCGTTCGGCGAACGCCGCGATGCACGCGACCGCCGCTCGGCGGGCTTCATGATGCTCCCGCGACAGTTGTCCGCCCCGCACTTGCACAAGTAGAACTTCTCGAGTTTCGCATCGTTCCTGCCGGTTCGCTCGTATTGATAGTCGTACGCGAGCTCGGTCCCCGGGTATATCCCGCGCAGAGCGTGGATGAAGATCCTCTTCCCCGTGATCACGGCCTCACAGTTCGGATCACACGAATGGTTGATGTAGCTCGCATCTCCACCACCCGTTGAGATCGCGCCGTCGATCACCGTCTTCGCGTCCAGCGTGAACAGGAAGGTGTGGTGCCGTTTCATTCTCTTGTCGTCGTAACGGCGGTCGGCCTCGCGGTTGCCTATGCGCTCGCCCTTGTACTCAACGATCTGCGTTCCCTTCCGGATATAGCGCGCGGCGAACACGCCGCGCCCGTGAATGGGGGAATTGCGAACGACATAAAGGGGCTCGCGCCCGTTAACTGACTTCGACATCGGTTGTTATTGGGTGTTATCGCCGTGGAGATGCGACAATAAGGCCAGCGCACTCTCCGAGACCGATGCGGGCGGCGCCGTCGCGCTGGAAGTAGGCGCGCAGGATGATCTCGTCTCCGTCATGGAGGAACTTCCGCTCTTCACCGGTCGGGAGCACAACCGGCTCAGCGCCACGCTTCGTCAGCTCGAGCATGGATCCCTGCGATCCCGGATCGGGTCCCGACACGGTGCCGCTCGCGAAAAGGTCGCCGGGCTGGAGGTTGCAGCCGTTGCTCGTATGGTGCGTGAGCATCTGTGCCGCGGTCCAATACATGTCGGCCAGTGAAGCCAGGCTGAGACGCGAAGGACGCAGACGCCCTTCGCGCATCAGCATCGATCTAATGTAGACCTCAATATTGAGATCGATGCCGCCGCCGTTCCTGTCCTTCTCCGAGGAGAGATATGGCAGAGGCTGCGGATCGCCTGGCGGCCGGAAGAACGAAGGCACGCGATAAGGCTCCAGCGCTTCCCAGGTCACCACCCAGGGCGAGATCGTCGTCGCGAAGCTCTTCGACAGAAACGGGCCGAGCGGTTGATACTCCCATGACTGGATGTCGCGCGCCGACCAATCGTTGACGAGGCAGATTCCGAAGATGTGATCCTCCGCCTCTCCGATTGGTATCGGATCTCCGCGCTCGTTGCCCCGCCCCACGAAAAACCCGACCTCCGCTTCGTAATCGAGCATCTGGGTCGGTCCGAAGGTCGGAACCTTGGCGCCTGCCGCCAGCGTCTGGCCGCTTGGTCTCGTTACCTCAGCGCCGCTGATGACGATCGACGAGGCGCGGCCGTGGTAGCCGATCGGCACGTACTTGTAGTTAGGAAGCAGCGGAGTCTCGGGACGAAACATCTTGCCGACATTCGTCGCGTGGTAGATCGAGGCGTAAAAGTCCGTGTAGTTGCCGATCTGCGCCGCGGGAAACATCACTGCCTCCGACATCGGGACGAGCGCGCCGGGTGGAAGCGGATTGATCACGCTGTCATCGCCAGGCGTGCCCGCCAGCAGCTCGCTCAGGCGCGCGCGGAATTCGGAGAGCGGTTCCGTCGACGCCTGCATTAGCTCGTTGAGCGTTGGTCGATCGCACCACCGAGCGACATCGCGCGCCTTTCCACTCCACAGATTTGCGCTTAAAGATTCTCCGATGTCGACGATCTGGTCGCCGATTGCCACACCGACCCGACGCTCGGAGTCGCCTTTCCGCGAGAATACGCCGAAAGGAAGATTCTGTATCGGAAAATCGGTGTCGGGCGAATTCGCCGATTCGATCCATGACGTGAGCGCCGGATCGTGCGTCTGATTCATCGCTGGGCGGAGGTCACGCCGCGGGCCAGGTGAGCCAGCTCATCGACGGGCTCACGGAAAGAGCATGACCCGAACGAAATCGCAAACTCCGCGCGCGAGGCAAGGATCTGCTGCGTAGTGATTCGCTTTCCGCGCCATTCGATTGCGTCGTCCTCGAACCTGAATGCCGACGGGTCGGCCTCCTCGAGCACCGCAAGCGCTGTCTCTTCGTTTTCACCCGAGTAGAGCATCGTGGCCGCGATGAAGACATTGAGAAACCCGTACATCATCCATTTGGGACTCTCCGCCTCGTAAGTCAGGCGATACTCGCTGCGGACAGCATGGTGCAGTCCGGCGGTGGCCTTGAACGGGACGGCCTCGCGCTGGCACGCAACCATGAAATCGACGACGACCCCGGCGGGCGGAAATGCCTCCGGCGTTACTCCACCCGTACGAACCTTCGCCCGCGCGGCGACTTGTGCGAGCTTCTTCACGAGCGGCGTGACATCACCGGAAATGGGAATCTCGAAATACGCCGTGAAGGAGGCTGGTAGATCCCGTCGTTGGTAACCGATTTCGTCCATCGTGCTCGCCTTCATCTCGGCCACGTCAATCACGGCACGTCCAGCCCCTGATCGTGAAGAATGGCGGGTGTTGAATTTCAGCATTTCTTCGGTTGCTGAGCGGACGTCCTCCGCGACCAATACGCTGAGGTGCCACGGTTCCGACCGCCGTCCGCGCGGCATCAGGTCCGTGCCGGCGTCATCCAGCTCCTTCAGTCGAAGGATCGGCACGATGAACCGGCCCAACGCCGCCCGATCAGGGCTCTGGACGTAAGTCGCGTAGTTCTCGAGCGCCGGCCGCATGTCTTCGCTCGCTGGCGGAAAGAGACCCGCATAGTCGACCAGGTCCGCGAGGAGCGCGTCCACGGATTTCAATCTGACAGCCGCGCAATCAGTTCGATCATCGGAGAGAAATTAATCTCCAACGCCCGCCGCGCGCGATATCAGCGGTCCTTCAGCCTGCGGACAAACTTGAGTCCCGACCATGTGTCATCGACGGCGCAGACCTTAACGTCGACAAGGCCCGATTCCAGCCCGAATTCGCGCACGATTCCCTCAGTAAGATCCGTTTCCACGCCCGATGTCTTCTTGGGCCAGGCGACCCAGAGCATTCCGTTCGATTCGAGCCTGTCGCGCAGTCGCCCAAATTTCTTTCGCAGATCGGACTTCGATTTGACGAACAGCATCGCGAAATCGAGCACCCCCCTAACCGCGACCCGCGATCCGTCGGGAAGGGGGCCTACTAGTCCGGCAAAATGCTCCGGCTCGGAGACGAGTTGCAGGCGGGCGCCCGGTTTTATCCCGAGTTTGTCCACGAGCGGAGTGCCGGAATATCCGAAGCTCCCTGCGGGCTGCGGCCTTATCGCCACTTTGCAGTCACTCTCGCGTCGTGCGCCGCGGATAGTCTGGGGGCGTGAGAGGCGAGCGGATCGCTGCGCGAGATAATGCCAACGACCAGCCGGGGGTTCATGTGCGGCGCGGCGGGACTAGCGTGGCGAATGCCCCGCCGCGCCTCACGGAACGCTTTAGACCTTCCTCGTGGATCCGCGTATCAGCCGGAGGACGAAGAGAAGTACGACGGCGCCGATGAAGGCGACGAAAATCGTCCCACCCATTCCCCCCATGGGACTCGAGATACCGAGCACGCTGAACAGCCAGCCTCCGATGAAGGCACCGACAATGCCGATAACGATGTCACCGATGATGCCGTATCCGGTGCCACCCATCACGAGTGACGCAAGAACTCCTGCGACGAGACCAACTACGATCCAGGCCAGTATTCCCATGGTGTCTGCCCTCGAGAAGTTGTTGATGTCTTACGGTGCGGTGCGGCAAATTGTTGCATCTGCCCAGGCGTCATTGCTTGCCCAAGATAAGCCGTCAAGGGCGAAACACCAGCAAAATTGGTACTCTGTTGAAGAAATGAGTGAAACAGTCGACCTGTCGGGCAGGTTACCAGGAAAAAAAAAGCGTCCGTGAGGACGCTCTTTGACTGAACAGAATACCAAATCCGTTAGCGCTTGTACTCGTACTGCTGCAACGTCCCTGTGCCGTCGTCTTCCGCATAGTTGACCGTCAAGTTGTTATTCAAGTCAGCCTCCAGCGTTCCGGTCACCTGCCGGTTACGAGACGGGTCGCTCAAGTAGAAGGTCGTGCCATTGAGCGTCCATGTTCCGCTGCTGACATAGGAATACTGTTGCGCCGATCCGCCCGACGGTGTGATGGTGTAGTTGTTTGTCTCGACAAACGTTCCGTTGCTGTTCAGAACCAGATTGCCACCAGTCACGACCAGCGTGCCGCCGTTCGGTGCAATGGTGCCGTAAGTGGGGTCATTCGGCTGAATCGTGTACGTTGCCGGAGGGGTCCTGCCCGCATAAACGGTGAGCTGGTAGCTACCAGCGGCATCCGCCATCGGATTGAAAATGCTGTTGTCCGTACACGCGGCGAACAACAACGGCGCGGCCGCGGTGAGGCCGAGAAGCAGTCTTGATTTTTTTGTGAGCATAAAGCCTCGCGCGTTTCTGGTTTAAGTGCGGAGCCGCTCGACGCGCGCGGCCCGACGATAGAATTGTATGCAATTACCGTACATAGTATCCACCAACCGGCCGGTTATGTTCCCTGTCCCGCCCAGAGTTAAGGTCTGTTGCATTGCCTCCGAAGAGGAAGCCGCTCTCGCCGTGCGACTGGGAGCATCGGCCATCGGCCTGGTATCGCGAATGCCGAGCGGGCCCGGCCCGATTCCCGAGTCCCGCATCCGGGATATTGCTCGAACCGTGCCGCCCGGCGTTGCGACGTTTCTCCTCACATCGTTGACGACGGCCGAGCTGATCATCGAGCAACAAAGATTTTGCCGCACGACCACGCTCCAGCTCGTCGACGAGGTCGAGCCCGGCGTTCACGCGCGTCTGCGCGATGCACTTCCCGGGATTTCAATCGTTCAGGTGATTCACGTCCGCGACGATGATGCGTTGAGGCAGGCGATCGCCGTCGCGCCAGCTGTCGATGCAATTCTTCTCGATTCCGGCAATCCGTCTCTCTCGACGAAGGAGCTGGGAGGCACGGGACGAGTGCACGACTGGAGTCTGAGCAGGAAGATTCGCGACTCGGTGGGTGTTCCCATCTTTCTGGCGGGCGGGCTCAACGCCGGAAATGTCGCGAAAGCGATAACTCAGGTCGCGCCGTTCGGGGTCGATCTCTGCAGCGGGTTGCGAACGAATGGCAAGCTCGACGAAACGAAGCTCACTGCCTTCATGAACGCGACCTTCACCGCGCGCAACAAGTCGCTCACCCTGAAGCCGGGTTCCTCCGCCCTCGAGTGACTCGTCGGCCATTACGATTGAGATACTTTCTACCCAGTCGCGAACCATGATGAGAATCATTACGGCAACGACGACGGCTAGCACCACTAAACCGGCGTCGGGGGTAGCAGGTACCTCGTCGGCCTGCTACCCCAGCCACCTCGCTCCGCGCAGATTCATTTAATGCAGTTATTCGCCACCTCCTCGTTCGCGCCTCCAGAAAGTCTGCGCCTCAGGCGCGACCGGGCGGAACGGATACTCAATGGGCTGCGTGCCGCTGTTGTATTCCTCCTCACGGCAGCGGCACTCATGTACGCGCCGCACCTCTCACGGGCGCTCAATACCGCCAACGTGCTGGTGCTGTGCCCGGTGCTACTCTGGACCGTCGCGCAATATCTCATATGGTATCGCCAATCCGAGCTTCCGGCGTGGCTGTCGTCGGTGAATCCCATCGTCGACGTGACGGCCGTGACTGCGATCATCGGTGGATATGCGGTGGCGCAGTCCGGAGTGCTCGCGCTGAGATCGCCGATCTTCCTCATGTATTTCGTGGTACTGGCCGGCCGTCCGGTCGCTTCCTCAGTCCGGAAGGCGGCTTTCATCTCGGTGCTCGCGTTCGCGGAGTACCTGGGCCTTCTCATGTGGCTCTGGTCGACGAATCGGGTGCCTCTCGTGATCAATCCGATCGATGCCGTCCAGCTTGCCCGCATCACTCCGCTCGATGAAGTAGCAAAGCTCATTCTGCTCGGAGTATTCGGCACTGTTTCGACGTATGCCACGTCATGGGTGGAGCACCTCGTGCGCGAAGCGAGCAAAGAATCAGCCGAGCGGCAGCGGGTTGTGACGCGACTCGTTCAGTCGGAGCTCGATACGCTCAAGCTGCAGCTCAATCCTCATTTTCTTTTCAATGCGCTCAATAGCGCCATGGCGCTCATTGCGACGGACGCGCCGGCAGCCGAGCGAATGGTGTCGGAGCTGAGCGACTTCCTGCGTCTGGTGCTATCCACTTCGAGCGAGCAGGAAGTGCCGCTCGAGCGCGAGCTCGGACTTCTCGACCGCTACGTGGCGATCCAGCGGGTGCGATTTCAGGACCGGCTCACCGTCAGCTGCAACATCGAGGACGGCGTTCGCGCCGCGCTCGTCCCGAGCCTCCTGCTCCAGCCCCTGGTGGAGAATGCTATCCGACACGGTATCAGCCCCCGGGCCGGCGCGGGCTATGTTCAGGTCACCGCGCGACGGTTGGGCGACAAGCTCTCGATAACCATTCTGGACGACGGCGTCGGCGTGCGCGCGCGAAGGTCGCGCGAGCGTTCGCGCGGAACGGGCCTCGGACTCATGAATACAATCACGCGGCTCATCCACCTCTACGGAGAGGACCATGAATTCGAGAGCGGGCCCCGGGATGAAGGTGGTTACGCAGTGCAGATCACGATTCCATTCAGGCTCGGGCATCCATCGCCCGCCCAAAACGGCGCTCATAAAGACGGCAACCTCGCTATGGTGGCGCAGGCATGATCGAGCAATCTCTGCGTGTTCTCGTGGTCGATGATGAGGCGCTCGCGCGTCAGCGGCTTTGTTCTCTTCTCGCGCGCACACCAGACGTCGAAGTCGTGGGCGAGTGCCAGAACGGACTCGAGGCAGTCGCGGCGATTCGCGCGCACCAGCCAGATCTGGTTTTCCTCGACGTGCAAATGCCCGAGCTCGATGGCTTCGATGTGATCACGGAAGTCGGCACCGACAGAATGCCGCCCGTGATCTTCGTCACGGCGTTCGACGATTATGCGGTTTCCGCGTTCGAGTTCGGCGCGTTCGACTATCTGCTCAAGCCCGTCGATCACGTGCGCTTCCACCAGACACTCGACCGCGCAAGAAAGCGGCTCAGGGAATCACCCCAGCCGAGCGTGTCGACGCAGCTGAGCGCACTCCTCAAGTACGTCGGACAGCTCGACGCGCCAAAGAACAGGATCGGCGTCAAGGTGAACGGGAAGATCCTCTTCCTCGATCCAGACGAGATTTTCTGGATCCAGGCGCGCGACGATCTGGCCCGAATCCATCTCGCCGAGGTCGCCTACGACGTGCGTGAGCCGCTGAGCAGACTAGAGGCGCGCTTGCCGCACAATCGGTTTTTGCGCGTCCACCGCTCGACGATCGTCAATACGGCCCAGGTTCGCGAGGCGCAGCCGTTCGATCAGGGAGACCAGCTGCTGATCCTGCGAAACGGCAAACGCATCACGACTGGCAGAAGCTACCGCAAGGCAGTCCAGGAATTTCTGAAACGCGCCACGTGAGATTGATCGGGACGCGGGAGGGATTCATCGAGACTCACGGGGGATTCATCGAGACGCCCGGGAAACTCATCGAGCCGGCGGGGCATTTCCTCTAGCGCCTGGCGGCTCGGAGGGCACGGATAGTCGCCCCCAGCTGTTCGATCTCGCGCCCGTACTCCGCCCAATTCCCCGCCCGTTGCGCGGAGATCGCCCGGTCGTAGTGAGTCTGCGCCTGCTGGAGCAGATCGCTGACCGCGCCTGACGGTGCGGGACCGACGGGCGGAGCGGGAGCGGCTCCTCCGCCGACTACCGACGCCTCAGCTCCCAGCGTGCTGAGCGAATCCTGTACACTCGTTCTCGTCTGAGCCGCGGCGCCAGAGCCGAACAGCGCATCGAGCCCTTCCTCAAGCGTCTCTCCCATGACGACCCGATTTTCGTGAGCCACCACAACGCGCTTTAGCTCCGGAATGTTGCCGCCCTCGGCGCGCAGATAGATCGGCTGCACGTAGATCAGTGATTCCTCGATGGGGATGACCAGCAGCTCACCCCTGATCACTTCCGAGCCCTTCTGATCCCAGAGCGTGAGCTGTCTCGATATGTCGGTGTCCTGATTGATGCGGTTCGCGATCTGCTTCGGCCCATAGACGAGGCTCTGCTTGGGGAAGCGATAAACCGACAGCTTTCCGTAATTGTCGCCGTCCATTCGCGCGACCATCCACGCCGCCAGATTGTCCTTCCCCCTCGGCGTGAACGGAGTCATGAAGATGAATTCCGGGTTCTGCTCACCGGGTAGCCGCATGATGATGTGGCGCATGAACGGATTCTCGTTCGTCGCCTTGCCGAGTCCAGTCGGGATTTGCCACTGGTCCTCGCGGTGGTAGAACGCCTCGGGCTGGGTCATGTGATAGGTGGCGTGCAACTGAGTCTGGATCCTGAAGAGATCGCCTGGATACCGGACGTGCCGCCGTATGTCGGCTGGCATAGTTGTGATCGGCTTGAAAATGCCGCCGAAGATCCTGGCATACGTCCTGACGACGGGGTCGTTCGGATCCGCAATGTAGGCATCGACCGTCCCGTCGTAGGCGTCGATCACGACCTTCACGCTGTTCCGCATGTAACTCGTTCCGTCCGAGGTCCGTTGCGCGTACGGATAGGCGTCGCTCTGCGTGTAGGCATCGAGGATCCACTTCAATTGCCCGGCGTCGGTGATCATCAGGTAAGGGTCATTATCGAAATCGAGAAACGGCAGCGCCGTTGTCGCGCGTTCCATGACGTTGCGCCGGTAGAGAACCCTGGCGCTGCCCTTGATGTCGTCCGAGAGAAGAATCTTGAGCGACCCGAATTGGAAGGCGTACAATACCCGTCTGATGAAGGATCCGATTGGAACTCCTCCGCGGCCCGTATACCTGGTGTAGATGTTCTGGTCGCCGGCGGGATAGTCGAACTCCGGCTGCCCTGTGCCCACGAAGACGTACTCGTTGGTCAGCTCGCCATAGTAGATCTGCGGACGCGTAAGCTTGATCGAGATCGTCGAGGCGGGCGGCAAATCCTTGATGAAGAGTACCGGAAGTCCTTCGCTCGTCACCTGATTCACCGGTGCCATCGTCACGCCCATTCCATGCGTGAAAGTCAGTCGCTCATTTATGAACGTCCTGGTTGGCAGCGACGCCGAATTCAGCTCGCGCGCGGCGAGGTGAATCTGTCGGTAGTGACCATCGATCGTGTAGCGATCGTCGTCCACTGACACGAAGTCGTAGTAGGTCCGAATCTCCTGGAGCTGCTTGAAGGTCTGCATGAGCAGATCGCGCTCCCAGAGGCGAACGTTGTCGACGGTGGCCGCGTTCCGCTTTATATCCGCCATCGCCAGCTGAACCTCACCCGACAAGTCCCTGCCCTCGACCTTGTCGAGGCCCCACGCCATGCGCGTAGCCTCGATGTGTTTCGTCAGGTAAGGTCTCTCCCGCGTCAGCTCGTTGGGCGACACGACGAGCTTCTGAAAGGCGGCCGGGACGATCCCGCGCGCCAGTACGCTGACCGCCACATAGAAAACCGCCGCGAGGAGCGCGGACCAGACGAGTTTTTCGCGAACGATCCCAAAGATGACCCACGCGGCGGCAACGAGACCCGCGATCGCGCAGATGTAGAGTCCCGGCAGCGCGATGTGAACGTCGGTATAGCTGGCCCCTACGAGCGGGCCCGTGGTGGAGAACAGAAGGCCTGATGTGTCAACGATCCAGCTACGTATCGCAAGCAGAATGAACAACAGCGCCAGGAGGCCGCCTAGGTGTCGCGCCGCTTTGGGCTTTGCGGAGGCGCGGCGCGGAGGGAGCGTGATGTCGTTCCGCAGCCAGTACATCGCGCCCGTCGCGACGAGTGAGAGCAGGGTGAGGGTCGTCACCGTGCCCAGCACTCCCGAGAACAGCGGCAGGCGGAAGAGATAGAACGAGATGTCGCGATTGAAGAGCGGATCGCGGGTTCCGAGCGCCACGCCGTTCAATCCCTTGAGAAGCGTCAGCCACCAGGCGGAAAGCGAAACCGCAGTCACGAAAGAGAGAAGGAGGGCGGCAGGGAAAAAGAGCTTCGTGAACATCCGCGAGACATCCACCGTCACGCCATCGCCGCGATTCACGAACAGAACGGGGAAAGCGGTGCCCGCTCCACGAGCGATTCGCACGTTGCCGTAGAAGTAAGCGAAGGCGAACGCGCCGCCCAGGACAAACAGCGCGATTCGCCAGATCAGCGACGTCGTGAACACGGTCCGAAAACCGATCTCTCCGAACCAAAGCCAGTCCGTGAAAAAGCTCGCCAGCCACGGAATGACCGTGAGCACGATGAAGACGGCGGCGATAAACCACAGTACGATCCGCCGGAAGGAGCGTGGAAATGGAGGCAGGCGCGCGGCGGTGGGGCGCTCGAATGGTAGACTCATGCGGAAAAGAAAATGCCACCGGAACCAGACGTCTGCCACCTGCTCGCTGAATTCGTTGCTTCGCGGTACACGATCTGCACTCCATGGCAGTGGTCAACAAGGAGGAAACGATGCCACGCGGGGACAAATCGAAATACTCAGAAAAAGAGAAAAGGCAGGCCGAGCACATAGAGGAAGGCTACGAGAAACGCGGCACTTCCAAGGATGAGGCGGAGCGTCGCGCATGGGCTACGGTCAATGCGGTGCACGGTGGCGGGGAGAAACCCGGAGGCGGTGGCTACGGCAAGCCCGAGAATCACGAGCCGATGCGCACGGGCGGACGAACCTCGCACAAAGGCGGCGCACACTGATGTCTCGAACGCCCAGCACTTGAGCCGGGAAACGCAAAAGGGCATCCGATTGGATGCCCTTTTTGTTGCGATTCCTTGAAGTTGCTTTTTGACTATGCTCTCACGAACCAGGGGCGGCCTTCGTCGTGATCACGACGACACCATAGGACGCGTCCGGACCGTACTGTTTTAGCGCGGCGTGTCCCTTGATCACCTGAACCTTGGAGATCTGGTCGCCGGTCAGCGAAGGTACCTGATCGCGTTGGAGTCGCACACCATCGACAACGAAGAGGAGCGGCACCTGCGTCATGCCCGGGGCAATGGCGCTCGCTATGGACCGTCCCGTCACTGGTTGGGGTGAGAGGGCGCGCTCGGCCGTGCAGGCGGTGGCCCCAGTGGTGATTGCGAGAATGAGCGTCAGATAAGCCAGTTTCATAATTTTCCCCGAAGGCGGCGTCTAACCTCAGCTGTAGCAGAGGCCGTGCCAGCCCGTTTAACCCCCCGAAAAATAGGGTCAAGCTCATCCGTTGGCTAGGTCCGCGGCTTCCAGCTCCCTTTTGCCACCGCCGGAACGAAAGATTCCAATCCCGCAGGCGGGAAGTCGAGAGTCCGCCCGGCTTCTGCGCTCATATAGGCTGCCATTAGGATCTTCACGACCTCGACGCCGTCATCGAAAGTGAGCATTGGCTTCTCACCGCTGAGAAATGCGCGAGCCATATGACGGTTCTCCGCGCTATATCCATACACCGATGCCTCTTCGGCTACGACGGGCATCAAACCCATCTCGGCGTTCTGCTTTTCAACGAGGTCCTCGCCCGATTTCCCCTTCACTTCCCTGCTGAAAAACATCTTGAGGCTCGAGTCGAGCGTATTCCATGACATCGAGTATTCGGGGCCGAGCAGTTCCGCCGACAGTCTCAGGCCGGCGCCGATGAAGGCCCAGGAAGTCGTCACCTCGCCAACGAGGGGTTCTCC
>WNFO01002989.1_pt1 | contig 14172 bp, 13 predicted proteins | sample 5400251 | NCBI WGS metagenome assembly WNFO01 (sample SAMN13153354, study PRJNA577476) | soil metagenome | isolation source: 100 cm saprolite under Madrone tree | place: USA:California | collected 2016-06-14 | reverse complement strand
TCACGACCTTATCTTCTGCGTCGGTTAATTCTCGGGGCGTGTTCCCGTCAACCGCGAACACGTACCATCCGGCACCATGAGGCATGGCGCATTTGGCCGCTTCTATCAGCGTCGGGTGTTTGTGCAGACAACCACGGTGGGACCAACTCTCTGTCCAAGCAGCTTCATAGTAGGAATTGAGAAACCAATAACGTAGACGCAGCGTGGAAATTATTTCCGCGAGCCGATGGAGTTCTGGAGGCATCGCTCAAGGGAAATTATTCCACTGGGCGCGACGAAAAGCTACTCCGGCCGGACGCGGCGCGCCGGGCACCGGCTTGGGTTACGAACCGGAGAAGACGACCTCATCAAAACGTCTTTCGCCGCGCAAGACATCGCTGTTGGCGGCTGTCCAGCCTTCGTTGCTAGAAATGGAAAACGCTACGGTGGCGTCATTCTCAGGATGTTGGAGCTGAGTGAACTGCGTCCCGCTAAATTGCACTTGGCCCGGCACCCAATGGGTTTGATCAATTAACTCTTTGCCGTCGACGGCGAGGCTGAAGCTTGCAATAAGCGCCGGACCGCCGACGGGAACTCGGAGGTCATAGGTTACTTTGACGTTTGCCCCATCTTTCTCGGACCGAATGTTGTAGCGAATCGCAGTGGGCATACAACGCCTCTGAACTTGTAGTTTCTAAGCGAAGGTCCGGTCAAAACGATTCCAGTCAATAATTCTGATCGTGGGGAATTCGACCACGGCAAATATGGCGTTGTCAATTCATGTGACTGAAGGCACGCTTCGCCGGTTCGTTTTCCTCGGGGAAAGCAGGCACACGGCCATTACGGGTAGGTCTTGGAACGTGGCAAAACAGAATTTGGGGAAGAGCGCGCAAAGAGGCGCGAATGATGGGCCACGCGCCTGGCATTTTTGCACACCCGTCCACAGATTTGCACAAAGGTTCGATCACATTTTGATTGACGGCGCGAACGGGAAACATTATCTTGCGCGTGAGATTGAACCGGGAAGCTGAAGAACTTTACGGCTCAGTTTAGAAGGCGCAGCAAGCTTAACAGCGGTTGCGCCGCGAAATTGAATCGCGAAGCTCGAAGCCTTTACGGCTCCGTGTGGAGGGCGCGACAAGCCTAACGGCGGGTACGCCGCCAGATGGAACCGGAAAGGTTAGAAACTTTACGGCTCAGTTGAAAGGGCGCAGCAAGCCTAACGGCGGCTGCGCCCTCAATTTTTTAGCCCCGTCCTTCCGCGACAGACTCACCCTTGCGAGAACCGCAACGATAGGCACACGCGCGATCAGTAGTCTTTCCTGTGTTCGTTCTGGGCAATGCGGGCTTCTCTCAGCTGTCTACGGGGGCGCGCAACTGCATAACGCGGAGTTTGCCGCCGGCCCAGGCCTGCGGCATCGCGAGCACCACGAGCGCGACAGGATACCAGTGCGGCCCGAAGGCCGGTCCCTTGTTCCACGTCACGGCGGCACCCAAGATGCTCACGACAAGGCCGACGAATCCGCCCACCAAGGCGTGCTGCATGGGCCGATCGGGCGCAAGGCGCGCGATGAATGTAGCTGCCCAGAACACCGTAGACAGTGCGATAGACCGTTGCGAGCAAGAGAGGCCCCATGGTGGGAAGACATGGATCGCGTGCAGCACGACGTCGGTTCCAAGGGTGAGTATGATGCCCGCGAACATGCCCGCGAGCACGGCGCCGATGCTTCGACCAATACGTCGCGAAAAGTGCGCCTCGTTCATGATGGGCTCGCTCCTTTCTCCAGGCTCGGAGTCCCCCGCGATGCCAGCAGCTCAGCGAGCTTGTCGTAGCATTCGGCCGCGCCGTGCTCCATTCCGGACTTAATCACCGCGTCGCGAATCTCCTGAGACTCGTACAGCACCGTGATTGTAAGGGTAGTCTTACCGCCCTGCTCGAGCAGGACCAGCGTATTGAGCGACTCGCCCGGATAGTCGTCGAACTTCTCCGAGCTGACGAGGCGTTCCGGCGGCACGATCTCCTGGTAAACGCCGCGCATCCCCATGTTGGTGCCATCGGTGCCACGCAACACCCAGCGCCAGGCGCCGCCCGCCTTCGGATCGATCTCGCAGACCGCCAGCGACCAGCCTCGCGGCCCGAACCAACGCTTGAACAGTTCGGGCTTGGTCAGAGCGTCAAAGACCAGGCGGCGCGGCGCATCAAAGACGCGCGTCATCACGACCTCCCGTTCCGTCGGCGTAGTTACTTTCAATGTTCCGGTGTTCTTCATCGGTGATCTCCTCTATCGCTTCGTGTATCGCTTCGTGCGGGCACGCCTTTTCTTCTTGGTCTTCCGCTCGCCGGTCTTCAGTTCGTCGAGAAGGGCATCGAGGCGCTGGAAGTTTTCCTCCCAAAGACGCCGGTACCTCTCCAGCCACGCCTCAAGCTCCCGGAGCGGCGCGGGCCGCAGCGCATAAATTCGGCGCTGCGCATCCACGCGAACGTCCACCAGTCCGGCATCACTGAGCACTCGCAGATGTTTGGAGACTTGCGATTGGCGGAGACGCAGCCGATGGACCATCTCCCCGACAGGCCGTGGTCCGCGACGCAGCAGTTCGACGATTTGAAAACGATTGGGCTCGGCCAGGGCTCTGAGCGTCGCTATCATGGCTGATGCGAATATGCCTCAAAGAGAATATTCTTGTCAATACATATTCTTCTCGAGGAATATACAAAACTACCCTCACGCTTGGAGGCTGCGGGCCAGTTTGGAGTGGGCTAACTTTTGAAGCGCCTATGGCGTTTCCGAAAGCCTCAGCCGCGCGCCCAAAATGATAGGCTTCATGCGAGAACGTGGAGCGCGGAACTCACTTTCGCACACTAACAGCAATGTGCTTCCAGGCGGCGCTGGCCGCACTGGCCGGCGGCGCGGCCTGCGCACAGGGGCTGCCGACTGCACCGCAGCAGGCGCCCGCTGCGCCTTTGCACGAGGAAGCTGTGAAGAACGCGGCGGCGCCGTGCGTTGAGCCGCCGCCCATGGTGCGGATAGAAGATTACAACGGACCGTTTAGGAAGGTCGTGGGCGAGTTCGCCCGGCCCCTGGAACGCAAGTCGGTGCACCCGCGGCACTACAAGCTGGGCGCGAAATTATGCACTCTCGAGCTGAAAGATAAGTTCGTTCTGTTCCTACAGGACTCGTTTGACCCGGTGACTTTTCTCAGCACCGGCTTTAACGCGGGAATTGACCAGGCGGAAGATACGGACCCCAGCTATGGACAAGGGGCTGAGGGGTACGGCAAGCGGTTTGGCGTTGGATATGCCGGTCAGGCCACGTCCAGGTTCTTTAAGGATTTTGCGTATCCCTCGATATTTTCGGAGGACCCGCGCTACTACCGACTGGCCCACGGAAGTGCCAGGAGGCGTTTGTTCCACGCGATGGAGCACGCGGTCGTGGTTCACCACGACAATGGTAAATACATGTTTAATTTTTCCGAATGGCTGGGGACAGCGAGTGCGGCGGTGTTGAGAAATACCTATCACCCGGACAACGAACGGGGGTTCTCTCCCGCGGCGCAGCGGGTGGGCTACAGTGTCCTGCAAGACATGGGTTTCGACGTGCTCCGCGAGTTCTGGCCGGAGATTTCCCGCAAATTCAGGCTTCCCTTCCGCGGTGAATCCGAGCCTGTGAACCACGACCCCAGTTCTCCCACCCAGTAAACCCTTGCGAGCGCGCCGAACGTGGCGTCACAAAATCCGATCGCCGCTTGGAGCGAGCGGGTGGGAGCCGGGGCAGAACGGTTACTGCAGGACCGGGCTGGCGTTGGTGCACCCGGAGCCGCTGAACTCGAGGTGGATCACGGCGGTCTGATCGCTACAGTACATAGACTGGCCCGTGGAGCCGGGCGATAGGGGCGTCCCTGTGACAGTGAAGCTGACCGATGGCGTGGCGCCGTCACCTGCCCACACAAAGACGTACCCGCTTTTGGTGGCCTGGGCAACGGTGTCGTCGACCAAGCAGGCCGTTGTCGAAGTGGCAGTGCAAGGATCCGCGCCGCCGCTACCAAGCGAGGTTAAGTTAGTAGGGTAGCCGAGATCCGGATACGAAACGGAGTAGGTGACGGCCGCAGCGTCGATCGTGCGGATGGCGGCAACCGCGGCGGCTTCATTGGCGCGCATGCGCGAGCGAAGAAAGCTGGGAACGGCGATCGCCGAAATAATCAAGATCACGCCGACGACGAGCAGCAGCTCGATCAGAGAGAATCCTTTTTGGTTTTTCATGAGTTCTCCTCAAGCGTGCCTTGCCGTGCCTGGACGCAGCCTGCAAAATCCGGAGCCACCACGGTTTTCTTGACCGGGGGGAGGGACCACTCCGCGGCCGCAATCCTACTCCAAACCAGGGGCAAACAGAAAGCAATATTTTTATAAAAACCCGCCCGGACGTCCGAAAGATAGCCTGCGCTCGCGGGAGCGTTGAGAAGGTGTGCTGCAACCCCTTCGGCTCCGCGCAGGACATGTTTCGCCTTGCCCTGACGAGAAAGGAGGTACGATACCGGCCCAAGAGACAGGAGAAAAACGTGATGCCGCGGAAGAAGGTGAAGTGGGGAGTGTTGAGCACAGCGTCGATCGCCGTGCGAAAAGTGATTCCCGCAATGCAAAACGGGGAATGGTGCGAGGTAGCCGCGATTGCTTCGCGCGACAAGAGGAAAGCCGAAGAGGCGGCGCGCACGCTGGGAATTGCGAAGGCTTATGGATCGTACGAAGAATTGCTTTCCGATCCGGAAATCGAGGCCATCTACAACCCGCTGCCGAATCATTTGCACATGCCGTGGTCGATCCAGGCGGCAAAGGCAGGGAAGCACGTGCTGTGCGAGAAGCCGCTGAGTCTGACGGTGGCGGAAGCGAAGGCGCTGCTGGCGGCGCGGAACCGCACGGGCGTGAAGATGGGCGAGGCGTTCATGGTGAAGACGCATCCGCAATGGCTGCGGACGCGGGAACTGATTCGCGCGGGAAAGATCGGGGAGTTGCGATTGGCGGCCGGAGATTTTTGCTACTTGGACCGGGATGCGGCAAGCGTCGCGAACATTGCGGAGTATGGCGGTGGCGCGCTAATGGACATTGGCTGCTACCCGGTGACTACCTCACGCTTTATTTTCGAGGAAGAACCCATCCGCGTGATGGGACTCGTGGAAAGAGATCCGGAAATGAAGATTGATCGCCTGACGTCCGGGATTCTGGAATTTCCGCGGGGGCGTGCGATTTTTTCCTGCAGCACGCAGCTTATGTATCACCAGCGGATGGAATTTCTGGGGACGAAGGGGCGCATCGAGCTGGAGATTCCATTTAGCGCGCCCAACGACCGGCCGAGCAGGATTTTCATTGATGATGGGCGCGATCTCTTTGGCGGGGGCAGAACGACGGAAGAATTCGCCGCGTGTGACCAGTACGCGATTCAAGGCGAGTTGTTTTCTCGGGCGATTCGCCAGGGCGGCGAGGTGCCGGTAACGATTGAGGACGCGATTAAGAACATGGCGGTGATCGAGGCGGTGTTCCGGTCGGCAGAAACGGGGAGATGGGAAAATCCGTGACTAGTGCCGTTCCAACTTTTTGTGACGAAATTCCGCACAAATTGCTTTCAGCGAGTTGGCAGACACCAAAGGTTCCGAAGTTTGTTTCCTTTAGTTGGAACGGCACTAGAGCTGAGGATGGAACAGAACCCGGATGCGATCTAGAAGATTCAAGCTGGCTTCGCAGGCCTCAGTGGCCTGGAAGTCGAGGGGCAGAAGGAGCAACTCGAGGTTGGGATGTCTGACGCGAAACCTCTCGAAGAGAGGGCCGTTGGTTTGCGCGCTTGGGCCGCAGATCACGAGCGCGGGCTTGGCGGCGTTGACAAACGTTGTTGCGTCGGCGAGGTTTTTTGTGGTGAACACATCGTAGCCGGAGCGTTTGAGCAAGGCGCTGAGGTAAGCGAGTAGATCGCCGGAACTTTCCACGCACAGGACTTTTCGTTTGGAAGGGTGCAAGGACGCTTGAGGATGCTGCTGACGCTGAGAAAAAGCATCGATCGCTTCCTTCTCGGACTCGTAGACGTGAAATACGCCGGATAAATTGGTGGTTTCAAAAACTTTTTTGAGGAACGGAGAAAGCTGGCAGAGTTTCAGGTCGCCGCGCGCGGCGCGGAGCGTGCCGACAAGGCGAACCAGGGTTCCGAGGCCGCCGCTGTCGAGGAAGCTGACGTGTTCCAGCTGGAGTACGAATCTCTTGGTCTCGAGAGTGTGTTTTTCGACCTCGAGTAGGAGAGCGTGAGCTTCGTCCCTCGCAGTGACGCGACCGCTGCAGCGAATGACAACGACATTGCCTCGAAATTGAGATTGCAGACTAAGTTGCACCGGGGCTCCGCACGCTGCACGGCATCCTAGGCGGGTCCTGGGAGGGATGTCAAACGAAGAGCGGACAGGGTACTGGGTCAGTTTGGAAGGCCAATCTTGGATCACTTCCGGACTGCCGACGACACGCTCGGAATGTGCCGGGAGCGAACCCGTCAGTGAGCGCGTGCTTGCTTGACTCGAACACGGTGGGCGTCTAACATAGTCAAAGATGCGTTTAGCTAAGCCAACATTTCTAGCAGTACTAGCAGTCGCTCTCGCCGCGTATGCATTCGACTGCGGTGCCACGACGACGCCAGAACAGGCGATGCAGTGCTGCAATTCAATGCCGTGCTCCTCGCACGGTCATCACGGTCAGGATTGCTGCAAGACGATGGTCTCTTCGCAATCGGCGAGCGTGCTGCCAGCGGAGCATTCCGTCTTGAATGTTCCAGTCGCTGTCGTCGCAGATCATCTTTCAGCAGCCAAAGTTATTGTGATTGCTGAGGTTGCTCCTTCAAGATTTGAGGCTCCGCAGCACTCGCCTCCCGACCTATACACTCTCCATTCTTCTCTCCTGATCTAGACCGCCTCTCAACGGTGCGCCGCTGCACCCCGTTCTATCTCTCCGTCTAAATCTGTCTCTTGAAACGTCTCGCCTGTTGGGCGGCGGTCCCTATTTGTCGCGCGCCAACGGCTGGCCGATGGAATGCGCATTTCTAGGAGAAGGCGATGTTATTAACGTTGCGAAACAATGGCACGACGAGATTCTTGGTCGGATTCGTTGAGATTGGTTTGCTGGCTCTGCTGTTTTCCGTTGTTTTTGTCAGTGCTAGCTTCGCGCAGGAGTCGACGCCTCATCAAACGCAGTCTGTGACGCAGCTCGCCGAGCTGCTGCGACAGGCGGAGCAGAACAATCCGCAGATTCAGGCCGCCCGACAAGGCTGGAAAGCGGCACAGCAGGTTCCGACGCAAGTCTCAACCTTGCCCGATCCGCAATTTCAGATTCAGCAGTTTAGCGTCGGTAGCCCGCGCCCGTTTGCCGGATATACGAACAGCAATTTCGCGTACATCGGTCTAGGCGTCTCACAGGACTTTCCCTATCCAGGGAAGCTTCGGCTCAAAGGCGAGATGGCGAAGCGAGACTCGGACGTTTCTCAACAACAGTACGAATCCGCGCGCCGTTCCGTTCTTGCTGGAGTGAAAACAGCCTATTTCCAGCTTGCCTATCTCTCGAAAACCCTCGGAATCCTTGAAAGCGACGGAGAACTCCTCCAGCAAGTTGAGAAAGCAGCGGATGCACGTTATCGCTCGGGGATGGGAAATCAGCAAGACCTGCTCCGCGTCCAGCTTGAACAAACGAAGCTCCTGCGCGAAATAACGATGCACCACCTGGAAGTTGCCAAGTTACAAGCTCAACTCAAAGAACTGCTCAACCGTTCCCAGTCTTCACCCGACATAGAAACCACCGACCTGAGCGAAACGCCGCTTCCATATTCCTATGAGGATCTCTTGGCAGCGACAAAAGCGCAGAACCCGCAAATTGCTGGCGCGGAAAAGATGGTTGAGCGCCAGAAACTACAAGTCGATCTTGCACACAAAGACTTTTACCCGGATTTCAACCTGCAATACATGTGGCAGCGAACAGACCCCACACAGTTTCGCGCCTACTACATGCTGACCTTTGGCCTCCGAGTTCCGATCTATCGCAGCCGGAAGCAGCGCCCTGAACTGGCGCAAGCGGAAGCAGAATTGAGCCGCTCTCGCAGTGAAGCTGAGGCGCAGTCGCAGCAGGTCGCGGCACACGTTCGGAGCGCCTATGACACTGCACAGAAGACGGCTGACCTGCTCAGAATTTACAAAGAGGGCCTAATTCCACAAGCCCGAGCCGGATTTCAAGCGGGCATCGCCGCCTATCAGAATAATCGTCAGGACTTTCAATCCCTGTTGTCCTCGTTTCTCGACGTTCTCCATCTGGACGAGGAGTACTGGCAGAACACAGCCGAGCGCGAGGCCACTCTAGCGCGGCTGGAAGAACTTACCGGCGTGTCCCTTCATGAGGAAGGAGCAAGACCATGAAAACGTATCGCACAGGTTTTCTGCTCGCACTCGTTGGAAACATCCTCTTGGTCGGAGTAGTGGCCGGGGTGTGGTCGCATTACCGGACTCCTAAGGCAACCGCAAGCGAACAATCCAAACAGGAAGGCACTACGTCAGAACCCTCTTCGAATCCCTCCGTAGCAGCCTCGGCACCTTCGGAAACACTTTTGGTGCCGGTGCAACTCTCGCCCCAGAAACTGCAAAGCATTGGAGTGAAGACCAGCGAGGTCGGGCACAAGATCATCACGGACGAAATACGCGCCACGGGCAATATAGCCGTGGACGAAACCCGGCTGGCGTACGTTCAAACGAGGTTTTCAGGCTACATCCAAAAGGTATTCGCCGATGCCACCTATCAATACGTCCGCAAAGGACAACCCCTATTCACGATTTACAGCCCCGATCTGGTAGCGACAGAGCGGGAATATCTTGTTGCGAAGCAAAATCAGCAACAGGTTGCACAGAGCACGGTTTCAGGCGTTGCCGCCAGTGCTGCGTCCTTGCTCGACGCTGCTGCTGAACGGTTAAAACAGTGGGGAGTTCCACCGCGTGAAATCGAGCGCCTCGAATCCACCGGCCAAGTGCAACAGGAAATCGAAGTCTACTCGCCCGTTTCGGGTTTCATCATCGAACGTAACGCACTGCCCAGCGTGGCCGTTAGGCCGGAAATGCGTCTCTACACCATTGCCGATCTCTCGACGGTTTGGGTTCAGGCGCAGGTCTTTCAGAATGACCTCGGACGAATCAAGGTTGGAGACGTTGCCACCCTGTCTGTGGACACTTTTCCTGGGCGTACGCTCAGCGGTCGCGTGAACTTCATCTATCCGCAACTGGACATGGATACACGAACGGCGAAGGTGCGCACCGTTTTCTCGAATCCCAGCCTACAGCTCAAGCCGGGCATGTTCGTCAACGTTGCTTTGAAAGTGCCAATGGGACGCCAGCTTGTGATTTCCGCAAATGCTGTCTTGCAGTCCGGTACGCACCAGATTGCGTTTGTGGACCGTGGCGATGGTTATCTCGAACCGCGTGAGGTTCAGTTGGGCGCTCGCGTCGGCGACGAGTTCATGGTTCTCAAAGGACTCAAAGAGGGCGAGAAGATCATCACATCGGCGAATTTCCTCATCGACTCGGAAAGCCAGCTTCAGGCGGCCCTTGGTTCTTTCGTTCCGCCTCCGCCCGGTGCAGGTGCGGCCTCCGCGATGAATGCTCCTCAAGCGAATGTGGAACTTACCTCCGATCCGAGTCCTCCGCACAAAGGCAGCAATGTGTTTCGCGTCAAGATCACAGATTCCAGCGGCGCGTCAATTGCTGGCGCAGAAGTCAGCGTAACGTTTTTCATGGCCGCTATGCCACAGATGGGAATGGCTGCGATGCGCTCACCTGTGACTCTCACGGAAAAAAGCAGCGGCATCTACGAAGGCTCCGGCCAGTTAGAGAGCGGCGGAACTTGGCAAGTCACGATTCTGGCGAGGAAAGACGGCCAGACTATTGCCCGCAAACAAATGTCCTTGAACGCCACGGGAGGGATGTAGCGTGATCGCCCGATGGATTGATTGGTGCGCGGGAAACCGTTTCCTTGTTTTTACCGGAACGCTCTTTCTTGTGCTGGTCGGCATCTGGGCTTTGCGTCGCATCCCACTCGATGCCTTGCCGGACATTTCGGACGTGGAGGTTATCATTCATGCCCCGTGGTCGGGTGAGCCGCCAAATCTCATCGAAGACCAGGTGACATATCCCATCGTTACGGCTCTTCTCGCCGCTCCGCATGTGAAAGCGGTACGCGCACAAACGATGTTCGGGGATTCCTACGTCTTTGTCGTGTTCGAGGATGGGACGGATTTGTATTGGGCACGTTCGCGGGTCTTGGAGTACATGCAGCAAATTCAAGGACGCCTCCCCGAAGGCGTTCATCCCGTGATCGGCCCGGATGCAACTGGTGCGGGTTGGGTCTATGAATATGTTCTTGTAGACCACAGCCATCGGCGCAGTTTGGCCGATTTGCGCAGCATTCAGGACTGGTATCTCCGCTATCAGCTCGAAACTGTTTCTGGCGTGGCCGAGGTCGCCACCATCGGCGGATTCGTCAAGCAATATCAGGTCAATCTCGATCCTGACAAGTTGCGGGCTTACGGTATTCCGCTCTCGACTGTCATCGAAAAAGTCCGAGGCAGCACGAATGAAGTTGGCGGACGCCTGCTTGAAATGGGCGGTGCCGAGTACATGATTCGCGGGCTTGGCTATCTGCGCTCGTTAAGCGATTTGGAAACTGTCCCGGTCACTACCAAGAACGGCACGCCTGTGCTGATCCGCGATTTGGGGACCGTAACATTCGGCCCGGACATCCGAGAGGGAGTTGCGGAATGGCAGGGCGAGGGCGAGACCGTTGGCGGGATTGTCGTGATGCGCTACGGGATGAACGCGCTGACCGTAATCAATGGCGTCAAACGGAAGCTCGCCGAGATCAAACCATCTCTGCCGGCCGGCGTTGAAGTCGTCTCTGGCTATGACCGCTCGGGCCTCATTCGAGCTTCCATCGAAACCTTGCAACGCGACCTGCTAGAAGAAGCGGTCATCGTAAGCATCGTTATCATCGTTTTTCTTTTCCACTTTCGTTCGGCGCTCATTCCCATTCTTACTCTGCCAATCGCGGTTATCGCGTCCTTTACTCCGATGTATTACCTCCATGTCAGTTCGAACATCATGTCGCTCGGAGGACTGGCATTGGCAATCGGAGTCCTGGTGGACGCAGCAATCGTGATGGTGGAAAACGGCTACCGTCAGCTTTCCGAAAAGCAAGCTGAGCGAAGTGAGAAAATCCCCGAAGCAGAAAGATGCCGCATCCTATTGGACGCGGCCAAACAAGTTGGGCCCGCGATCTTCTTCTCACTGCTGGTCATTGTGGTTTCCTTTCTGCCCGTTTTCCTCCTGGAAGCGCAAGAGGGACGAATGTTCCGCCCTTTGGCCTGGACGAAAACCTTGGCCGTTGGTTTCTCTTCGCTCCTGGCGATCACTCTCGTTCCAGTGCTTATGCTTCTCTTCATCCGAGGGCGGTTGCGCCCTGAATCTCGCAACCCGCTTTCGATTGTTGCGCAAGCGCTCTATCTTCCGCTCCTCCGCTTGTGTCTTCGCTTTCGCAAAACCACTTTGCTACTCAATCTGATTTTCCTTGTTGTCACACTTCCGTTGGCTTTGAAGATTGGCAGCCAGTTTATGCCGCCTCTATTTGAAGGCTCCGCTCTTTACATGCCGACTGCGTTGCCCGGCATTTCCATCGGGCAAGCCTCGCAGTTGCTCCAGGAACAAGACAGGATGATCCGCACGTTTCCAGAAGTTGACACTGTATTTGGAGCGGTCGGACGTTCCGACAGTGCGACAGACAACGCGCCTCTCGATATGTACGACACGACGGTGATGCTCAAGCCGCGCAGCCAATGGCGTCCTGGGATGACTTACGAAAAGCTCATTCAGGAAATGGACGCAAAGCTGCAATTTCCGGGTCTCTCGAATACCTGGACGATGCCGGTTGAGAACCGCTTGGACATGGAACTGACCGGAATCAAGACGCCGCTTGGGATGAAAATTCAGGGGCCAGCTTTGGAGGGCATCCAGCAGGCGGGTACGCAGATTCAGCAGGCCCTTTCCTCTCTGCCGGACATGCGCTCCATTTTTGCAGAGCGCGTTTCGCAAGGCTTCTACATCAATATCGAAGTGAATCGCGCAGAGGCGGCTCGATACGGGCTGACTGTCGCCGACGTTCAACAGGCCGTGTCGTCAGGGATCGGCGGTGAAATGGTGGCGAAAAACGTCGAAGGCCGCGAGCGCTATCCCGTCAATGTCCGCTACAACCGCGACTTTCGGGATAACGTCGAAACATTGCGCCGGGTCTTGATCGCAACTCCCGCTGGCGCACAGATTCCGATTGACGAGGTTGCCAAAATTTCGTTTTCGCGCGGGCCCGCGATGATCCGGGACGAAGATGGCGCTCTCACCGGCTACGTCTATATCGACCTCAATACGAAAGACTACGGAGGCTTCGTCAACCGGGCGGAAAGCGTACTGCGACAGAAGCTCTCGCTGCCCGCAGGCTACACATACAAATGGTCGGGAGAATACGAATTCGAGCAACGGGCCAAGGAACGGCTGCAACTCATTCTGCCCGTAGTGTTTTTCGTCATCTTCCTTCTGCTCTACATGGTATTCCATTCGGTTACCGAAGCCGCTGTCCTGATTTTTCCCACGATCTACGCATTGACAGGAGGACTCATCCTGCAAAAGTTGCTCGGGTACAATTTCAGCGTGGCCGTTTGGGTAGGCTACATCGCCCTGTTTGGAATCGCCGTCGAGACCGGCGTGGTCATGGTTGTTTATTTACACGAAGCTCTCAACCGCCGTCTCGCCACGGGAGTCCTTCTCAAGCACGAAGATATTGAGGCAGCCGTGATTGAAGGCGCCGTGCAACGCCTACGACCCAAACTAATGACGGTATGCGTTGTCCTCGCAAGTCTGGTGCCGATCCTGTGGGAGACAGGCGTTGGCGCAGACGTGATGAAACCCATCGCTGCTCCGATTGTGGGCGGCATGATTACATCCACAATCCACGTTTTGATTCTCGTTCCCGTGTTTTTTGCTCTCATGAAGGAGCGTGCATTACGGCGAGGAGCACTGGTTCTCCCTCCGCCGCAATGACGGAGTAGAATTATTTGCGATACTCTTATGACAGCAGGAACAACATCTCCGTTGTCTGACGTTTCGCGGGAAGTTCTTCGACTCCAGGTCATCACAATTATCTGGATGAGTGTGGAGGCAATAGTGTCGTTGGGAGTGGCGTGGATCGCCCGCAGTCCAGCGCTCCTTGCATTCGGGGGCGATAGCGCGGTGGAACTACTCTCAGCAGCTGTTGTTTATTGGCGCTTCTGCTCGCCATCTCACGGAGAACGCACGGAGGAGCGGGCGAACAGAATTGCAGGCGGCTTGCTGTTCGTTCTAGCGGCCTTTGTCGTTGCGACTTCAGTTCTGACGTTCTTAGGGCATGTCGAAGCCGGGCCCAGTCCTATTGGGATAGCCCTGCTCGTGCTTGCCGCAATGATCATGCCTTGGCTTGCAGCACAAAAGCGGCAGCTCTCAATTGCAACTGCCAGCGCCGCGTTGAGGGCCGATGCTGCCGAGTCGGCGGTCTGTGGCTATCTGGCTTTGATTGCCTTGGTGGGTCTGGTCGTCAACGCGGTTTGGAAAGTGAGTTGGGCAGACCCCGTTGCCGCGTTAACGTTAGTGCCGCTGATAGTGCGCGAGGGATGGGAAGCAAGGAAGGGTAAAGCTTGCTGCCATTGAAGTGCCTGGATTCTGCCCGAGTGACGAAAAACGATGGGCAGATGTTTCGTGGCGATGGGGAGAACCGAATGGAGGATCAGGAGCTTCGCGCGTCGGCAGGAAATCTAGCGAAAACTAAATCGTAATGGCGAGCACGGCGGTCGAAGTCCGTCAGAAGAGCAGCGGCTTCATCGGAAACCACGGCGGATTCGCGGTCGGGTCCCGCGAAGGCGTCGATGGCCGCGAGGGACTCCCAAAACGTGGTGACCAGAATCTCGATGGCGTGGGGTTCCCTGCGCGCGCAGACGGTCGCGCCGAGGAATCCGGCGAGCGCGCGGAGTCTTGGTTGGACGGATTGTTCAAAGTGGCTCAGGTAGGAGTCTGAGAGCGCGGGAGTGGTGTGAGCGGACCACAGGCGGGCGATCATGTCAGGCAAACTCC
>WNFO01002987.1_pt1 | contig 14176 bp, 12 predicted proteins | sample 5400251 | NCBI WGS metagenome assembly WNFO01 (sample SAMN13153354, study PRJNA577476) | soil metagenome | isolation source: 100 cm saprolite under Madrone tree | place: USA:California | collected 2016-06-14 | reverse complement strand
CTATTTCGATTGCGTCGCCCACGCGATGACCCGCGCCAATGAAATTCACGGCATCACCGTCCTCGCGCGCGATATCACCGCCCTCCGTAAGAACGAAGTGCGCTTCACTGAGCTGTTCGAATCACTACAGGAAGGCATCTACATTACCACCCCTGAGGGTGGCATCCTGGACGCGAACCCGGCTCTCGTTCGTATGCTTGGCTACGCCTCCAAGGAAGAAATCCTCGCCAAGCAGGTACAGGACATCTTCGACGATCCCGCGGAGAGAAAAGCGGTGCGCGACGAAATCGAGCAGCAGCCCATGTTGCAGGGCCGCGAGATCTCCCTCTTGCGCAAGGATGGCGCCCGGGTCGTCTGCCTGGTTACCGCCGCCGCTGTCCGCGACACATCCGGCCGCATCATCCGTTATCAAGGCGCGGTTATTGACATCACCGCCCGCCGCGAGATGGAACGCCGTCTGTATCAGCAGCAGGAATTTGCTCATCGCCTCGTCGACAGCTTTCCTGATCTCATCCTTGTGGTGGATGCTTCCGCGAAATACACTTTTGTCAGCCCGCGCTGCAAGGAAATCCTCGGCTACGAGCCCGAAGAGATCGCCGATATGGAACTCGGCGGTCGAGCTCATCCCGAAGATCTCCCTGCCCTTCTCTCCCTGTACGGTGATTTGCTTGCCGGCCGCCAGACTCTCGCTTCGCTGGAATTACGCGTCCGCCACAAACTTGGCGACTGGCGCCGCATTCGTTTCAATTTCAGCCCGTTCTCCGATGAGACAGGAAAAATCGACGGTGTGGTCATGTCCGGCCGCGACGTCACCGAACTCAAGCGCCTCGAAGAGCAGCTTATTCAAGCCGAAAAACTGGCCGCCATGGGCCAGATGCTTGCCGGCGTCGCTCACGAACTCAACAACCCGCTTACCGCCATCCTCGGTGTAACCGAACTCCTGCGCGAGCGCCAGGGTCTCGAGGACTCTGCCAAGCGCCAGCTCGAATTGACTCATCGCCAGGCCCGGCGGGCCGCACGCATTGTCCAGAATCTGCTCGAGTTTTCTATCCCTGCATCGCCACACAAAAAGCCCGTCGACCTCAACAGCATTATCGATCGCACGTTGCAATTGCACGAGCATTCCCTGCGCCGCAATTGCATCGAGGTCGATTTCCGCCCCCAACCTGATTTCCCCGGCGTGATTGGCGACGCCAATCAGCTCATCCAGGTCTTCCTCAATCTCGTCACCAACGCCGAGCACGCTATCCGCGAAGTCCGTGAATCCGGCCGCATCCAGATTCGTCTCACTCAGAACTCAGGTCGCGTCGCGGTCACTATCCAGGACGATGGCGTGGGAATCCGTCCAGACTCTCTTCCCCGCATCTTCGATCCCTTCTACACCACCAAGCGCCCCGGAGGCGGCACCGGGCTGGGCCTGAGTATTTGCATGTCCATCGTTCGTGAGCACGGCGGCACCATTGAAGTCGAGGTTCTTCCTGCTGGCGGCGCTGCTTTCACCGTTTTTCTTCCGGTTCCGGCAGGTCCGTCTGCTTCTCCTTCGCCGTCGGACGTCCCGGCTCTTTCCGCCCAAGTCGACCTTGCCACGTCGGAAGTCTTAAAGGGCCGATTTGTCCTCGTTTTGGACGACGAGGAAAGCCTCCGCGCGCTCCTCGCCGAGGGTCTGGCTGCTCACGGTCTCCACGTGGACTGTGCTGCCACTCTGGAACAAGCCCTCGCCTTTCTCGCTGGTCATCCTTACGACATATTGCTCTGCGATTTGAATCTCTCCGAAAATGGCGGACATGCCAGCGGCAAAGTTGCCGCCGCCCGAATCCTTGCCGCCGCCGGCGATCGCAAACCGACGTTGATTTATATGACTGGAGACCTTGTGGAATCCGGCTCGGCAACCGGCTCGTTGCCTGATTCCCGCCATCTGCAAAAACCCTTCCGCATTTCGGGGGTTGTCGCCCTGCTCAGGGAGATTCTCGGAAGCCCGCCCGTGGAGGTTCTGCCTTCGGGAGGTTCCGGCCGGGCGCCAAGCGAGCCGAAGCCCTAGCGCTTGGCTGGCTTGCTGACCGGCGGCGCATCCACGCCAAAATCCCACACGTACACATTCATCCCATCCGGTAGGATTTCCGCTAAGGCATATTCACCCTGCGGAAGCGGCTCGCTCAAGGTAAACCGGAATACCGTCACCGCGATATCCCAACGCTGCATCGAAATTACATCTCGGTCTTGCGACAGTTCCTGCCCGAACAAGCTTCGGATCGATTCTAGCACCCGCTTGCCGCCTTTGACCTTGGCGCGCACCAGCTCTACTTCCGGCCCCGATTCGCCGGGCCGGCTGCTCCTCTGCACCGGCGAGACCCGGTCCGGGTCCGGGGGCGCCTCTCGCAGGTAGAACTCCGGAGAGTTCGTCGTGATCCGCGTCTCCGCCCTGGCCCCGGGGATCTCCACATTGTGCTTGCTAGGTATGATCGGCACCGGCGAAAGCACTTGCTTCAGGACCGTCTTCTTATCCACCTTCACTTCGGATCCCACTTGCCCGAGCTTGGTCACCGCTTTTCCTTCCACCAGGAACATGCCCTCGCCGGGCGGCAAGAACACACCGGGCGCCACCGTCAGGCTCGCATCAATGTCCAAAGGCGCTTCCGCTTTTGCGGCTTCCTCCTGAAGGTGAACTTTGCTGGCCAGTTCCTCGGCGTTTTCTTTCTCAGCCGCTTCTGCCTTCGCAGTGGCATCCCAGTCGACCATCGCTGCGGGAATCTCTTCCCAATCCCCCCTTTCGACGCTGTAGTAACGCACTCGGTCGCCGTGCCTTTCATAGCTGCGCACGAGTTGAAAACCGCCGTCTTTGAGAACGAGTTTTTTCCCGCGGGGGAGGGGCGATCTCGGCCCCTCAGTTGTTGACCTTCCGCTCTCTTGTTTCGCGCCGCTCGATTGCACCCGTGGCAAGAGAGCGCTGGGGGCCGAAGGGGGGTGCCAGGCGGCTGCCGCCAGGCTGTACAAAATCAAACCCGTGAGGCTGGCAGATGCGCGAACCAGGGTCATGTCATTTCTTGGGCAATCCGAGGCTCATTTGACGCAGTTGTTTGCCCTCTCCCGGAGCATACCGCCATTTCTTCCGGTACCGCAATACCCCAAAAACACCACAGGCTCCTCGGGACGCCCCGAGGAGCCTGTTTCTTGCGGATCTTGTTCGTCGACCTCAGTGCGTGCAGCGCGGGAACAGCGTTACCAGCACCATCAGGTCCGACAGCGTAAACAGCCACTGATCCGCCTGAATTCCCGCGGCTTCTGCGGCCCGTGCGATAAAGCCCAGATGCCGGCTCTTGGCGAAATTGCGCAGGTGATCCACGCAGATTCCGGTCAGCGTGGCGACCTCTGCATCGGTGAAGATCTTCTGGCTCGATTTGACGGTAACCATGGCCCTACTCCTCTGACTCTCCGCCGCAGCCTACTCCACACTCACTTCGATGCTTTTGGCATCCTAAGCGATGCATAATCCCTAGAGCAATAGTCGTTCCGTTCTCTCTTATAAAAACGACCCGGCTAGTACCTTCGCTCCAAATCCTTGTGCAAAAAGAGATTATCCGGATTCGGGAAAGTTTCAATTTGTTAGTACTGAGGGAGTCTTGGCGCTCAAAGAGAGGCAAGAGTGTCCTAGTTTTGCAATCTCGCTACCACTTTCGGTAGATTAGCTGCAATCTCCTGCATTTGCTTCGTGTGCCGGATTTCATGTGAAGCGATGAACTGCATCCAGTCGTACACGCTGAATGTCCCCAGGAAAGGGTGGGCCCATTTGTAGTCGCCCAGGTCGCGCGCTCCGGTTTCTTCCATGAACGCTAGAGTCCGCACGCGCACTTCCCGCAGTTCCGCTAGCATCTCTTCTTTCTCCCGCACTGCTTCCGGGTCCGGCGGGAACGGAGATTTGCGCCGGATTAGACGCGCTTCAACCAGCGCCATCGGCAGGTGGAACCTTTTCAAAAGCGGCAACCTCTTCGGCTTTTTCTGGATTACTCTGTCTGCCTTGCTGATTACGCCGCGCTCCACCATGATCAGGTGCGCCACAAGCTCCCCGGCGGACCACGCCCGGTCACTTGGGCTCGTTTTCCATTGTTCCATTTTGACCGCGTCCGCCGCGCGCAAGAACGCCCCCTGAGCTTGGTCCAGGTTCTTTAAGATCGGTTCAAGAGATCGAGGCAAGGCTCCCCTTCACAGCACTGCATCAAACTGAGGCCCCGCCGGCTTGCTCGAACGCGTGCGCCAGCCGCAGAACGCTCGCCTCTCCAAAGGCAGGCCCGAAGATCTGCAACCCCACTGGAAGCTTCCCGCAGATCTTCCCGCAAGGCACTGAAATCCCTGGGACCCCCGCCAGAGATCCTGTAACTGTATATATATCAGCAAGATACATCTGCAAGGGGTCACTCGTCCTCTCCCCCAACTTGAACGCCGGCACTGGGGAGGTCGGTGTCACCAGCGCATCCACTTTCGCGAATGCATCTCGGAAATCCTGTGCAATCAACGCGCGCACCTTCTGTCCCTTCAGGTAGTATGCGTCGTAGTATCCCGCCGAAAGTACATATGTCCCCAAGACGATGCGCCTCTTCACCTCAGCCCCAAAGCCCGCTCCCCGGGTCTTGCGGTACATCGAGATCAGTGAGTCGTCGTTCACCCGCAGGCCGTACCTCACTCCGTCGTACCTCGCCAGGTTGGAGCTCGCCTCCGCCGTCGCGATAATGTAATAAGTTGCTATCGCGTAATCCGTGTGCGGCATCCGGATTTCCCGGAGTTCGCAGCCGAGTTTCTTCAGGATCTCGATTCCCGCTTCGATCTTATTCCGAACTCCATCATCCATTCCCTCCCCGAAATACTCTTTGGGGATGCCGATCCGCATCCCCTTCACCGGCTTGATCACCTCTGCGCGGTAATCCGGCACCGGCGCCGTCGTCGAAGTCGAATCGTTCGGATCGCGCCCGGAAATAATCCGCATCAGCAGCGCGATGTCTCGCACACTCGTTGCAAAAGGCCCGATCCGGTCCAGCGACGAAGCAAAGGCAATCAGCCCGTAGCGCGACACGCGCCCGTAGCTCCCCATCATCGCCGGAATGCCGCAGAGCGCACCAGGCTGCCGGATCGATCCCCCCGTATCCGTCCCTAGCGCCGCAACCGCAAGTCCCGCTGCAACCGCCGCCGCTGAGCCCCCGCTCGACCCTCCGGGCACGCGGTCCGTCGCTTCAGGATTCCGCACCGGCCCATACGCGGAGTTCTCGTTCGAGCTGCCCATGGCGAATTCATCGCAATTCGTCTTTCCGAGCACGACCGCCCCGGCCGCTTCCAGCCGCTCCACTGCCGTCGCATCATACGGCGGCACATAGTTTTCCAGGATTTTCGACCCGCACGTCGTCCGCACTCCGCGCGTGCTGATCACGTCCTTGATGGCCACGGGCACGCCCGCCAGCGTCGGCAGCGGCTTTCCGGCAGCCATCATCGCGTCAACTTTGTCGGCTTGGGCGAAAGCGCGCTCCTTTGAGAGCGTGAGGAAAGCATTCAGTTCCGGGTTGCGCTGCTCGATCCTCTTATAAAATTCATTGGCCAACTCCCGCGCCGAAACCTTCTTTGCCGCAAGCGCCTCCTTCACCCCATCAATTGTCCAAGTCTCTGCCATGACTCCGTTTCTTCCTCACCTCTTTAATTTCTTACCTCTTACTTCTATCTCTCAATCACTTTCGGCACCCTAAAATACGGCGGCTCCGGATCCGGCGCCTGCTTCAAGATCTCGCTTGCCACCCGGCAGGGCACGACGACGTCCTCACGCAGCGTGGCATCGGCGGTTTGATCGTCCGCGAGCACCTGCGCCATTGGCTCGGCACGCGTAGTGTCCAGCTCATTCAACTTCCCGATGTATTCGAGAATCTCGTCGAGTTGTGCGCGGTACATCTCCAGCTCCGCCTCGCTCAAGTCGAGATAAGCCAGCTCCGCCACCCGCAACACATCTTCCCGGCTGATTTTCACAGTGATTTCCCGTGTTTCGCGTGCACAAAACGCAGCAAAATTCTAGCATACCCGCCGCGAGTGCATGATGTGCCCCTGGATTCACCGGGGAGCACACGAATATCCCGGTGCGCCAGGTATAGCGGCAAGGGGCCAGTCTCAAAAACTTGTATTGGGATTTGCTGAATGGGCTGTCGTTTCAGCGACCTTCAGGCGGCATCGACGCTGATTCCGTCTGCAAGACCGAATGGTGCATGCTCGCCATGCGCCAATGCCCCTCGGACTTCCGGCACATGGCCATGCCTCGCCCATGCAACCGCCCGCGCGCCGAATCAATCGTGAATTCGTATTCGTACCAGACCGCTTCGCCAATGGGATGGAACGCGCTCTCGCGGATTTCCAGATGGGCCGCCGGCCGCTGGTGAAAATACGTTTCGCGGAAATAGCCTACAACTTGTTCGCGTCCGTAGAGCTCTTCGTCGACCGAGAAAAGCACGATCTTCGGATCCAGGCAATCGCCGAACGTTCGCTCATCGGATTCGTTGAACGCTTCCTGGCAACGGTGCATCTCGCGCTGCATCGCCGCCACCAGCTCAGCGCCACGCGCCTCGTCTGCCGTGGCAACGTGCATCGTCTGCTGCTTCAAGTTCACGCTTGCGCCCAGCTTTCCCAGCAGGTCCACGCCCAGGATTCCGTCGATTTTCCTCCCGCACGCTTTTCCAATCGCCGAGAGGTCAATCGCCGGCAATTTCAGCTTCACCAATGTTGTCCGCCCGACGACCAGCTCCGGGAGCGTCACTTCCTTCGCGCTCGTCGCCAGTGTGCCGGTCCACGAAGTCACACGAACGTCGCGCGCCGCTCCCTGCGCGAACGACTCGAGATTCAGCATCGTCGTCGCCGCCGTATCCACCAGAAACCACACGCGCCGCCCCGCGGCCTGCACTTCGATCACCGGCAGCGCGTCGCACCGCTCCAGCGGAATCTCCTGTCCGCGCACCGCGCCGGGCGAAATCGCCGCGCCAACAAGCATTGCAGAAGAAAGGATCACCCGCCGTACCGTAGGGTTTTCCATGGCCGTACCTCAGTGGAAGGAGCATAACATAAATACGAACGTTCGTGCTATTTTGTTTCCCTGTGGTACAGTGTCCTCATGCCCTCCGCTTTCCGCTCCCGCCGCAAAAGACCGGCCCACAAGCCGGCCCCTCGCCGGCAGGCCCGCGGTCTCCGCACCCGCGACGCCATCCTCGCCCGCGCCGTCGACATCGCCTCCGCCGACGGGCTCGAGGGCCTCACCGTCGGCACTCTCGCTGAACAGCTCGGCATGAGCAAGAGCGGGCTCTTCGCCCATTTCGGTTCGAAAGAAGACTTGCAATTGGCCACCATCGAAGCGGCTCGCCAAGTCTTCATCGACCACGTCACCGTCCCCGCGATTGGCGCACCAAAAGGCATGCCGCGGCTTTGGGGCCTCATTGATCAATGGCTGGCGCTGGTTGAAAAGCGTGTTTTCAAAGGCGGGTGTTTTTTCAGTGCCGCGTCGTTCGAATTCGACAGCCGCCGGGGAGTGGTGCGCGACCGCATCGCGGCTATCATGCACGAATGGATCGCGGTCCTCTCCCGCTCCGTGCGGGAGGCGCAAAAGGCCGGCCACGTCCACGCCAGGGTGGACCCCACGCGGCTGGCGTTTGAGATTCACGCCACCGCCATGGGGGCGCACTGGGCGCACCAATTGCTCGACGACAAGCAGGCTTACTCACGAGCGCGCGCGACGGTGCTGGAGAAGCTGCGCAGTATCGCCACGCCGCAATGTCCGCATCTTCCGTAGACTGCAAACTCCAGAACAAACAAATCTTCGTAATCGCTTGATCGAGCCGAATCTTCCTTCGTATTCCGGCAGGTCAGGGAGCGGCGGGAGTGGCTTTGTCCGGCGCCAGAGCAGGAGGGGCTGCCGAGGTCTTGCGAGCGTAATGAGTGATGATGTAGTTGTCCACTAGCGCCTGAAAGGCCGCGGCAAGCTCATCGTAGGTGCCTTCGAGAGTGACGTCTTTCTTCCCATCAATGTAAACGGGGCAGCGCGGGGCTTCGCCCGTGCCCGGCAAGCTGATGCCAATGTTGGCAGCTTTCGACTCGCCGGGGCCGTTCACGATGCAGCCCATCACGGCAAGGGTCATCGATTCCACGCCTTCGTACTGCGTCTTCCAAATGGGCATGCTGTCGCGGATATACGCCTGGATTCGCTCGGCCAATTCCTGGAAAGTGGTGCTCGTGGTGCGCCCGCAGCCGGGGCACGCAGTCACGCTCGGGGAAAACGAGCGCAGTCCCAACGCCTGCAGCAACTCGCACGCCGCGTAGACTTCTTCGCGGCGGTCGCCGCCGGGCTTTGGCGTCAGCGAAATGCGAATCGTGTCGCCGATGCCTTCGTAAAGCAGCACGCCCAGCGAAGCCGCGGACCAGATCTGGCCCTTCATCCCCATGCCGGCTTCGGTGAGTCCGAGGTGCAGCGGCTGCTCGGTCCTGGCGCTCAGGTCGCGATACACCGTGATGAGGTCGCGCGGGCGCGAAGTCTTGCAGGAAATGATGATCTGATCGTTTCGCAGCCCGCATTCGAGCGCCAGCTCCGTGGATTGCAGCGCAGAGAGCACCATGCAGTCGTTGATGATCTCTTCCGATTCCTTGCCGAGATTTTTGTCCGTGTTCTCCTGCATCTTCCGCATTACCAGCTCTTGATTGAGCGAGCCGCCATTCACGCCGATGCGCACCGGCTTGCCGTTGTCGCGCGCGACCTTGCAGATCGTGGCGAACTGCTCGTCGCGGCGCTGCCCCGCTCCGACGTTTCCGGGATTGATGCGGAATTTGTCCAGCGCCGCGGCGCACTCGGGATACTTGGTCAGCAGGACGTGTCCGTTGTAGTGAAAGTCGCCGATGATGGGCGCGCCGCAGCCGGCGTCGAGCATGCGCTTCTTGATTTCCGGCACGGCGGCGGCGGCTTCCGGGACGTTCACCGTCCAGCGCACAATCTCCGAGCCCGCCTCGGCCAGCTCGAGAGTCTGCTTTAGTGTGCCCGCAATGTCGGCGGTGTCCGTGTTCGTCATGGACTGCACGGCGATGGGCGCACTCCCGCCCACGCGCACGTGTCCGACCTTCACGCCATAGGTCTTGCGCCGCGGGTGGCGCGTCGCAGCGGCGTCAAAGCCTTCAATCTGGGTAATCATTCTCATCAATTCTAGCTTGATTTCGCCGATCCGGGAAATCGGAGTTGGGGCGGGGTGCCCAGTGAAAACGCTCGCGCCGGCGCCAGTGGAGTGGTAGGCTTCGCCTGCACGGGGCATCCTTCGGCCGATTCTCGGGACACCATCATGCGGTGAAGCGCGCATGCCGCCCGCGTGCAGCGCTTTGCGGAAGGAACAGTTATGTCGGTGAAAAAAACGCTCGGGGCGATTTTGGCTGGCTTCATAGTGCTCGCTGGGGGGCATTTTTTGATCCACGCCGTGTGGCTCAAGGGCGACTATATGGCCACCAAGGACATTTGGCGGCCGCCGGACGCCATGATGCACCGGCTTTGGGTGCTCTACCTCGCGGATTTCCTACTTGCCGTTGGCGCGGGGCTGATTTACGCGCGCGGCGTGGAGTTTAAGCCCTGGGTCGGGCAGGGCATCCGCTTCGGAATTTTGCTGGCGCTGGTCACCGCGGTTCCGCAATCCTTCGTGGAATACGCAATTTATCCAATCCCGCACATGTTGGCCGTGAAATGGATTATCGGCGAAGGCCTGCTCTCGATAGTCCTGGGATTGGTCATCGCGGCCATCTGCCAAAAGAAGGCAGGTTCCTAGCCCGTTGGGGAGCTTGCGGCCCTGGAGCCGTACATTCATATCCTTTTAGAGATACGACAAAGCGCGTCACGAGCGTCGGCCACGCGACGGGTTGAAACACGTCCACGTTATTTGATGATCGTGTTCGCGCAATACGTCGTGTTGGCGCCGAACGGGCCGCCGCACTGCCGCGTCTGCGGGAACTGGTCCGCCTGGCCGAAGTCTTTGCGATTGTCCGGGTAGTCCACCCCATAGTGGAACCCGCTGGTTCCCACGGTGTACCACGGATAAATGCAGAACGGCCCGCCGTAGACCGAGCACGTCTTCGCCACTTCAGCCTTGCCGCCCTGGTCGCTGACCACGGCCCAGCTTGTGGGAGCGGTGCCGCCCCCGAAGGTCACGCTCTTGATCTGAATGGGTGAAAAGCCTGCCCAGCTCGCTGCGTTGTAGGAGTCGCAAAAAGTTTGCCCTGGCGTACAAAATTGCGCGCCGCCGGTGAAGATAGAGGCGTGGCCGATCTCCCAAACGAAGCTGTTGGGCGTGTCGAAGACGATTCCCCATCCCAGCGCGTTGCCCACCTCTTGTGTGTCGAACGCCGGCATGAGCGGGCCGTCCGATGGCGAATTCAGGATGATGGTTCCCGAATGACCGGTGGTCAGATCGGTCACCGTGATGTGGAATCCGTCCTTCGCGGCCGTGACGAAGTAATGCACCGTGATTGTGTCGCCCGCGTGCATCACCAGCGGATTGCCGGCGTTGGCGCTGTCTTCCAGCATGGCGTTGAAGGCCGCCGTTTCAAGAAATCTCTTGGTGTCGCCGGTCAGGTTTATTTTGAAGACCGGAGAGCAGGCGGTGTAGGTGTCCGGCGCAAACCGCACGCTGAAGGCCCCGTCTTGAAAACATTTGGCGACCAGAGAGTCGGGGTAAAACTGTAGTTCGACAAAGGCCTGGCCAAAAAGGCTCTTGGGATCCGTCACGGTGCCGCCAAACCAGAATGTGGGGCCCACGTCCGAAACTTTCGATTGGCCGCCGGTCGGCAGCACGGCGGTCCACGTCAGGTCGCGCGCCGAACCGGGCGCCGCTGAAACCGGATCCAATTCGGGTTCGTCGTGACCGACGCATCCCGGCGCGTAACTGACCTCGATCAGGTCGGATAGATATTGCGGATGGTGGGCGTAACAGCCTTTCACCTCCTGCGCCTGAGCGGAAAACGCGGCAAAAGCCATCAAGCCGAGAAGAAACAGAGTGAATATCATTGCTCGTTTCATGGAAGCCTCCTGCAAATGGGCGAGCTTTGTAAGAACAGCCGAAGCGGGTTTCCGGCTTGCGCGAGAAAACGGGCCAGATTCTAACACAAGCGTCAGGCGCGTGGCGGCGAGTTAGCTCTTTGTGGCAGCGGCCGCCAACCGTGACTGCATCTCGCGAGTCATGTGCGGCACGATGCCGACCAGCCGTTCGATCAGCATCAACTGCCCCCGGTGGTGCATTTCGTGTTCCTTTACGGAAAGAATTATCTCGAAGCGGCTCTTTGCTGGCGGGGTCGCGCCCGCGGGCATCTGCACCTGCTCGGCCAGGAAACCCTCGCTGAGTCCCTGAACCCATCCGGCCCATTTCTCCCCGGAGCTGCGGAGCATCTCCATAATCTGGTCCTTGTTCCGGGACTCTTTTTCCTCGGCGGCGAAGCGCTTCACGAGCGACGGAAAATCGAATCCCTCCAGCGTAGTTCTGCGTTCGGTGGCGTGGACCTGGTATTGGAAGCCGTGCGCCAGTGCGATATGCGCGAGCAGCTCGCCAACGCTGCGCGTGTCCGGCGCCGCCCTAAAGTTGTACTTCTCTTGCGGAATCTCCTGAGCAATGACGAGCATGTTCTTGCGAACCGTGCGAAAACTCTCGGCCAACTCTTTCGCGGCGCAGTAATTCATGGGACCTCTTCTTTCCCCGAGTAATAACTTGCCCGTGCGAAAATAACAGGCGCGGCTCGCATTTTAGCACGCCACCACAATTGCTGTTGCAGCTGCGGCACGCCCCTTACTTCACAGCCACAACAACCAGCGTGAAGTCATCTTGAAAACTTCCTCCGCTGAAGCCCGACACTTCTTTCATCACGGCTCCGAGCAATTCGGCCGCACTCAGCGCAATATTCCGCCTTCCCAGCTCCACCAATCGAGCTTCCCCAAATTCCTGTTCCTCCGCATCCATCGCCTCCGTCAATCCGTCGGTATACAGAACCAGCCGGTCCCCCGCCTGCAACTGCACTTCCGTATCCACGTAATTCCGATCCGGCATAATCCCCAGCGGAGTTCCTCCCTCTTTCAGGGAAACCACCGCGCCAGAGCCTCGCAGCAGCAGCGGCGGGCAGTGGCCCGCGCTCGCGTACATCAACCGGCCTTCCCCCGTGTCGATCGTGCAATAGCAAAAGGTCACGAACTTGTCCGCCGCAATGTTGTTGCAAATCACGCCATTCAGTTTTTGGCATAGCGTACCCGGCGAAACGCCTTCCGCCGCGAATGCTCTAAAGCTGGCTTGCAAATTGGCCATCAACAAAGCCGCGCTGATGCCCTTGCCCACCACGTCGCCGATGCAAATCCCAATCGCCCTCTCGCTGAACTTCAGCACATCATAATAGTCCCCGCCCACGACGCGCGCCGGCTGCCAAGCGCCCGCAACCTCCAGCCCGCGCACCTGCGGAATTTTCTTTGGCAGCAATCCTTCTTGAATCTCCCTCGCCTTCTCCAGTTCTTGCCCTTGCTCCTGCGAGTGCGTCTGTTCCATTTCCACGGTGCGTTGCAGTTCCACGTTCCGGCGCTCCAGCTTGCTGCGTGATTCCGTATACGCGTGGTAGATGATGCCCACGATGGTAATCACCACCGTTCCGAGTCTCCCGGAAATCCAGAACTCCGCACCATAGTCCGAGAAAGGAATTCGAAACATTACCAGGATCAGGAGAACGCCCAGGGCCGAGCTTGCGAGGGCCGACACAAACAAGCAGAACACGTAAGCAGGCCAGTGATAGGGAGACCGGAGGGACGTAAACCATTGCGCAAACCGTGTCATCGCCATCGTTGTGAGATTGCCCGTCACGAAAGAGTAGACCACTACGCCCACGAAACTCGCATGGCTCCAATTGGTGATCCAAACGACTGCGAACAATGCGATCGCCACGACGAGGTATAGCCACTGGAAGGACAAAAGACGGCGGCCGAAACCGGGTGGAGTTGCAATCTTCGAACTGGATGATGCCATCAGTGTTCAGCCCGAGGTTGACCGCTTGCGGTCACACGTGAGTTCAATCGGTGGGATCTGGAGTCGCAAAGCATGGTAGGCAGCGCAACATGTAAAGTCAATTGGATCGATTACATAACGTCGTCGGCTCTTTCGGATCGAGTAGACCTGCCGGGCCGGATGGTCCGGGCTTGAAGGGCTAAGACAAATTTTAGATTGTAAGCGTGGGGATTTTGACTTTGCTTTCTTGCCCAGTACAGCGATACGTCACCCAAATCCATTTGGGCGCATCACTACCGGGCCACACGCCGAGATTGTTCCAAAGTGAACAGTCATCCGTCCCCGCCGCCTCTAACATTCCGCATCGGAATAGTTTTCCAGCGCGCACCGCGGAACCATCACGGTGCGTGACAACTGGGTTGTTGATTCAATCGCCGGGAATTGCTTGGGTCGTGCCAGGCCAAAGGCTCGTCACGATGTACCGAGGGTAAGCCACGGTTTCACCGGCACGGCCAGCAACAACTCGGCGAGCAAGGGCCTTCAGAGGGCGAGAAAAGAGATCAAAAAGGAGATTTCAAAATGGCCAAAAAAAGCAGAGGCGGTAGAATGACGGCAGCTAAAAAGCGTGCCGCTAAGAGAACTGGCGGACGCGGTGCTATCAAGAAGCGTGCCGTCGGCCGAAACATCATGAAGACCTAGGGGCGCATCGCCTCGAAATCATAGCTGGCGATTTGGGCAGGACCGTGCGGGCGGTAAAGACGGTTTCGCTCCACATCGCGTGAAGCGGAAATGCCTGGGGCCGTGGCTCAACCGCGGCCTATTGGCGGCGGACTGGGGAGCGCAGCGTAAACGAGCGGGAAGGTTTCGCGTGCCCCATACGCGAGCCTTGCGTGTCGGTTTCGGTACACCCTTCGCACATCTCGCTCCAAGTGACCCGTGGCTGCCCCCGTGACAACTACCTCGCTGCACGCAGTGCAGTCTTCCGCTTCATTGGGTCGCTCGCTTCGACCCAATGAACTCCCCTTCCGTCCGCTCTCTCCGTAAGTTCTTTCCTTTCTTCCTTTTCACTAACGACCAATCGTTGAGCACTACCGCCATCCACTTACCCCTTTTCCCTTCAGTCAAATCACATCGCAGAAAGTTCTTGACAAACCGTGTACTCTTACGGTAAT
>WNFO01002985.1_pt1 | contig 14178 bp, 18 predicted proteins | sample 5400251 | NCBI WGS metagenome assembly WNFO01 (sample SAMN13153354, study PRJNA577476) | soil metagenome | isolation source: 100 cm saprolite under Madrone tree | place: USA:California | collected 2016-06-14 | reverse complement strand
AGACCACAAACTACAACAGCAACACCTGTCTCAACTCGACAGACTCTACCAACGGGTCACCTCCGCACTCGATGATCTCGTTCAAGCCGTCGGCCTAAAAGCCGCCTGAGTCTCAATGCAGCATTGCAACGAGAACAAAATCTCCGTTGCCCTATACATAAGTGACTAAGCGTGTAGGCACGAGCCTGGACCCTCACCCACGCCAGGGGAATATCAGACAATATGATATGATAATTTTCCGCCAGGTCTTATTCGCAGTCCAACCAGCGGAGTTTGAAATGCGACGATTGCAACCGGTTCTAACGCTCTGTTTCGTAGCACTGCTCTCCTTCTTTATATGGGCCCAACCTGCGCCGAAACCTTCGCAGGGTGGGCTGCTGTTGGTGGCGAATAAAGGAGACAACAGCGTCGGCATCATCGACCCTGTCACCGGAAAGCAAGTTGCCGAAATCGCCGAGGGTGGCGTAACCGGGCACGAAATCGCGACATCGCCCGACGGCAAGTTCGCCTACGTACCGATCTACGGAAACTCCGGCGTCGGCCAGCCGGGCACGGATGGCACCAACATGGTGGTCATCGACCTGGCGGCCCGGAAAGTAACGGGCAATCTTGATTTCGGCAAAGGTGTGCGGCCGCACTGCGCGGTGTTCGGCCCGAAGAACGGATTGTTGTACGTCAGCACTGAGCTCGAACGATCCATCAGCATCATCGATCCTGCCACGTTGAAAATCGTTGGCTCGGTACCCACCGGGCAGGAACAGTCGCATATGTTCGCCATCACCCGCGACGGCCATCGTGGATACACGGCCAATGTCGGACCAGGAACCGTCTCCGTGCTCGATCTTGACGCGCGAAAAACCATCGCCGTCATTCCGGTTTCTCCGCAAGTTCAACGCATCTCGCTTTCGGTTGACGACAGTATGGTCTTCACCTCCGATGTAACGAAACCTCAGCTGGCCGTGATCGACACAGCTACAAACAAGATCAAGACGTGGGTACAGATGCCCGGCCTAGGCTACGGAACAGCGCCCACCGCTGACGGCCGCTGGCTGATTGTGGCGCTGCCGTTGATTCATCAGGTGGGTGTGGTGGACCTAACCACGATGAAGGTCGCGCACACGATTGAGGTCCCTACGCGGCCACAGGAAGTTATCGTGTCTCCCGATAGCAAGTTGGCCTACGTCTCCTGCGACCAAAGTGGAAAAGTTGCGGTCATCAGTCTTTCGGACTGGAAAGTAAAAGAGATTATTGACGCGGGCGCGGGCGCAGACGGGCTTGCCTATGCGGCAGCGCGGTAAATAGAAGCAAACACCTTGCAGTGACAGCTCAGATTGACGAATCGAGGAAAGCCATGAACGGACCACACCGAAGCAAAACTTTGCTGTCTGGCCATCGTCTCGCTTACGTTGGGTTGTCACTGTTTGCCCTGGGCTTGTTGGCGCAGCCGGCAGCCGCTCAGGTGGCCGCTAAACCGCCGGTAACTACGCCCAGTGCGGGGGGGAACAGCTTCGACGGTCCCGGTGCGGTGAGGTATCAGCCATCGAGAGATTCGCTGGACAGAAGAATCGACATGTTCATCGGTGACTGGCGCGACTCGATGCCTCGTCACGCTTACGGTTCTCTGGTGCTGCGCGACATTCTCACTCGAGGAGACAACTTCAATCCGCCTCAGCCCGGAGCAGTCCTCCAGGCTGCCAACTTCCTCGCCTATGGCCGGCTTGCGCCAGGCAATTCCACCGTGCCTTCGAGGCTGGAACACGAGCAGAATGTTTTCTACGTTGTCGAGGGCACCGGAGAGATAGCAGCGGGCGGCAAGACGGCCACGCTTCACAGAGATATTGCGGTCTTTATTCCAGCCGATCTCGAATTCGTCATGAAGAACACCGGCGACGACGAGCTTAAGATGTACGTTGTCAGCGAACCGACTCCGTCAGGTTTCGTCCCCGGAAGAGCAATGCTGGTTACGGACGAGAGGAAGGTCCCGGTAAGAACTCCGATGGCCGCGTCTCCTTATACACTCCCCGGGGCTTCTGGTCACTGGGCACACGTAGTCAGGGATCTGTTCTCGAGGACCGACGGCCTGGCAACCATCGGAGATCTGATCACCGTAGAGATCAATCCCATGACCATGGGTGAGCCGCACCCGCACAACCCCGGCCAGGAGGAAATCTGGGCAGCCATTGACGGAAACAGCCTGGCCTTCATCGGCTCGGAGTTGCGCGTTCAGCGTCCGGGGATGGCTTACATGATCCGGCCGGATCAATCCATGACGCATTCGAATATTAATTCCGGCGGTGCTCCGGTTAAGTTCCTCTGGTTCTCAGGCAACTCTCTTAAGAGATAATGGTGGCGCCTGGCGCGCGGATAATGTCCTGATTTAAGCCACCGAGGACACAGCTACACCAAGGAACGATCAAGCAAGCGTTTTGCCCCAGATTACTTCTGCCGCTGTCTATCAAACGCCAAGGATCCATGGACACACTAGGTGCCGATAGCCTGATCGCATCGGGACAGGTCTCCTTCTCTTCGAAGAGGCGCATCGCGCGGGATCTGCTTCAGCGCCCCGATCATCTGCGCTTCCGTGTGCCTGTTCTTCGACGTACCCTCTCCCCTTCCTTTCGCTGAAATCATATTCAATGCCATGAGGATTGCGGGGATCAGGTCACCTTTAACGTGAACCGCGTGGCCCTTGTATCAGGGTACCGCGTTACTCGCTGACAATGCTCCGCAAATTGCTGGCCGTCGGATCACACCCACATCCATCAGAAGTCTTAGGCTCGCCACTTTCTGCTCAAGGGGAGCGTCCGACAAGATGACGAGCATGTCTGGTGTATTTCCTCTGGCGACCCGAACATTAATATCGATCTTCTGAGAAGTCAGCAGGGCACTCAACATGTCCACCGACGAACTACTCGCAGCTATACCCAGCATGCTGTATGCGCCCATCTTGGCGTTGGGGTCCGCGCCAGCATCGAGGAGAATCTTAATTACTTCCGGATGGTTGTTCGAAACGGCATAATAAAGAGCTCTCTCCTCGGCGGCGAGCGACCCATCCGGGCCGGTGCTATACTGCGGCCCGAAGTTTTCTGACAGGAGGTGTCTATGCGGTTCAAAACCATACCGGTGTACCTCAGCCTAATCGCATTCACAACAGTATCGCTGGCCCAGACCAAGATTTCCGGCACGGTGCAATGCGCGAAGTCAGACCAACAACATGTGCTTGAGGTGGGAGACCATCCCGGTCACTCGCTCATGATCAGCAAAGGTAAGTGCACCTGGACCAAACCTATGGAAATCGCCGGAACCCAGACAAAAGACGACGTCGGCACGAATTTCGATGAGGTCCACGGCAATAAGAGCCAGGGGCACGGCTACGTCGTGGGTACGATGGCCAATGGCGACAACATGTACGTGCGCACACAAGGCTCCTCGACACTGAAGGACAGCGCGGTCGAGAGCGCTAACGGTGCGTGGAGCTTCACAGGCGGCACTGGCAAGCTGAAGGGTGTCAAGGGCAAGGGCACGTACAAAGGCAAAGGTGCGCCTGACGGTTCCGCTACCTATGAAGTCGAGGGCGAATACGAGCTCCCCAAGTAGCTATCATCCGGTAGCTGGGGATTCCGCTCACGGCTAAACGGCGAGCCTCAAAGGCTCGCCGTTCTCACCTTTCCCTTCAAACTCCACGCAAATCCGAGACCCAGGCCTCACGAAGAATCCGAGACCAAACACGCAGACTCGTGACCCCGGTCGTTCCACATTTGCGTCAGACAGGTGCTGGGGACGAGAATCCCCCGGTCGAGACGATACCAGTCGGACATGAGGGCGAAAAACCGTCAAAGGAGCTGTAGAGACGTGGGTATGGACTGCGACTTTGTTGCGAAGGGAGAGACTAACGTGGTCGGCGAACTCCCCGTTCGCAGCTACTCACGTGAACTAAAAGGCGCGCTCCCCGCGCGCCTTTTCCATTCAGATTTCGACGCAAAACTCGAGATTTCTCCTCGCCTCTTCTCAGTGTAGCGAGCACCCACCAGCGCCGACTTCTGCCTCGACTGATCTGCGGGATCATCACCCATCCAAATCAACCCGCACCGTGAGCAAGTCAGTCCCGAATAGTCGTACGGCAGCCGCATTCGCGGCGCTACGAGGCATGTGTCTGACGTCTCGAAAACGAGAAAAGCATGAATGCGACAGAGCGTCAGTTTCTCTTCAGCCGCCACGGCGGATTCTTTCGATTCTCTCCCGCTCGGAAGAGGCAAATGACGTTACCATCAGGATCCTTCAAGAATGCTTCTCGCCAGAGCCAGGGCTGATCTTGCGATTCGGATTCGAATCGCAACCCTCGTTCCTTCAGCCGCGCCACGGTCGAATCCAGGTCTTCGCACTCGAAATACACAACGACCCCGGGGCTGCCAGGCGGCTGATTGGCTTGGTGGACCGAAAAAGTGGCGTCACCCTCTGGACACTCAAAGCGGGCATAGCTTGGGAGGTCCTCCACGATCAGCACAAGTCCGAGGCTCCGGTAGAAGTCGATTGACCTCCGGACATCGGTCGACGGCACCGTCACTTGATTCAGGTTCATGAGTGCCGCCTCGCGCCCTGCAGACGTGTGCGGAAATTAAGGACGTGTTCAATAACCGCACCAACTTCCGCCTGCACCCCAAGATCTCCCGTATTCTGCATCTCCACGATCACCGCCATACCGCTGCAGTTTACGCTTTTCGCTGCACCAATCTTGGGCAATTGACCCCAGGCGGGTTCAACTGAAGTAATCTCCGGCCCCCCACGTCGCATTGCACGCCCAAGCGCCTCGCGTTTTAATCTTCGCTTAAGGTCCCGACGAAATACAGACGGTTGCGAGGCATCGGCGCGCAGTTGTCCGCGCATCCCATCGATCGTCAAGAGAAGAAAAGATTGGAGGTGACCGAACAATGATGCGACCAATCAAACTCGCAGTACTGATTATTGCGATGGCCCTCGCGTCGAGTGGAGTGGCCCGCGCGCAGTGGGATGCCGATGACGACTATCATCAACGCGGCCATGGCACCGAGGCGCGGCAATATGGATATCAAAATGGCTATCGCGACGGCATGAAGCAGGGCCGGCACGAAGGACGCGAACATGACCCTGAAGACTTCCGCGTTCCTGACGCCGGCCAAGCCAGCCGCGGCTACAGGGACTGGATGGGTCCGATCTGGGTTTATCAGAACGCATATCAAGACGGCTATCAGACCGGATTCCGGGCCGGCTACAACAACGAGGCCCACGCCTGGGGCCGTGGGGATGGCGATGCCGACGATTATCCGGCGGCCTACAGCGGGCAATACGGCGGTCCGGGATGGGGCAACCGCGCCTACGAGATCGGTTTTCGGGACGGTGCATCCATGGCACGCGAGGATACGGCCAAGAATAAGCCGTACAATGCCAATCCACGTGGCCGCTTCGACGACAAGGACCACGGCTATTCCAGTCTCTACGGCAGCAAGAGTCTCTACAGAACCCAATACACAGAGGGCTATCGGGCCGGTTACGACTCTGAGCGTAGCCGCTACTGATTTGCTTCAAGCCGTCAGCGCCAAGGACTGGCCGTCGCGTTGTCCGGCGGCCAGTCCTGTTCGCGCCAGGCTCTCGCCCTTGCAGTCGCTAACGCGCTTTTCAGCCATCTTCGCGCTGGACGACCTGCCCGAGAAGTGGAAGCATTTTACGGAGATCAACGCGAGCTACGTCCAAACCAGCAAATTCACGCCACAGAGTTCGCCAAACACCAAGCAGTAAAATAGTCCCAAGACTACTGGTTCGAAGAGCACGACTCAGTAGAAAGACGCTTGGGCATTCGCGTCGCATAGTCAGCGGCGACGAGACCATGCGGCGGCGGGAAGAGGAAGCGAGTATTCGTGAGATCGCGAAGGCAGTTGGTGCGTTTCCCGGTCGGTCCGGACGCGCCTCTGGTGTGAATGACTAAAATGTCCTCCGGAGGGTAAGAGGTGAACGAGGCATCCCCATCGAGCCACAGACGATCGGCACAAATTAACTGGTAGCCGCGCACAGTGCGACTATTGCAGCAATCTTTCCATTGCCATAGCAAACCCTTCCTCCTGGTTCGACGCGGTCACGAAGGTGGCTGCGTTCTGCACCTCTTTGCTGGCATTCCCCATTGCGATACTGATTGCGCTTTTCTTGAACATCAATACGTCGTTTGGCATGTCGCCGATCGTGGCGATTTTGTCTGGACGGATCCCGCAGATTTGCGAAAACATTGCCACCACTTCGCCCTTGTTCGCCTTTGGATGGGTGACATCGAGGTAGTACGGTTGCGACCGTGCGGCTGAGACCCGGCCGGCACTCCAGGCCTGCATCGCTGTCTCGCAGCGTGCCACTGCTTCGAGATCATCGCCTACCCCCACGACTTTCACGACGCGATCCATCAGCGAATCGAAATCATGAACAACCGTGGGTGAGAACTGGACGGTCCATGCTTCTCGTGCGACGTGCGGTGCGTTAGCATCGCGCACGAACCAGTCCAGGTCTGAGTAAAGGAAGATGTCCAGTCCGTGCTGAACAATCAACTGCATTGCCTCGGTCGCGACATCGGCCGGCAGCAGATGCTTGGACAAAGGCACAAGATCGGGATTCACGACTACGCCACCGTTGAAGCCTGCAAGGGGTTCTGTCAGTTGCAATGGTTCGATCAGCATTCTCATTCCCTTTGGAGGGCGCCCGCTCGTGATGCCGAACAGGATGCCCGCATCATGCAGTTTCTTGACCGCATCTGTGGCGCGAGGGGTGAGAACCTTGTCTTGTGTGACGAGTGTGCCATCGACATCGGCGATGACGAGGCGAACGCCGGAAGTTTGCGGATTTAGTTGAGAGCTCATAGTCCGTCCGTTTCTCAGTTGTGTGAGCTTATTCAGAGGTCTTCCGGCTACAGACCGGGGCTGCTTTGCATGATCCCGCCGTCGGCAAAAATTGTCGTGGCTGTTACGTAGCTGGCGCCGTCCCCTGCCAGAAATGCGACCACGGTAGCGATTTCCTCGGGTTTTGCCACGCGACCCAGCGGAATGGCGGCGTTCAATTTCGCTAGCAGTACGGGATCTTTCATGGTTGATAGATTGATCGGCGTAGCGATCGCCCCCGGACCAACACCCACCACCAGGATGTTGTATGGGGCGAGTTCGACTCCGGCTGTGCGGGTCAGCATGCGCATGCCCCCTTTCGAGAGGCAGTATGCGGTATTGCCAGGCATCGGCCAGTCTTCGTGCACGGAAGTGATGTTAATAATCCGCCCACCGCCGCCCTGTTTGAGCATCTGCTTGGCTGCGAGTTGGGTACCGAAGAACGCGCTCTTCAGGTTCACGTCAAGCACTTGGTCGTATTGCGCTTCGCTGGTTTCGAGAATTGAGGTGCGAGTCTCGATGCCAGCATTATTCACCATGATGTCAACGCGCCCAAACTGGGCGACTGCGGTGTCAATCAGCTTTTGGAGCTCCGCGACTTTACGGACGTCGGCTTCAATCCCAATCGCTCGGCCTCCCAGCGCGGTAATCTGCTGTTCGAGTGCCTCTGTCGCCTCAGGGTGAGCGATGTAGTCAATCACGATACTTGCGCCCAGACGGGCGAGTTCGAGCGCGATAGCCATACCGATACCGCTGTTTCCGCCAGTAACGATTGCAGTTTTGTTCTTCAGCGACATGAAAACTCCTCGTGTTGTCTTGGGAAGCGTACCGCCTAGGTCCGTTCCAGCTCGAGCCTCAGGCCCCGATCTGAATTGACCGGGACTTCTCCGCCGGCCAGAACTGTCAGACCCTGTCTGCCCCTGCTCATCATACGCAGTTAATATCTTTTATGCGCCCGAGCAAGAAGTAAAAAGACTGTGCACAGCTTGGCGGTGGATGGTCGATGTCGGCGGCGACGAGATTGCCCGGTTGCGGGAACAGGGGTCGAGCTTCCACGAGATAGGGAAGGCAGTCGGAGCATCGCCCGGCACGGTCCGGGCACGCCTCTTGTATGAAAGATTAAAGCCATCGCTTGATTTGAGATGGCGATCAAGTGCATTACTTCCGGGCTGCCCGTTTGCTTACTGGAAATCTTTAGAAATGACACGGCAGAGGCCGCCAGTGCCGGGGCCAGGGACAGGCTCATTTCTTCTGCTCAGCCGGCCAATTCGTCAGCAAAGTGATGGAGGTGGACTTGGTGTGGTCCGCAGTGAGTACTACGAACCGTTGACCGTCAGCGCTTACGTCATAGAGGGGATCCGCAAAATTCGGGAAGTCTAACTGGAACACGGGCCGGATCGAATCAATCTGAAAGTGCGGCAGCTTGGCGATCTCCGCCACCATCAAGCGGTTTCCCATCGTGACAAAGAACAGTTCGTTGCGGCGGCTGAAACGCGGCAGCCACCCGCCCTTAGTGGACACTTGATACTTCGCCCCGCCTAAAAGGAATGGCACAACGTACACTTCCTGCCGGCCAGATTCGTAGGAGAAATAGGCAAGCCAATGACCGTCAGGAGAAAACAGGCCGTCGTATTGGCTGATGGAACTTGCGGTTGTTGGAGGTGAGCGAAATGGCTCCCCGCCGCCCTTCAAAGGCAAGCTCCAAATGGAAAACGTTCCGTCTTTCGCCTTTAAGTCGAGGGAAAGATAGTTCCCGTTCGGGGACCAGTCAAGCGCGAATCCGGATCGATAAGCCGTAGATGTATAGAGGCTCTCTTCGGGTTGGCTCCCATCGAGAAACCGTCGGCGGATGGAGAACTTGCCATTTTCAAAGACGGAATATGCGATCTCTTTTCCATCCGGGGACCACACCGGCCAAGAATCATCTGGCCCGAACGTAATCCGGGCTGGCTGTCCACCCGGTACGGGATAAACCCAAACATCGTTCTTTCCTGATCTCGTGTCTTGCACCGTGACGGCCACGGATTTCGCATCGGGCGAGAATCGCGGATCTTCATAGTGAGCCAGCGGACCGGGTGTGCCAATCACGTTTCCGTTACGATCAAATATCTTCAGCTCTGATTCCGCCGAACTTTCATGGTAGGCGAGTACCCCATTCGTCGAGACTGAGAACGTGCCGGCTTCGCCGAGGGTTTGAGGGTCACCCGAGAGCTTGAACGAGCGCAAATCGAAAGACTGCGCCTGGATGCGCCCGCTGCGGACAAACAGCAGATGACCCGAAGCGAATCGCGCTTCGCTAACCAGGGCAATCATAATCCCACCCTGTTCAGGTTTACCGAGCAACCCGACTTTGATTGCTTCTGGACCACTCTGCTTGCTGGAGACGTAAAGGAAGTGTTTGCCATCTGGCAAGAACGACGGTGCGTAGTGGGAAACATCAGTCTCGTCAAGCCGCGTAGCCGGCAAAACCTCTCCCCCCGATGCTGGCACTCGAGAGATCGGGCCAAGGTTTTGTTTGTGGAACAGAATCGTGCCATCGGCACCCCAGTCGCCAGGAGAACTCGTCGCGTCCTCAGTGAGCGCTTGCGCCTCTCCTCCCGAAGCGCTGATCCTCTTTAGCTTTTGATCGGCGACAAAGCCTAGGTACTGGCTGTCGGGAGACCAGAAGGGCGCGGCGGCATCTTCCGTCCCAGCCAGCATGGTGGCCTGCGGGGCATTGAGCGGGCGCAGCCAGAGGTTGGTCCTTCCTTTTTCGTCGACGGCGGAAAAAGCTAGGGTTTTGCCGTCAGGCGACACGACCACCGGACCTGCGTCAAAACCGGAGGCGCGGAACGTAGTTCCCGGCGGGGGCGGGATAAAGGCGCGCACCGAGAGCGCCGGAGCACTTACGCGTTGCGAAAAATAGAAAATGCTCGCCGCGGCGGCCAGCAGAAGCACCGCACCGGCCAACATTAGACGTGGTCCGAACATGGGCAAAGATCGGCCCGGCGCTGTCGCAGCCGCGGATTGCGAAGATTGCGCGATGCCTTTCAATTGCAGCCGCACATCATGGGCCGTTTGAAAGCGGTCCTCACGGTCTTTCGCGAGGCAGGTTGCCACCAGGTAGTCGAGCGCCGCCGGCGCGAGCGGCTTGGTTGCGCTGATGGGCTCCGGATCTTTTTCCAAAATCGCCGAAGCTACGCTGATCTGGCTTTTGCCCTGAAACGCGCGCTTGCCGGTTGCCATCTCGTAGAGCACCGCGCCGAAGGCAAAGATGTCGGAGCCGGCGTCCGCCTCTTTGCCCTCGATCTGTTCGGGAGACATATACTGAATCGTTCCCACAATGCTGCCCGCGGTGGTCAGTGGACTCGCCGGACTTGGCGCGCTCAACGTCCGCGCCGTGGACAAGAGTGGCGCTAATCCCGAGCCCGACCCACCCAGGGGGGCCGGCTTCGCCAGGCCGAAGTCCATCAGCTTGGCACCCGCCTTGGTCAGCATGATGTTGCCCGGCTTGAGATCTCGGTGCACAATCCCGGCGCGATGTGCTGCCTCCAATGCCTCCGCGACTTCCATTCCCATCTTGAGCAACTCATTGAGAGGCACCGCACTTTTTCGCAGCCGCTCAGCCAGAGTCTCCCCATCCAAAAACTCCATCACCAGGAAATCGGTGCCATCCTGCGAACCGATGTCATAGAGGTGACAAATGTGGGGATGATTCAAGGAGGAAATGGTGCGCGCTTCGCGCTCGAAGCGCTGTTTGAATTCAGGATTGTCGGAGAGATGAGTCGGCAGGATCTTGACTGCCACCGTGCGGTCGAGGCGCGTATCGCGAGCGCGATAGACTTCGCCCATGCCACCTGCACCCAGTGGCGATTGAATTTCATACGGCCCGAGTTTCGTGCTAGAGGCAAGAGCCATCCGTGCGCGCAATTATAGTCTTGCGCAGCACGTTGGGGAGAATGCGACAATTCTGGGCGGGTGGGTCGGCAACCCTTCCCTTGGCACCCAGTAGTGTGCCCTTTTATTTCATCCCGTCCAGAATTGAGCCCACGATGCCTCCGACGACGCCTCCCTGAACTGCTTCCTTGTGCTGCGTGGGCATGTACTCCATGAGCTTGTGCGCCAGCTTGGAAATGGGCAGTGTTTGCAGCCAGATTCTACCCGGACCGGTGAGAGATGCGAGAAAGATTCCGTCACCGCCAAAAATCATGTTCTTGATTCCCGGCACGGTCGTGATCTGAAAGGAAACGCACGTCTGGAACGCGCCGACGTGTCCCGGGTGCACCCGCAAAGTTTCGCCCGGCTGCAGATCCTTGATGATTAGCTCACCCGAAAGCTCGATCCATGCGGTCCCCATTCCGCTGACGTGCTGCAGCAGGAAGCCGTCGCCGCCGAAAATTCCTGCCCCCAGCGATTGCTGGAAACCGACGCTGATCTGAATCTGCGGCGTCGCGCACAAGAATCCGTGCCGGTGAATCATGTATTCGTGTCCGGCGCCAACTTCGATCGGCACGATATGCCCCGGCAGTTTGGTGGCGAAGGAAATCGCTCCAGGGGCGCCGATGGACCGGTACTCCGTCATGAACAGCGATCCGCCACCCGCCACGCGCTTCAGCACGCCGAAGATTCCTCCGCCCCCACCAAACTGGGTGTGCGTCGTCATCTGGATGGAACTCGTCATCCAGGAAAGTTCACCGGCTTCAGAAATGACGGACTCGGTGGGGTCAGGCGCGAATTCAACGACCGGCATGGTGGTGCCGCGAATGCGACTCTGCATGGCGGACTCCTGGTCTAGATTGCGCGCTGTCGACGAGCTTTGAGCCCGCGCTGAAGCGAATACTGTTATCGGCAACCGTCGGGCTCGGTATCGTACTGCTCAGCTGGGCGTGCCTTGTTAACCGCCGCAACAGTGCTACCTGCAAGCAGCGGGGAGACGCGTACAGGGCGAGAATGGAGACACTCAAGCGAGAAGCCCATGAAAAGCTCAAGATCGGGACAAATGCTAGAAACGCTGCGTGTTCTCGTGTTCTGCGCCCCGTTCGAAATTATACCGTCAGTAAAGTCACCCCTATCGGCAGCTTTCTGCCAGGCAGCCCGCCGAACCATGCGGCCCTACTCAATAGAGACAACCGCTAACGACTCCATATGACTGACACGCAGAGCCTTAGGTTGACTTGCGCCTTGGCTGGTGTGGCAAGCAAGTTATTGCTTGACACCTTTCGTGGACAGCGCAAAAATGTGCCTACTTGGGGCTTCAACGCGGACTTCAGACAGGGTCCGTTAAATCGGTGTACCTAGATCAAGGTTAACCCACTCCTCACGGACCAATTCTGTCCGAGCGCGTGCCTGCCCTAGCGCATTGCCTACCAAATCTATCGAAAGGAGGGTGGAACCATGTCCCTCAAAAATCGACTTCTCCAGTTAACGCTGGTTGTACTTAGCCTTGCCATCGGGACGCACGCAGAGGACAGGGCACATTGCTCAAACGCCACATTGCACGGCAGCTACGGTCTGCATGCCACGGGAACCATTATCGGTGTTGGAGATTTCGCTGCAGTTGGGCGATTCGTTTTCGACGGAAACGGGAATCTCACTGCAAAGCTTTTCGTAAGAGTGGCTGGCAACAACAACGAGCCCGAAATTACGGGGACCTATTCCGTAAGCCCCGAGTGCATCGTGTCTGACAGTTGGGGCGGCAGCACACACGTGTCGGTGATCGTCGACAACGGCAAGGGATACTTCATTCTCAACAATACCTCAGGCGAGGGAGATACCATAAGCGGTGAGGCCAAGAGGCAGTAGCCTGAAGAATCTAGAGGGGCCGTTACGCAAGCGGCCCTTTTTACGGTCTAGCAAGCAACTTCATCCAACCGAAACTTTTCACGCTGTTCGTCCAGCGTTCTATGCCGTACAGATGCAATATGTACAGCGTGGATTGCAAGATCAAGACCCGGTTGTGAGTGTAATTGATTACGTCAACTACCGCGCTATCGTCGGAGAGGGGTTCGGTTGGAAAGATGGTGCTTCACGAAAGGAGCCGATTACACGGTTGACTTCAGCCTGCTTCAATTTCACGCCAGAACGATCGTCGCCACCGATAAGGATGGTGAACCAGTGCTGGTCTCTTCTATCGAACAAATGCAACACGACGTTTTGCCAGCCGTGCGGCAGGCCGCTGGTTTCAAACCCCCGGTAGTCCTTGGTCTCGAAAGAGTAAATATCGAACGGTGCGGCGCTGTGCTCGAACCACAGACCCTTAATCTCAAGTAGGGTCCGAATGCGTGCAAAGTCCGTATGGGAGCGAAGCGGGGAGAACTTCGACGGGGTCACGGAAATGACGGTCTCAAATTGCTCATACTTCGATTGGTGGACGCCGGTGCCGAAAGCTTGTCTGAAACTGCTCTGATCCACTTGGCCAGAGAAACTGTTGATCGGGTTCCAATCGAAATAGCCGGGGTTGTTGAACTTTATGAACTGCCCAGTCTTGAACAGAACTTCGACCGTGCTTCCTTCGTTCCGTTCTTTATCGATTTCTTTCCACGGAACCTCGAAGGTGTAGCCATAATAGGAATGAGTGGTGCTATCAGCAATCGAGGTCACGGTATCGGTGAGGGGCCGGGGAACAGAACTCCAGCCGCGTGGTGGAGCGTCGTTCAGACGGAAGAGCATCGGACGTAACCTGTAGTAGGTTATTGTTTGCCGAACAAAGTAAACGCCCAAAGCTAGGATGACGGCGGCAAGAATGCTCCATCCAAACGCATACTTGCTCCATTTCTGCGGTCGTTTCCGTAGCAGGTTGTCCACACCGTATTAGACACCAGCGAAGGGTGGAGTCTTCTGTTTCAAATGCAAGAGTTGTCAATTAGCGACAAATCGCCATTTCACCAACAACTGGATTACTGGTGCATCGCCTGATTACATCAAGTAAACTCAGCGCAGATCTAGTCAACTTGGATCGTCTTTGTCAATCGGAAATGAATCGGGTCGGCCGAGCATGACTTGATGATCGTCACGTCAGAGCGAAGTTCTTGCTGGATAGACAGCGGACGGGAAGCAACTACGTACGTCGGACTGGGTCCGACTATGGTGACGATTGCTGTGCCACGCGGAGTCACGTCGCCAGTTGGATGCCAAAATTGCTCCAGAAAATGCTTCGTCAAGATTCTTGCATCCTTGCTCGGTCTTCCGTCACGATCGTCAATTCGGATCTGTACCGCGCACTCAACGGGGGTTGGAAGGCGGAAATCTGGGAGCACGACGGGGCCAGCTTCTTGCGTGTGCACCGGGGTCGCCATCTCCACTTCCTGCA
>WNFO01007979.1_pt1 | contig 14187 bp, 16 predicted proteins | sample 5400251 | NCBI WGS metagenome assembly WNFO01 (sample SAMN13153354, study PRJNA577476) | soil metagenome | isolation source: 100 cm saprolite under Madrone tree | place: USA:California | collected 2016-06-14 | reverse complement strand
ACAGCACACCCAGATTCCATGGCAAGGTCTATCGAGTTTGTAGCGGCGTGTGCGACTGCGGCGGGGTTCGCTCCAGCTCGCGTGCGAGAAATTGAACTGGTGGTTGAAGAGGTACTGGTGAATATCTGCCGCCACGCCCATGGCGGCGCGCCGGGCGAGGTCGAGCTCCGGTGTGTGCAGGCGGATCCAGAACATCTTCTTGTGGAATTCATCGATAGTGGAAAGCCGTTTAACATCTTAACTTCGCCGATCCCCGAGCTCGCGGTGGAGGTAGACGAGCGCCAGGTGGGTGGCTTGGGAATCCCACTTATCCGCGCCATGATGGATAAGGTTACCTACCGCCGTGAAGGCGACCGGAACATTCTATGTGTTACAGCACAGTTGGTGCGTTGAGGGCGCCCGTGCGTCTGTCTTCGCGGTAGCGGCCATTTTTTGGAGGAGCTATGCAAGTACGGTTTTGGGGAACACGAGGATCCCTTCCTGTCGCGCCGAGGGGTGAAGACATCCGGCAAAAAATTAAACAGGCCCTGCTGCAAGCGAACGGCCGGCAATTCGACAGCGAAGCGGCCATCGAGCGGTTCATCGACGCCGAGCTGGACTTTCCCATACGGCACAGTTATGGCGGCAACTCTGCGTGCGTGGAAATCATTGACGGTAAAAACTACACGGTATGCGATATGGGTTCCGGCCTGCGCTGTTTAGGACAACAGATCATGCAGGATCACGGCCCAGGAAAGCCCCAGATCTATAATTTTTTCATGTCTCATGTGCATTGGGATCACATCATGGGGTTTCCGTTTTTTCCGCCCGCGTACATACCCGGGAACACCATTCGTATTCATGGCGCTCATGAGCTTGTGGTCCTCGAAGAGGCTTTCCACCGCCAACATTCGGACCCTTGCTTTCCGGTAAAGTGGGACCAATTGAGCGCGACCATTAACTTTGTTTATCTAAAGCCTGACCATTGGCACGAGATCGATGGGTTTCGCGTCAAGGCAAAACTACAGCCCCATCATGGTGATTCCTACGGCTACCGGTTCGAGAAGGACGGCAAGGCCATCGTTTATTCCACGGATGGCGAACATAAACTGCAAGCAGAAACGGAAACCGAAGCTATGATCGAATTTTATCGCGACGCCGACCTGGTGATTTTCGATGCGATGTATTCGCTCAGCGACATGATCACTGTCAGGCAGGATTGGGGGCACTCCAGCAACGTCGTTGGGGTTGATCTGTGCGTGCGCGCCCGCGTGAAGCACTATTGTATGTTCCACCACGAGCCGGCATACAGCGACGAGACAATCCATACCGTACTCCACGAGACCAGGCGCTATGAGGAAATCGTGCGCGAGGAGAACGACGTGCTGCAGGTCTCCAGTGCGTATGACGGCTTGGTCCTCCAGGTGTAGAGACTGCCCGTGGCGAGGGCTGCAGACTCAAATGACATTTCAGTGCGTAGGTGGTCGTCCGCTCCGGTGGTTCTCTGGTTCACGGGTGGACAGGGACGCCCCGCAGCCATCGCACTGGTTGTGTTGCTGTCGCTATTCCATATAGCGCTGGGTGAGCGCGCTTGGAGCCCGATACGCAATTTACTGTTCGACGCATATCAGCGGCTCATGCCCAGGCAGATCTCACGTTACCCCGTTGTCATTGTCGATATCGACGATGCAAGCCTGGCAGCGTTGGGGCGATGGCCTTGGCCACGCACGCGCTTGGCCCGGCTGATCGAGGCAACCCATCGTTCTGGCGCTCTGGCGGTGGGGCTCGACATTATCATGCCGGAAGCGGATAGCCTGTCACCGGGTGGGCTTCTCGTTGACCGTCAAGACGTGAGTCCGGCATTACAGAATACGCTCGCCGAACTACCCTCCAACGATACTATTCTGGCGCAGACTTTGCGCCGAATTCCTACGGTTATCGCGCGTGCGGCAATTGCCGACGGCGAAGCTCAAAGCGCTTCCAAGAGCGGTCAAACTCAGGTAGTTGTCGTCGGCGACAAGCCAATGGTCCCTCGTCTCCAATCCTATGCGCGACACATCACCAACCTTCCGGAAATCGAGGCCGCGGCGCCCGGGCGTGGCTATCTCAACGATACCCGCGATATCGATGGCGTGGTGCGGAGCATGCCGTTGCTGATCGCAGTGAATGGTGACATAGCTCCTTCTTTTGCGCTCGAACTGTTGCGTGTGGCGACCGGGCAAGCCCAGTACACGGTCCAGAGCAACCGCAACGGTATCAACGGCGTTCAAATCGGCACCTCGTTCATTCCCACCGACCCGGACGGACGGATACGCCTCCATTTCTCGCCGGCCTACGCTGCGCGGCGTGTGTCCGCAAGAGCCATCCTGCGCGGAGAGGTTGCGCCCAACGCGTTCGCCAATCAAGTGGCGATTATCGGTGCAACGGCGATCGGTGTCACCGATGTGGCGGCCACACCGATCGCGACGCGCATGGATGGCGCGGAAATCCAGGCACAGCTTGTGGAGAATATTCTCGGCGGCTCTAGGCTAAAGCGTCCGACACTAACCTCCTGGCTGGAGCTGTTGACCTTTCTTTCGATGGCGATTGCACTGATCATACTGCTGCCCCGTAGGGGGCCCGGCTATGGCGTAGCGATTTTCTTGGCTGGGGCGGTTATCGTCGGGATCGCGAGTATTATCTGCTTTTTCCAGACCAAACTGCTTTATGATGTGTCATTTGCGATGGCTGGAAATTCCCTGATTCTAGTCGTGCTCCTGACGGCGGGGTTTTCCGACGCAGATCGCCGGCGGCGAGAGCTCGACGCAGCGCTAGAAGCCGAAAAAGTCGTACGCCTTCGTATGGCCGGTGAACTCCAGGCGGCACGTGAGATTCAGATGGGTATGTTGCCTGTTCCCGGAGCTATTGAGGGACTGCCCGCCGAGCTAGAGTTTTACGCTAGCTTGGAGCCGGCTCTGGAAGTAGGGGGCGATCTGTACGATGCTTTCATGCTCGACGAAGAGCACTTCTTCTTTCTCGTGGGCGATGTCTCCGGCAAAGGCGTTCCCGCTTCGTTGTTCATGGCCGTGAGTAAAACTCTCTGCAAGAGTCTTGCGCGGCGTGAGCATGTGCCATTGAATGCTCTTTTTCGGATACTGAATGAAGAGATCTCCCGAGAAAACCCGGCGTCGCTGTTCATAAGCGCCGTCGTCGGTATCATCAATGTCCGCACAGGGGAACTGCAATTCTGTAATGCCGGCCACGACGCGCCGATTTTGCTGCGGGCCAACCAGCCGCCACGGTCTCTCCATAGCGCCGGCGGGCCGCCGCTGTGTGTGGATGAAGATTTCCCTTACGCCATTGACCGGCTTCAGCTTCAAACGGACGATATGCTGGTCATGATTACGGACGGGGTCACCGAAGCCCAGGACGCAAAGCAAAATTTTTACGGCATGGCGCGAGTTCTGGCGTACTTTTCGACAATGAAACCGCGGCAGCCTAGCAGCGCAGCGGCTGTCTGCACGGGACTCGATGCGGACGTGAAGCGTTTCATTGATGGCGCGGCGCCTTCTGACGATATCACCATCATGGCGATTCGTTTGGCCGCGCTTCCTTCAGCAGCTCCGTCAGTCTAGCGGACAATCACTTCCACGCGACGATTGCGCGGTTCCGGCTGCTCGTCCGGCGTCGCTATCAACGGCTCCCGTTCCCCTCGTCCGACGGCGCGAATGAAGCTGGTTTTCAGACCGCGTTGTATCAATATATCCCGCACGCCTTGTGCTCGCTCTAAAGACAAGCGGTCGTTGGTAGCGTCGGTGCCGACCCGATCGGTATGGCCGGTTACCTGCACCTCGACGGCTTCCCGCTTTGCAACTTCCGCAAACAGCGCTTCCAAGATCGGTTGGGAATCCGGGCTGACTTCCGTGCTGGCGATATCGAAATAGAGAGTGAAACTCAGGGGCTTGGGTGGCTGCGCAGCCAGGGCTTCACCAAAAGTTCGCTGAACTTCTTCCTGTGTCACAGCGGCCTTATCGATATTTCCGCGCGCATCGACAGTGGCGGCAGACAGCGGAGCGTCCAGAACCGCGGCGCGTGTCCCTTCTCCCACGGTCACCGCGCTGCTAGCGCCGCTCTCTTCCGGCAGCAGCACGACGAGCGTTTTAGCCGTGCTGCAGGCCGCAAGCAGCAGTGTTCCCATGCATGCCACTCTATAGCGGAATAATCTGTTTGTCCGTGGAATCACGGTGCTTTGAGGCTCTCGCTTATTCGTCAATTTTGACTGCGAACATCGTTCCCCGGACGCCGAGAATAGTGGTCGGAGTTTTTATCTTCATGGCATCCGGGGAACGTTTCGCGATCTGGCCAGAGACGATTGCCAAGGTTCCATGTTGGACGTCGGTAAAAAATTCGCCTTCCTGAGTGGTTGGATTGAAACGAAATTGCTTGAGCTCAATACGACTATTGGGCCCGGCAGAGAAGCGGGTATTATCAATGAAAGTGATGCCAACGCTACTATTGGGTCCGGTGATCAGCACGTCCGCTTGTTCGATTAGATCCCCAGTCTTGGCGGGCTGCTGTGCATTATTCCTAAAGAGAGAAACTTGCCCCGCGACATTTTTGATTTGTCCGATTTCAGCCCAGGCAGAGCGGCCAGGCGATGCGGCGAATCCGGCAAGGATAACGGCGATCACTGCAGAGCGACTATGTCTCATATTGTCCTCCTCAGGGAAAATATCCTTGATGCTTCAGTCTTGCAGTTTGGCACTTGCTTATCTCAAGTCGACGCCTATGTCCATTCCGCGCCGCGGACAGAAAAGAGAATGGCCTCCTTGCCCCACTTCTGTTTGACAGGTGGAAGGCAAAATGTAATGAGTTCGGCGTGACGCCGCTGTCATCGATAAAATGAAAACGTGGGCCTATACAGAGAGAAGAAACTGTCCGGCGACCGGGAAATCATTAAGGTAGTGGAACTATTGGGCCAGGCGCACACGACGAAGGGAAAACAATCTTGCGCTTCGACTGCTTTTACAAAAATCCTCATTATCATATCGGTTCCGGCGAACATCCGGTCCATCATATGAAAGAGGAAGGCATAGAAGACCCGGTCCGCTGGACTCTGGAGCAGCTCAAGAGGCGACTGCCCTCGATGGTCACGGAGGCCGGATACGAAGAAATCGCCAAGAGGATCGATCCGCAAACGATAGCCGATAATCTGACCCAGTTCGAGCCGGACATACTCGCTAAATTTTAGCTCCTGGGTTGGATTCCGGGGAGATCACATAAAGCGTGTTAGCGCCGTCGCCTCGGATTCCGCCGCTAGAATCATGGGGCTCATTATCTACCGCTGACTATAAAGTTCCTTAACGAAGCCCGTATCTTCTAGCTCCTTTAGAATACGGTTGTCGAAGAAATCCTTTGGGTTGGCCGAGGAAGCTCGGGGATGGTCCGAGACCGTGAGGACTGAGCGGATCGCCTCCTCCGGCATATAAGGAACTTTTAGAAATAGTGCTTGAAGCCTTCGGTACGCGTCATCGATCATCTCGGGATCTTTGTTTCCGAAATGACGTCTGAGGGCTCCCTTTGCCACCTCGGGCTCTTCGTGGACTATCTTTATGGCCGCAAGATAGGATTTTAGAAAACCTCTAAACAGATCTGGATTCTGCCGAGCTAAGGGTCTCCGAGTGGCAACGGCATTGTGAGGATAAGGAAGCTTGAAAGACGAAATGTCGACCAATTCCTTAAAGCCTAGGCGTTGAGCCATAATATTGGTGGGGCAAGTGAGCACCCCGGCCGGGACGATTCCTTGATTCATAGCCGCTAAGAGGTCTTCTTGACGCGAGAAATAAAGGAACTTAACGTCCTGTCCTTCGCGCATCCCGTAACGTCTGACGAGCGCGATGGCTGCGTGGTCGGAGGAGGCGCCTTTAGTGATTACTCCAAGAATCTTGCCGCTGAGGTCACGGACTTCTTTAATCTCCGGCTTGGCATACACATAAAAGCCATAGGTTGATAGTCCGATGGCTACATAGGTAAGGTCGGCGCCACTTAGGTCCGCAGTGACAACTGCCCCGCCCGTCAACGCTATATCGATATCGCCGGCAATGAGCGACTGGGTGAGTCTGGCTCCGCCCGGCACGTAAACTGAATTGACATCAACTCCGTAGCGGCGATCGAGTTTGGCTTCATTGATAACCCAAAGCGGCATCGATCCGCCGCTTAGCTGAGGGTATCCCACTTTTATGGTGAGCGCGGCGACGTTTGAGGGCTTCACTGTTGGTGAGAGCGCGAGGACAAGCATGAGAATAATCCATGGACGTTTTGCTTTCATGGAGCGACCCTCCTATCACGTTCTTTTCCGATTGCGCTGACCACCGCGGCGCCGCCATTGACCTTGAATTTCAGTCAGTCCGGCAGTTCGACGGTAACATCTCCTAAAACCCGGGCCACGCAGCCCAATCTTTCGTCCGGCCCTGCGTTCATCATCTCCAAGGTCAACTCCTCGTTTTCTGTCTTTTCGCTCAGGTGTTCTTTACCGCCAAGGATCTTCACCCGATCCGTTCCGCAAATCGCTTCGGTACAATCGTGTCGCAGCGGCAAGCCATTCTGGATCGCCGAAACGAGTATCGTCGTTCCGGCCGCGACTTCGAAAGACTGTCCGGCCGGCATGAACGTCACTTTCGGCATAGCTTACGCCGCCATACTTTTGATTCGCTCGATCGCCTCATTGATCATCCAGTCCGGGGTTTCATTGGCGCCGATGATACCGACTTTCGCCTTGCCCCGCAGCCACTCGAGTTTGAGATCATCCACTTTTTCGATTTTGTGCACGTGCGCATTGAAAGCACGGGCGACCTCGACCATTCGATTCGTCATTCCTTCGGTCCAGCCGAAGATGATGATCGCATCGACTCCTTTGGCGAGCTTCTCAACTTCCGGAAGACGCTGGAGGGAGTCGATGCACGCCGTGTTTCTAACCTGAACGTTGGCGAAGCGCTCGAGAATACGCGCCATAATTTTCTTGTAGGTTTCCATCCAGAAGGTTGTCTGGACAATCACGCCGATGGGCTCGAAACGAGTCAATCGAATCGCATCGACGTCTTTTTCATGCTCGACGATGAACACTTCCCTTCCCTTTTCCAGCGCAATGCCCTGAAGTCTTGGAATACCGTGATGCGTGCGGCTGCTCAAGATCACGAGATGACAGCCGGCGCTTAGTAGCTCAACTTCCGCCTCTTCCTGCTGCGTGACAAAAGGACAGGTAGCGTCCGCCAGCAACGTCAGACCTTTTTCCCGCGCCTTTCCCCTCACCTCGGGGGGCGCTCCGCGCACGCCATAAATCAGTTTTTCACTCGCCTCGATCGATTCCATATCGCTCGTTGAGCGGATTCCTTGTTCTCCCAAGCCCTCTTTCTTGAAGGCAATAAAATCTAAATCGGGTCTCAGCGACCAGACCGCCAAATGATCGCCGTATTTTGCAACCATCTTCTGGTGGATAGCGCCGGCACGATGAACGCCTACGCATAGACCACTCGGCGGGATTCCTTTTATGTTGTTTAGATCGCCCTTGATAATCTGCATAGGGTTCCTCCTCGTCTACTGCCAAGAGAGGTGCACAGCTTTTAATTTGGAAATCATCTTCACGCTTTAGTTTTCCTCTAGAAGGGAGGAATAGCAGCCTAGATTTTTAGCGTCAACTGAAACGCCTTGGTCAATTGACGGCCTTGTGATGGAGTACGGGATCACGTCGAGTGATTGCGGCACGCGATGGCCTTCACGACCAGAAGAATTATTGCTAGCAACAATCTCAGGTGCCGCTGCTCCGTGCGCTGCGGGCAAAACCTGCAAACGCGTCGAGCAGCCGCTCACGCCACTCGAAAACTGGATCGCCAGCCTCCACCAGAGCCACGGGCGATACTGCACGCGCCCACTGGAACGAGCCAAACACGATGTAATCGGCGAAATTCGGTTGCGCTCCGGCTAGATATGGCTGGCGCTGAAGTGTCGCACGCATCGGGGACAGCGCGTCACGAAACAACGAAACTCCCTCTTCGGCGGGCAATGCATATCTTTCCAGGGTTGTGCCGAAGCGGGCCTCGCGCGACTCGCGGAAATAGGCTTTATCCTTTTCGTGTAGAAGCGTAAACAGATCCGGAAGAATGATTCTCAGTATGGTGCGATTCAGAGTCTGCTCACACCAGAATTTTACGAACAGCGCCAATCCTTCGCCCTCCGGTCCGCCAAACAGAGTCGGCCGGTTCGAATAGGTGCTTTCGAGGTATCTTGCAATCGCCCAGCTATCAGAGACGGTCTTGTCGCCGTCGACGAGTACCGGGACAGCTTTCTGTCCTGAAAACGCGATGGCGTCTTTTTCGACGAAGCGCCACGGAACTGTTTCGGCTGCGAGACCCTTGTGCTCTAGTGCCATTTTGATGCGCCAGCAGTTAGGGCTGAAGCGTAAGTCATTGTCCGCGCCGGCAAGATCATACAGTTTCATAAGACCCTCTCTTACACACCGAACTGCTGGTAGATCGGATGCCACGAGTCCATCCATAGACTCAATACAGGAATTGGTTGCGTGATGATAGAACCGATTCCTGCCCCAGCTAGAAGGCTTGAACACCAAAACTAACCTCTAGTATACGTGCGGATATGCTTATTCATGTTAAGATCCCCTCGGATGAATCGGCATTGTGACGAGCGTTCTTGGCTAAAGCGACGTATCCCTTCGTGGATTTTTATCCTGTCGGTTTCGCTGCTTTCCAATGTTTCGGTTGCCGGTGCCGCCGACCGGCTCGTGTTGATTTCTCCTCACTGGGAAGGGATCAAAAATGAATTTGAAAGGGAGTTCAAGGAACAGTACCTTCGCGAGACTGGTCGGACCGTAGATCTCGAGTGGATGGATGTGGGTGGCACGTCAGAGGCGCTTCGCTTTCTCCGCTCCGAGTTCAAGAGCAAACCAGAGGGCATCGGCATTGATATCTTTTTTGGCGGCGGGCTTGAGCCTTATCTGGCTCTGAAACAAGAGAATCTTCTCGAGTCGTACATGTTACCCCAAGAACTCCTGGAAAAAATCCCTCCACGCTTGGGAGGTGTCCCTTTGTACGATCCGGGCTATACCTGGTACGGTGCTACCCTGGCGGGTTTTGGCATCGTCTACAATAAGGTTGTTCTACAGCTCATCAAACAGCGCCACATGGGAAGGCTTGGCGTCGCCAGCGGCATTTGGTTGGGTGGGTTCATCCGACCCGCGCAAGAGCGGCAGCGTACATATGGCCTACGAGATCATTCTCCAGGCGTACGGTTGGGAGAAAGGCTGGCGGATTATCACCGGGATCGGGGCCAACGTTCGTAATTTCACGGACGCAGCCCCCCAGGTTCCTAAAGATGTTTCGATCGGAGAGGTGGCCTACGGTTTGGCGATCGACTTTTATGCCTGGGCGCAGGTCAATGAAGCCGGAGCCGACAAAATCGGCTTTGTCATGCCCGAGAACTTAACCGTTATCAATCCCGATTGCATCGGGATCCTGAGAGGAGCGCCTAACCGCGCTGTCGCCGAGGCCTTCATCCGTTTTGTCATGTCTGCGGCGGGCCAAAAACTCTGGCTATGGGCGAAGGGAACCCCAGATGGCCCGCAGCGTTTTCAACTCAACCGTTTCAGTGTTCTCCCGTCATTATATGAGCTTTCTCCGCAGAGCAGCGCGGTCAAGCTCAACCCGTTCTCCTGGCACTCGGACTTTGTGTTCGACGACAAGCTGGCCTCCGCTCGCTGGGCGATCGTCGATGATTTGATCGGTGCCATGGTGATTGATCCAAAGGAGCTTCTCGGCCAGGCCTGGAGAAAGGCTTCAGCTGATGGTTTGACGGAACCGGAATGGCAAAGACTCGCGGCTATGCCCGTCTCGGCGGCGGAGGCTTTAGAGCTCGCGAATACCAAGTGGAAAGATCCTGCGTTGCGCAATCAAAAGCTCAACGAGTGGAACCAGTTCGCCCGTGCCAAATATCAGACGGGAATGAAGCCGCCTTTGATACGGCCCGAGTGGTTTAGTTTGTTCGCCTTGGCTTTGATTGTGTTCGGCTTGGTTGTGTATAGCCGGAGTAGACGGGGGTGAGGGGCTGGATCTCATGGTGAGCGTGAAATTCGAGCGGGTTACCAAAATCCTCGGGCAGTCTCGAGCCGTCGATGACCTGACTCTGGAAATAAAACCCGGAGAACTGTTCTTCCTCCTCGGGCCGTCCGGATGCGGCAAAACGACGGCGTTACGTTTAGTCGCAGGATTTTATATTCCGGACGAAGGAAGAATTATGTTTAACGAGCGCGATCAAAGCGGGGTTCCGCCGCACAAACGCAACACCGGCATGGTGTTTCAAAATTATGCGCTTTGGCCGCACATGGATGTCCGGAACAACGTGGCCTACGGGCTCAAGATGCGCCGCGTATCCGAGGAGGAGAAGAACAAGCGCGTTGCCCGCGCCCTTGAAACCGTGCAGATGGTAGCCTACGCGGAGCGGATGCCCAATCAGTTGTCCGGCGGCGAGCAGCAGAGAGTCGCGCTCGCCCGCGCCCTGGTCATCGAGCCGGATGTCATCTTGCTCGATGAGCCTCTGTCCAATCTCGACGCGAAGCTTCGGATAGATATGCGCGGGCAGATCAAAGATATCCACCGAAAAATCGCGCGCACCATGATCTATGTCACCCATGATCAGGCCGAGGCCCTGTCCATGGCTGATCGCATCGCCGTGATGCGCCGCGGTCGGATCGTGGTGCGCGCCTTAAACGGGGTAAAAGGAATCGCGCGAGGCGATCCGGTCGTTTGCTCCGTCCGTCCCGAATCCGTCCGATTGCACCAAGCCGAGGGACTGACATCGGAGCAGCTGAACCAGTTAACCGGCGAAGTCCAAAGCATCATGTATCTCGGCGACAGCGAGCAATACTCCTTGCGTCTTGCGGACGGCACTTTTGTTCGCGCCGTGGAATATAACCCAACAGTAAGAAAGGCCGAGCTTGGAGACCGCGTTGCGCTACAAGTCGATGCGCGCGATGTGATCGTGTTGCCGCGAGAGGAGCCGGGTGACTAGCTGGTTAAGGCGCCACGATATGAGTCCTGCCAACGCGGGATTTCTCTTCTTTCTCTGGTGTTTCTTCATTGCCTTCATGCTCTATCCCCTCGGCTTTGTTTTCTCCAACGCTTTTTTTACTGATCAAGGTTTTACGCTGATTTTCTTTAGGCTCATGTTATCGAGCCCGACCTATACGGTGGTCTTGGCCAACAGCGTCAATCTGGGCTTGACCGTGACCTTGTTTACGACCTTGCTCAGCCTTCCTTTGGCCTTTCTTTTCGTACGTTACGATTTTCCCGGCAAGGTAGTGTTAAACGGATTGATTTTGATTCCCCTAGTGCTCCCCCCTTTCGTCGGGGCCATTGGCATGCGCCAGCTGCTCGCGCGTTTTGGATCGATCAATCTATTGTTGCTTTACATAGGTGTCATTGATCAGCCCATCGACTGGTTGGGCGGGGGTTTTGCCGCTGTGATACTGCTTGAAGTGCTCCATCTTTATCCGATCATGTATTTGAATTTGGCGGCAGCCCTAGCAAACGTCGATCCGAGCCTGGAGGAAGCGGCAAAGAACATGGGGGCGAGCGGCTTCAAACTTTTTCGTACGGTTACTTTTCCTTTGATGCTCCCAGGCTATTTTGCCGGAGCGATCATCGTGTTCCTCTGGGCTTTTACCGATCTGGGTACCCCGCTGGTTTTAAATTACCGTCAACTGATCGCAGTCCAGATCTTCAATATGGTGACCGACCTGCATCAAAACCCCATGGGCTATGCCTTGGTCGTCGCCGTCATCGTCCTCACGCTATTGTTTTTCTACGTGTCGAAGCGTCTCATTGGCAGCAAAGGTTACGAGATGCTGAGCCGCGGTCATGTGGCTTCCGCGGTACGCCACGCTTCGGCGTCCCTGACGGTATTGATTTACGCGGTGGTACTGGGCATTTCCGCCGTTGCTCTGATCCCTCATCTCGGGGTTCTGCTCACATCCATCACCGCGCGTTGGTTCTTGAGCGTCCTGCCAAGTGAATACACCTTCAAGTTTTACCGGGAAGTATTTGTTCACGACCTCACGCTGCTCAGCATAAAAAACAGTCTCTTTCTCAGCAGTCTCAGCACGATTATCGATGTCGTTCTTGGGGTGACCATCGCGTACCTTTTGACGCGCAAACGGGTGCCTGGTCGGGATGTATTGGATGCGCTCGCCATGCTACCCCTGGCGCTCCCGGGGCTGGTGATGGCCTTTGGTTATGTGGCAGCGTTCTCGGCAACGCCCCTCGACGCTCGAATCAATCCTGTCCCGCTGCTCGTTGTCGCCTATGCAGTGCGCCGCCTACCCTATATGGTGCGCGCGGCTTATGCGGGTTTTCAACAGACGAGCGTCGCCCTTGAGGAAGCGGCAATGAACCTCGGTGCCAGTCCCGTGAAGACTCTCTACCAGATCACTTTCCCGCTGGTGTTCGCCAACCTGGTGGCGGGGGCGGTTCTATGTTTTTCGTTTGCCATGCTGGAGGTAAGCGACAGTCTTATCCTAGCGCTGAAACAACAGAATTATCCCATTACCAAAGCCATCTACGCTCTTCTGGGGCGAATCGCAGATGGTCCCTACATCGCAAGTGCGATGGGCATGCTCGGTTTCGTGCTATTGGCTGTGAGTCTGTTCGTAGCCAGTCGCTTTTTCGGCCGGCGCATAGGCGAGCTTTTCAAGGCGTGAGACCAAAGAGATTTCAGCGGAATCCAACGGGGTAAAAAGATTTCAGTGGACCGCCGCCTTTTCTTTGCTCGGAGCGGTGGGTGCGTCGGATCGTAGGGGGAGAACCTATAAAATATTAACTTTACTACGGTTGCGCACATGGCCAAGAAAATCCTTGTAGTTGAGGACAATGAAGACTCCCGGTTGATTCCGGTGAAATACTACCGCCGCCTGCCGGACGAGATAAAAGCCACAGTGGCGAACTACGATATCAACCGGATGAACGGATTCATATTTACTGCGAGGGAAGGGCGAATGGATGCGAGCGTTTCTTTCGGCGGAGTATGTTGCTTACAATAATTCCGAGATCGCGGAGACGGTGCAGAGTTTGCTCCGGAACGGCGCTCTTACAATGAAGTCCTTTGTGTTGGAAGAGACCCATATGTTTTGAAAATTATTTCAGAAGAGATTTGGGACGTTGAGTCAGGTCTTAAAGCTGGAATGATGATCGGCAATTCGGAAGTCGGTATGGGAAGCGTCTCGGTTGAACCGTTTGTCTTTCGAAAACCCTGCACCAACGACTTAATCGTGAGCCAGGAAAAAAGTTTCAGGGATGCGCATATTCATCTCACTGCGCATGAACTGACGCGCCGGATGGTGGAAGCAGTGAGTGAAGGATTCAGTTTGGTTGCCATTTTTATTTTTATGATGCCAATTGACTAATGATTAGTCTTTAGGCAAGGTGATGCATCAAAAACAGTCATATTGTTGTTGAAGAGAAAATATTTGATTTGCGTAGATAGACTGCGGGCTGACATCTAGATCCTGTTCGTCAATTTCAAAGGCGTTTTGGATTGTTGTTTCACTTTATGCGGCCAAAAGATTGTCGTATGCGAGGCGTGGCATAACGATTGCTCCAAGCTCATATGTCATAGCAACAGCGAAGGTACCGAAGCCTTCAAACGAAGCAAAGGCGCTTACCATTTTTCTGGTGGAGTGCCTTTGTGTTTCTTGAGCTTATGAAGTGGGCTGCAATTGCGGCCAGGAAATGTGCGGGACAGTTCGATCTGACGAATGGGACCTGTGGTGACGGGAACCACTTAGTTCCAGATATCCGACCTTTTCTCAGGCGGAGGATCTCATGGCACTGAAATCGGATTTCAAACCAGCCTTACAGATGAAGGTACAGGGCGTGGGCGATAAGCCCCTAAAGCGCTATCTGTTCGCCAGCGACTTTGATCAGACATTGAGCTTCCATGATTCGGGTTACATTCTGAGCGATTTGGTCGGCATTTCGGCTGAGGAATTTCGGCGCAAAGTGACCGGTATGGCAAAACTCAACTTGGTGCAGCAGGGTGCGGAATTGGCCTACCTGTTGCTGCACGATCCTGAGTTCCGCTCGCGAGTTCGAAGAGAGCACCTGTACGAAGTAGGAAAGCGCATTATCCTGAAGGAGAATATCGAGCTCTTGTACGAAATTCTCGACC
>WNFO01002984.1_pt1 | contig 14187 bp, 8 predicted proteins | sample 5400251 | NCBI WGS metagenome assembly WNFO01 (sample SAMN13153354, study PRJNA577476) | soil metagenome | isolation source: 100 cm saprolite under Madrone tree | place: USA:California | collected 2016-06-14 | reverse complement strand
GGCAGTGGACGCCGGTGTCGAAGAGGAGCCGCCCGCGCGGGTGCACGACCAGGAAGCTCATCACCGGGACCGTCCACGGCTGGCCGGCCGGGAGATCGTCGAGCATGCTGGCGCGGTCGAGCTCGAGATAGCCGCTGCACAGGGCGAAGACCGAGATCACGGCGGCTACGATAAACCCTCGCGCCGCCGTTGTCAGGTGGAAATGCGGCCGCGCGGGCGGCCCGATCAGGGCGCGGAGGCCGCCTTCGCCGACGGGAGCTCGTCGGCGGTCCAGCCGCCGCCCAGGGCCTGGATCAGGAGCACCGCGGCGACCATGCGGCGGCCCAGGAGCTGCACCGCGGTGATCTGGTCGTTGAGCGCGATGGTCTGAACCGTGATCACGTTGATGTAGCCTACGACGCCCGCCTTGTACTGGTTGGTGGTCAGCCGCACCGACTCCTGCGCGAACCCGACCGCCTCGTCCTGCACCCGCGCCTCCTCTTCGAGGATGCGGAGCGCGGCCAGGTTGTCCTCCACCCCCTGGAACGCGGTGAGCACGGTCTGGCGATACGCGCCCACGCTGCCGTCGTAGGCCGCGCGCGCCTCGTCGGTCTGCGCCTTCCGCAGCCCGCCGTCGTACACGGTCTCGGTGATGGCGGGGCCGACCGACCAGAAGCGGCTCGGCCACGTGAACCACTGCGAGACGCTGCTGCTCTCGAGGCCGCCCGAGAAGCTCAGGGTCACCGTCGGGTAGTAGGCGGCGATGGCGATGCCGATCTGGGCGTTCGCGGCGGCCATGCGCCGCTCCGCCGCCGCGATGTCCGGGCGGCGCTCCAGCAGCGCCGAGGGCACGCCGACCGGAACCGGCGGGGGCGCGGCGGCCAGCGGTACCCGGGGCAGCGAGAAGGTCGACGCGGGCGCTCCGATCAGCAGGGCGATCGCGTGCTCGGTCTGGGCCCGGGCCACGCCCACGTCGACCGCGAGAGCCTGGGTCGTCCTGAGCTGAGTCTCCGCCTGCACGACGTCGACCCGCGAGGCCACCCCGCTCGCCTGGCGGTTCCGGGTGAGCTGCAGGGCGTTGGCGAACGCGGCGATGGTGTCGTCGAGCAGTCGCTTCTGGGCGTCGAGCATGCGGAGCTGGTAGTAGTTCTGGGCCAGCTCGGCCTGGAAGCTGAGCCGGGCGGTCTCGAGATCGCCCGCGCTCGCCTGGGCCGACGCCCGCCCCGACTCGACCGCGCGCCGCACCCGGCCCCAGAAGTCGGGGGTCCACGCCACCTCGATCGGGAGCTGGAAGGTCGAGACCGGCTGATTCGAGCCCGCCCGGCCCTTGCCGGAGGACGACGAGCCCGACGAGCTGCCCAGGGTGTCCGATTCCCGGGAGCGGGCGTAGCCGACCCCGGCGGTCACGGTCGGGAAGTACGCCGCGCGCGCCTGCCGCACAAGGGCGCGCGCCTGCCGATAGGTGGCCTCCGCCACCTGGAGATCCTGGTTGGCGAGGCTGACCTGCTCCTCGAGCGCGTCGAGCGACGGGTCGCCGAAGAGCTGCCACCACTGCCCGCGCAGGACGTCGTCCCGCGGCTCGGCGACCTTCCAGCCCGCGTTCTCCTTGTAGGCCTCGGGCGTGACGACGGGCGGCCGGGCATAGTCCGGGCCGACCACGCAGCCGCCGGTCAGCGCGGCGAGGCCCGCGGCGAGCGCCCACCCCACGAGGGCCCGGGCGCGCGTCACGACCGTGCCGCCTCGAGAGCCGCGGGGCGCGGGGCCCGGCGGCTCCGCCACCAGAGCCGGAAGCGGTCGAGGTAGAGATAGATGACGGGGGTGGTGTAGAGGGTGAGGATCTGGCTGAGGATCAGGCCGCCCACGATGGAGATGCCGAGCGGCTGGCGCAGCTCCGCGCCCTCGCCGATGCCGAGGGCGGGGGAGACCGCGCCGAGCAGGGCGGCCATCGTGGTCATCATGATCGGGCGGAAGCGGAGCAGGCACGCCTGGTAGATCGCCTCCGCGGGCGGCTTGCCCTCCCGGCGCTCGGCGTCGATCGCGAAGTCGATCATCATGATCGCGTTCTTCTTGACGATGCCGATGAGCAGCAGGACCCCGATCATGGCCATGAGGCTGAACTCGATCCGGAAGGCCATCAGGGCCAGCAGCGCCCCGACCCCCGCGGATGGGAGCGTGGAGAGGATCGTGATCGGGTGGATGTAGCTCTCGTAGAGCACGCCCAGCACCACGTACATCGCGACGAGCGCGGCCAGGATCAGCACCAGCTCGTTGGAGAGCGATTGCTGGAAGACGCGCGCGGTGCCCTGGAAGCTGCCGTGGATGGAGGCGGGCACCCCGAGGCGAGTCATCGTCTCGCCGATCGCGTGGGCCGCGTCGCTCAGCGATCGCCCGGGGGCCAGGTTGAAGGAGATGGTGGAGGCCACGAAGTGCCCCTGGTGGTTGACCGCGAGCGGGGTCGTGTCGGGGCCGAACGCGCTCATCGCCGCCAGCGGCACCATGGTCTCGGCCGCGGTCGCCACCGCGGCGCCCGTCGAGATGTTCCCCCGCCCGGTGTTGGCGAGCTGGTTGGCGGCCTGGTTGCGCGCGGTGTCGGCGGCCACCGCGGCGGTGGTCGCGGCGGCGGCGCTCCCCGCGAGACGCCCGGCCGACACGGTGCCGGCCACCGCGTTGGTGGACTGGGCGCCGCGGACCCCGCCGGCCGCGGTGCTGACGTAGATCTCGCGCAGGATCTCCGGGCTCTGCCAGTAGCGCGGAGCCACCTCCATCACCACGTGGTACTGGTTCAGCGGGTTGTAGATCGTCGAGACCTGGCGCTGGCCGAAGGCGTCGTAGAGCGTGTTGTCGATCTGGCTCGCGCTGATGCCGAGCCGCGAGGCGGTCGGCCGGTCGATCTGCACCGTGACCTGGAGCCCACGGTCCTGCTGGTCGGAGTTGACGTCGACGATCTCGGGCACGCGGCCGAGCGCGTCGGCCAGCCGGGGCGTCCAGGCGCGCAGGTCGTCGAGGGAGTCGCCTTGCAGGGTGTACTGGTAGAGCGCGTTGCTCTGCCGACCACCCACCCGGATGTCCTGCACCGCCTGCAGGAACAGGGTGGCGCCCGGCACCCGCGCGAGCTTGCCGCGTAGGCGCGCCATCACCTGGTCAACCGACACCCCCCGCTCCGCGCGGGGCTTCAGCGAGACGAAGACCGACCCGCCGTTGGTCTGGCCGCCGCCGGTGAAGCCCACCACCGCGTCGACCGCGGGATCCTCCCGCACCACGTCGACGAACTGGCGCAGCTTGCCCCGCATGAGCTGGAACGACGTGGCCTGGTCGGCCTGGATGCGGCCGGTGAGCCGGCCGGTGTCCTGCTGGGGGAAGAAGCCCTTGGGGATGACGAGGTAGAGGTAGGCGTTGAGCGCCAGGACCCCGGCCAGGATGAGCACCACCGCGAGGGCGTGGCGCAGGGCCCAGTCGAGCGTGCGGGCGTAACCGGCGAGCAGGCGGTCGAAGCCGCGCTCGCTCCAGCGATAGAGGCGGCCGCGAGTCTCCGGCCGGTCCGGGATGAAGTAGGCGCACATCATCGGGGTGGTGGTGAGCGAGACCGCGAGCGACACCAGGATCGCGACGGAGAGCGTGATCGCGAACTCGCGGAAGAGGCGGCCCAGGATGCCGCTCATCAGGAGGATCGGGATGAAGACCGCGATGAGGGAGAGGCTCATCGAGAGCACCGTGAAGCCGACCTCGGCCGCGCCCCGGAGCGCGGCCTCGAGGCGCGGCACCCCCGCCTCCACGTAGCGGGTGACGTTCTCCATCACCACGATCGCGTCGTCCACCACGAACCCGGTGGCGATGGTGAGCGCCATCAGCGAGAGGTTGTTGATGCTGTAGCCGATCAGGTACATCACCCCGAGGGTGCCGATCAGCGAGATCGGCACCGCGACCCCGGGGATCACGGTGGCCCGCACGCTGCGCAGGAACACGAACACCACCAGGATCACGAGGGCGATCGCGATGGCCAGCGTGTACTCGACGTCGCGCAGCGAGGCGCGGATGGTGGTGGTGCGGTCGGAGGCCACCGTGAGCTCGGCCCCGGCGGGGATCGACGCGCGCAGCTGGGGCAGGACTTCTTTTACCCGGTCTACCGTGTCGATGATGTTGGCCCCCGGCTCGCGGGAGAGGATGACCAGCACCGACGGCCGCCCGTTGGCGAGGCCCTGGTTGCGGAGATCCTCGACCGAGTCCACCACTTCCGCGACGTCGGCCAGGCGCACCGCGGCGCCGTTGCGGTAGGCGATCACGAGCCCGCGGTACTGGTCGGCGCGCCGCGCCTGATCGTTGGTGTAGAGCTGGTAGTGGCGCCCCCCCACCTCGATGGCCCCCTTGGGGCTGTTGGCGTTGGCCGCCGCGATGGCCGCGCGCACGTCCTCGAGCCCGATCCCGTAGCGGAAGAGCGCGCGCGGCTCGAGCTCCACCCGCACCGCGGGCAGCGAGCTGCCGCCCAGGTCCACCTGGCCGATGCCGGAGACCTGCGAGAGCTTCTGCTGGAGGATCGACGCGGCCGCGTCGTAGAGCTGCCCCTGGGCGAGCGTGGTGGAGGTGAGGGCCAGGATCATGATCGGGGCGTCGGCCGGGTTGACCTTCCGGTAGGTGGGGTTGGACCGCAGGCTCGCGGGCAGATCCGCGTGGGCCGCGTTGATCGCGGCCTGCACGTCGCGGGCCGCCCCGTTGATGTCGCGGTCGAGGCCGAACTGGAGCGTGATGCGCGTCGAGCCGAGCGAGCTGCTCGACGTCATCTCGCTCACGTTGGCGATGGTGCCCAGGTGCCGCTCGAGCGGGGTGGCCACGCTGGTGGCCATCACCGCCGGGCTCGCCCCCGGCTGGGAGGCCTGCACCGAGATGGTGGGGTAGTCCACCTGGGGGAGCGGCGAGACCGGGAGCCGGAAGAAGGCGAGCGTCCCGGCGAGCGCCACCCCCAGGGTCAGCAGGGTGGTGGCGATGGGCCGTCTCACGAAGGGCTCGGAGAGGCTCACGCGGTGGACCCGTGCCCGCGCATCCAGCGCCCCAGCCGGTCGAAGGCCAGGTAGATGACCGGCGTCGTGAAGAGGGTGAGGACCTGGCTCGCGATGAGCCCGCCCACGATCGTGATGCCGAGGGGCCGCCGCAGCTCCGCCCCGGTGCCGGTGCCGAGCATGAGGGGCAGTGCGCTCAGCAGGGCGGCCATCGTGGTCATGAGAATGGGGCGCAGCCGCAGCAGGCACGCCTGGTGGATCGCCTCGCGGGGGGACTTGCCCTCGCTGCGCTCGGCGTCGAGCGCGAAGTCGATCATCATGATCGCGTTCTTCTTCACGATGCCGATCAGCAGGATGATCCCGATGATCCCGATGATGCCGAGGTCCTCGTGGCAGGCCATGAGGGCCAGCAGCGCGCCGACCCCGGCGGAGGGCAGGGTGGAGAGGATCGTGATCGGGTGGATGTAGCTCTCGTAGAGCACGCCCAGGATGATGTAGACCGCGGCGAGCGCGGCGAGGATCAGGAACAGCTCGTTCGAGAGCGAGGCCTGGAAGGCGAGCGCGGCGCCCTGGAAGCTGCTCGCCATGCTCGCGGGCAATCCGACGTCGCGGCCGGCCGCCGCGATCGCGTCCACCGCCGCGCCCAGGGAGGCGCCCGGGGCCAGGTTGAAGGAGACGGTGGCGGCCGGGAACTGCCCCAGGTGGTTGACCGCGAGCGGCGCCGACTCCTCGCGCACCGACGCGATGGCGGAGAGGGGGACCTGCCCGCTCGCCGCCACCGACGAGGGCAGGTAGATCGAGCCGAGGGACTGGAGCGACTGCTGGAGCGCGGGGTCCGCCTCCAGGATGACGCGATACTGGTTCGACTGGGTGAAGACGGTCGAGACGATGCGCTGGCCGAACGAGTCGTAGAGCGCGTTGTCGACCGTGGCCGGAGTGATGCCGAAGCGGCCGGCGGTGGCCCGGTCCACCTCCACGTACACCGAGAGGCCCTGGGTCTGCAGGTCGCTCGCCACGTCCTCCACGTGCGGCAGCGTGTTCATGCGCTCGATGAGCCGCGGGAGCCAGACCGGGAACTCGTCGGGGTTGGCGTCGACGAGGACGAACTGGTACTGGGTCCGGCTCACGGTGGTGTCGATGCTGAGGTCCTGGACCGGCTGCATGAACAGCGAGACCCCGCCCACCGCGGCCACGTCGCGGCGGAGGCGCCGGATGACGTCGCTCGCGGTGGCCGCGCGGTCCTCGCGCGGCCTCAGGTTGATCAGGAAGCGCCCGGTGTTGAGCGTGGGGTTCGTCCCGTCGACCCCGATGAACGACGAGAGGCTCACCACGTCCGGGTCTTTCAGGATCCGCGCCGCGAGGGCCTGCTGCAGCTCGGCCATGCGCGTGAACGAGACCGATTGCGAGGCCTCCGAGATCCCCTGGATCAGCCCGGTGTCCTGCACCGGGAAGAAGCCCTTGGGGATGACGACGTAGAGGAAGACGGTGAGCACGAGAGTCGCCACCGCCACCAGGAGGGTGGCCGGCTGGTGCTCGAGGATCCACCCGAGCGCCCGGTCGTAGTGGTGGATGAGCCGGTCGAAGGCCCGGGTCGTGTAGCGGGCGATCCGCCCCTGGTCCTCCGCGCGCTCGGGGCGGAGGATCTTGGCGCACATCATGGGCGCCAGCGACAGCGACACCCCGGCCGAGATCAGGATGGTCACCGCGAGGGTGATCGCGAACTCGTGGAAGAGCCGGCCCACCACGTCGCCCATGAACAGCAGCGGGATCAGCACCGCGATCAGGGAGATGGTCAGGGAGACGATGGTGAAGCCGATCTGGGCCGAGCCCCGGAGCGCGGCGGCGAGCGGGCGCTCGCCCTGCTCGATGTAGCGGGTGATGTTCTCGATCATCACGATGGCGTCGTCGACCACGAAGCCGGTCGCGATGGTGAGCGCCATGAGCGAGAGGTTGTTCAGGCTGAAGCCGGCGAGGTACATCACCCCGAAGGTGCCGACGAGGGAGAGCGGCACCGCCAGGCTCGGGATCACGGTGGCCCGCAGACTGCCCAGGAACAGGAAGATCACCAGCACCACCAGCACCACCGCGAGCACCAGCTCGAAGTTCACGTCGCGCACGGAGGCCCGGATGGTGTTGGTGCGATCGGTCAGCACCGTGACCTCGACCGCGGCGGGGAGCGCGCTCTCGAGCTGCGGCAGGAGCGCCTTCACTCGGTCCACCACCTCGATGACGTTGGCGCCCGGCTGGCGCTGGATGTTGACCACCACCGCGGGGGTCGTGTTCATCCAGGCCGCGAGCTTGGGGTTCTCGGCGCCATCCAGGACGTCGGCCACGTCGGAGAGACGCACCGGCGCCCCGTTGCGGTACGCGACCACGATGGAGCGGTAGGCGTCCGCGCTCTGGAGCTGGTCGTTGGCGTTGACCGCGTAGGCGCGGGACGGCCCGTCGAAGTTGCCCTTGGGCAGGTTCACGTTGGCGTTGTTGATGGTGGTGCGCAGGTCGTCGATGTTGAGCCCGTACGCGGCGAGGGCGCGGAGGTGGGCCTGCACGCGCACCGCGGGCCGCTGCCCGCCCACCACCCGGACGAGGCCCACCCCGGGGAGCTGGGAGACCTTCTGGGCCAGGCGGCTCTCCGCGAGATCCTCGATCTGGGGCAGCGAGAGCGACCTCGAGGTCAGCGCGAGCGTCAGCACCGGCACGTCGGCCGGGTTGATCTTGGCGTAGATCGGCGGCGCGGGCAGGTCCGAGGGGAGCAGGTTGCCCGCCGCGTTGATCGCGGCCTGCACCTCCTGCTCGGCCACGTCGAGGCTCAGGTTGAGCGCGAACTGCAGGGTGATGACCGAGGCTCCCGCGGAGCTGGTGGACGACATCTGCTTGAGGCTTGGCATCTGGCCGAACTGGCGCTCGAGCGGGGCGGTCACCGCGGAGGTCATGACCTCGGGGCTCGCGCCCGGGTAGAGGGTCTGGACCTGGATGGTCGGGTAGTCCACCTCCGGCAGCGCGGCGAGGGGCAGGAACTGGTACGCCACGATGCCGACCAGCATGACCGCGACCATCAGCAGCGAGGTCGCCACCGGGCGCTCGATGAAGATCCGCGACGGGTTCACGGGCTCGCGCCCTTCCGGCGCCCCCGGCGCGCGGCGTCGGGCGGGGCGCGATCGGGCGGTGCGCCGCCCGCGCGGCCCGGCTCTCCGGCGAGATTGACCTTGGCCCCGTCGCGCAGCTTGTCGGCGCCGTCCACGACCACCTGCGCCCCCACGCTCGCGCCGGAGAGGATCGCGACCCGCTCGCCATCGGTGGGCCCGAGCTTCACCGGCTGCAGGTGGACGACGCGCTCGCCGTCGACCACGTAGACGAACGTGCCGGGTGCGCCGCGCTGCACCGCCGCGCTCGGCACCAGGGTGGCGCCCTTCATGGTCTCGACCAGCAGCAGCGCGGTCACGAACTGATTCGGAAAGAGGCGGTTGTCACGGTTGTCGAACTCGGCGCGCAGGCGCACCATGCCGGTGGTGGTGTCGATCTGGTTGTCGACGGTGCGGAGCTTGCCCTCCGCGAGCTTGGTCGTGAGCGAGCGGTCGTACGCGGTCACCGCCAGCGTCGCGGTCGCGTCGAGCCGGCTCATCACGGTGGGCACGTTGTCCTCGGGCAGCGTGAAGATCACCGAGATCGGCTGGAGCTGGGTGATCACCACGATGCCGCCCGGATCGCTGGTCTGGACGTAGTTGCCCTGATCGACCTGACGCAGACCCACGCGGCCGGAGACCGGCGCCACGATGTGGCAGTACTCGAGGTTGAGGCGCGAGTTGTCGACCATCGCCTGGTCGGACTTCACGGTGCCCTCGTACTGATGGACGAGGTAGGCCTGGGTGTCGGCCTGCTGCTGCGGGATCGAGTCCTGCTCCGCGAGGGTGCGGTAGCGGGTGAGGTCGATCTGGGCGTTGTGCAGCAGGGCGGTGTCGCGGACGAGCTGGCCCTGGGCCTGGTCGAGCGCGATCTGGTAGGGGCGGGGATCGACCTGGGCGAGGAAGTCGCCCGCCCGCACGATCTGTCCTTCCTGGAATCCGATCGCCACCAGGCGCCCCGCGATCTGCGTCTTCACGGTCACGGTGGCGAGCGGGCTGACCGTGCCGAGGGCGTTGAGCGTGACCGGGAGATCGCCCTGGACCACCGGCGCAGTCACCACCGATACCGAGGCGGTGCCGCGGCCCGCCCGCGGATCCGGGGGTGTGCGGGAATGGACGAGCCACGCGACGCCGGCGAGAAGGAGCACGACTGCGCCGCCCCAGGCGAGGGAGATGAGGCGCGACCCGCGGCGGCGGGGTAGGGGAGCTGGTGCGGCGGGCGTCTGGCCTCCGTCGGAATCCTGGGGTGACTCAGTCATCGATCATCGGATCGCACGCGGCTCCTCTCTACGCTCAGCGCATTCCGGGCGGTGGAGGGGGCGGTGGGGATCCCGGGGGCGGCGGCGTGGCCAGAGCGCCCGGCGGCGCGGGTGGCGGTGGCGGGGGTGGCGGGGTGGCCGGGCTCACGGCGGGCGCGACGACGGCCGCCCGTCCCGGGACCTGGTCGCCCTTGGCGTACATGCACTGCGTGTACGCGTTGTCGTAGCGGCGCTGGACGGTCTGGCCCGAGGCCTGGCCGGCGCCTGCGCCAACCGCGGTGCCACCGATCAGGCCGACGCCGGCGCCCACCGCCGCCCCGGCGGCGGGCCGGTGCGTGACCGCGCCCAGCGCGGCGCCGAGGCCCGCGCCGATCAGGGTGCCGACCGCGGCGCCGCCGACGGTGGACTGCACCGCGGAGGCGCCGGGGGTCGTGCCCGCCTCCTGGCGGGCCCACTGACGGCACGCGAGGTCGTCATCCTGGAACTGCTCGAAGCTCTTGCCGCGCCCGGGGAGCACCGACACGCTGGGTCCCGCCGGTACGGTGGCGCAGCCGGCGACGAGCGCCACCACGAGCAGGAGCGCGAGCGCTCTCATGTCACTGGCCGGGCTTCGGGGTCGGGCTCACCGTCTGCCAGCCCCGCGGGCACTGCTGCACGTACGGGTAGTAGCCGGCCGGATCCTGGCAGTAGTACCAGGACTGCTGCGCGGTCTGTGGCTGCTGCTGATAGACCGGGGCGGAGGGCTCGACGACCACCGGGGCCGGGTAGGATGGCACGTAGACCGGGGGCGCGACCACCACCGGGGGCCCGACCACGATGCCGGGTTCCACCCACACCCTACCCCGCCACCACGCCTCAGCCGGCGTCGTGCTCGAGGCAAGCAACAGAGCGACCAGACCACCGACCAGCACCATCGGGCCAAGCGCGCGCATTCGCATGATCACGTTCCTCCTCAAGAGGGCCCGCTTCGAGGGCCACCGTCTCTGACGGTAGTCGCGGCCCGTTCATTTATGGGGACGAGTGGATTCATGCTCCGGTTGACCATGACCCGGCGCGGCAAATCTTCATGGCGGTCAACCGAACCGGCCCCTCATTCGTCCGTCCAAAGGTCCCGTGCTATCGTGGAATTCGACCATGACCGATCCCGCGGAGCAGCCCCCGGGGCGCCCGATCGGGGAGGGCGAGCGCCTCTACCGGATCCTGGCCGCCCACTCCTCCGACGTCATCGCGGTCTTCGACCTGCAATCGCGGCCCCTCTACGTGAGCCCGTCCGTCTTCCAGCTCCGCGGTTACACGCCGGAGGAATGCCTCGCCCAGACCACCGAGGAGCGCCTCACCCCGCGCTCGCAGGAGCTGGTGCGGCAGGCTCTCGCCGAGACGCTCGCGGTGGAGCAGGCGGGTGAGACGCCGCCCCACTCGTATCGGCGGCTCGAGCTCGAGCAACCCTGCAAGGACGGGTCGACGGTGTGGGTGGAATCCACGTTCACCTGGATCCGCGACGAGACGGGCAAGCCCACCGGTGTGCTCAGCATGACCCGCGACATCACCGCGCGCCGGCGGGCCGAGGCCGCGCTGGCCGAGAGCCAGGTCCAGCTGCGCGAGTCGCAGAAGCTCGAGGCGGTGGGGCGGCTGGCGGGAGGCGTGGCCCACGAGTTCAACAACCTGATGACGGTGGTGCTCGGGCGCTCGCAGTGGCTGCTCACCAAGCACGGCGACGACGCGACCCTGCGGCCTCAGCTCGAGATGATCGAGCGGGCCGGCCAGCGCGCCGCGCACCTCACCGCGCAGCTCATGGCCTTCTGCCGGCGCCAGTCCCACGCGCCGCTGGTGGTGGACCTGAACGAGATCGTGCGGGCGGTCACCCCCGCGCTCCGTCGCCTGCTCCCCGCGCCGATCGAGCTGGCGACCCGGTTGCACGAGGGCCTGCCCCCGGTGGAGGCGGACCGCCCGCAGATCGAGCACGTGCTTCACCAGCTGGTGATGAACGCCCGCGATGCGATGCCGGACGGCGGCCGCGTCATCCTCCAGACCAGCGCGGCGGGCCGCGAGGGCGGCGCGCGCACGGTCGTGCTCTCGGTGGCCGACACCGGTCTCGGGATGAGCGAGGAGGTGCGTAGCCACGCCTTCGAGCCCTTCTTCACCACCAAGGACATCGGGGCGGGCAGCGGTCTCGGCCTGGCGATGGTGTACGGCGCCGTGCAGCAGCACGGCGGGCGCGTCGAGATGGACAGCGCGCCCGGGGTCGGCACCACCGTGCGAATCCACCTGCCCGCACTGATGCCGCCCGCGCTGCCTCCGCGCGCCACCGTGCTGGTGGTCGAGCGCGATCCCGCGACCGCGGAGCGCCTGGCCGAGGTGCTGGGGAGCGGCGGCTACCGCGTGCTGCCCGCGCGAGGTGGCGAGGAGGCGCTCGAGGTCGCCGCGCGGCATCCCGGGCCGATCGACCTGCTGATCACCGGGGTGATGCTGGGCGGCCTCAACGGCGCCGAGCTATCCGCGCGTCTCCGGCGAGCCCGGCCCGGCCTCCGCACCCTGTTCGTGATCGAGGACGCGGCCGAGCCCGACCCGCGGCTCCCCCGCCAGGGCCCCGAGGACTGGCTCGTCCCCCGGCGATTCTCGGCCGCGAGCCTCCTCGAGAAGGTCGCCCACGCGCTGCCGCCCGCGGACGGCTAGCCCGCGTAGGTCTCCGAGGGCCGCTTCATCTGGAAGATGTCGTGCACGTGCGTGTAGGCGTGCCCCGCGAGCCGGCCCACCGGCCTGAGGCGCGTCATGTCGATGCGCCCGGTTGCGGTCTCGTAGAGATCGTCGCGCACGTGGAAGTAGAGGATCTCGCCCAGGACGAGGCTGTGCGGCCCGTGCCCGACCGGGATGATCTGGACCACTCGACACTCGAGGCTGATCGGCGCCTCCACAACCCGCGGTGAGCGCACCCGCACCCCGGGCGCGGCGGTCAGCCCGGTGAGCGCGAACTCGTCGACCTCGGCGGGATACTCCCCGGAGCTCTGGTTCATCTGCTCGGCCCGGTCGTCGTCCACCACGTTCACCACGAAGTCTCCGGTGTGCTCGGCGTTGCGCACGGTGTCCTTGCGGTCCTTCGCGCGCGGGCCCGAGGAGAAGGCGATGGTGGGCGGGTCCCCGCACACGCCCATGAAGAAGCTGAAGGGGGCGAGGTTGTTCACCCCGTCGGGGCCGACGGTGGAGACCCACGCGATCGGCCGCGGCACCACGCAGCCGATGAGCAGCTTGTAGGTGGACTCCTGCTTCATCGTCCGGGGGTCGAGCTGCATGCGGGACTCCTCTCGTTCGAGATCGGTTATTTGCCGCCGCTGATCTGCTCGGCGGGCCGGCGCACCCCCAGACGCTCGCCGACCCGCGCCCACGCCCCCGCCGTCCGCATCCGCCAGCGCTCGAGGAAGAGGTACACGACCGGGGTCGTATAGAGCGTGAGGAGCTGGCTCAGCATGAGCCCGCCGATGATGCTCACCCCGAGCGGTCGCCGCAGCTCGGAGCCGGTGCCGGTGCCGAGCGCGAGCGGCAGGGCCCCCAGCATCGCGGCCATGGTGGTCATGAGGATCGGCCGCAGCCGCTGCAGGCACGCGGTGTAGATGGCGTCGCGCGGCGACCGGCCCTCGCGCCGCTCGAGATCGAGCGCGACGTCGATGACCATGATCGCGTTCTTCTTGACGATGCCGATCAGCAGGATGATCCCGATGATCGCGATGATCGACAGGTCCATCCGGCAGATCATCAGGGCCAGCAGCGCGCCCACTCCCGCCGAGGGCAGGGTGGAGAGGATGGTCAGCGGGTGCACGTAGCTCTCGTAGAGCATGCCGAGCACGATGTAGACCGCGACGAGGGCGGCCAGGATGAGCAGGGGCTGGGTGGAGAGCGAGTCCTGGAAGGCCTGGGCCGCCCCCGCGAACTTGCCGCGCACGCTCGAGGGCAGGGCGATGCGGCGCCCCGCGTTCTCCACCGCGGTCACCGCGTGGCCGAGCGAGACGTCGGGAGCCAGGTTGAACGAGACGGTCACCGAGGGGAAGAGACCCTGGTGGTTCACCTGGAGTGGGGCCGCGCTCGGCTGGAAGCGGGTCAGCGCGGTGAGCGGCACGGTGGCGCCGGTCTGGGAGCGCACGTAGATGGCGGAGAGCGCGTCCGGGCTCTGCCAGAACTCGGGCGCCACCTCCATCACCACGTGGTACTGGTTGAGCGAGGTGTAGATCGTCGAGACCTGGCGCTGGCCGAACGCGCTGTAGAGGGTGTCGTCGATGAGCTTGGTGCTGACCCCGAGCCGGGCCGCGGTGTCGCGATCGATGGTGAGCGGCACCTGGAGCCCGGCGTCCTGCTGGTCGCTCGAGACGTCGCGCAGCTCGGGAAGCGCGCGGAGCGCCTGCAGCATGCGCGGGGCCCACTCGCTCAGATCCGCGAGACTGTCCGCCTGGAGCGTGTACTGGTACTGCGCGTTGCCGATGCGGCCGCCCACCCGGATGTCCTGCACCGCCTGCAAGTAGAGGGTGGCCCCGACCACCCGGGCGAGCTTCGGACGGAGGCGCGCGATGATCTGGTCGGCGGTGGCGTCCCGCTCCTTCTGCGGCTTGAGCGCCACGAACATGCGCGCGGTGTTGACGGTGGTGCCGCGGCCCCCGCCGCCGCCGGTGTAGGCGGTGACGGTCGCGATGCCGGGGTCGGCCTGCACGATGGCGGCGAGCTGGGTCACCTTCTCGCGCATGGCCTGGAAGGAGATGTCCTGGGAGGCCACCACCCCGCCGCTGAGCCGGCCGTTGTCCTGCTGGGGGAAGAAGCCCTTGGGGATCACCACGAAGAGGTAGACGGTGAGCC
>WNFO01003931.1_pt2 | contig 14190 bp, 16 predicted proteins | sample 5400251 | NCBI WGS metagenome assembly WNFO01 (sample SAMN13153354, study PRJNA577476) | soil metagenome | isolation source: 100 cm saprolite under Madrone tree | place: USA:California | collected 2016-06-14 | reverse complement strand
CGACAGCAATCACGACCACATAGCAGCACAACACCGCCCCAACCGCCCCAACCACCAACTACAGTGCCGACGCCCGCCGTCCGCAAGCGTGGCGCGCGCAAGACGGCATGGTCTGCATCGGCCGCAAGTGTTGGTACCGGTGGTAGTGGTGTCGGAAACAACAGTAGCAATAATGCTAATACTGTTTCGGCAACGTCCCAAGGCGGGAAGCCACCACCTGCCCCACCACCTCCAGCACCTGCACTCACAAATGCTGCGTTCCCGACACTACCGAGCTCGGTGGCACCCAGAGCACCCCCGGTCGTCTCTGCACGCACGGGGCAGTTGCAACATATTCTTGGTAGTATGCCTCCGGGGACATCTGCTTGGGTACCCGGACGCGCAGCGCAGGATGAGACAGTAGAAGTAGAAGAAGAGGCTGTGACGGGCGGGAAGAAAAGAGGGAAAGGGAAACAGAAGCAGACACTGTTGGTGTTTGGGTCGTACCCCATTACTGGTACGGGTAGACAAGACTAGAACGGTATGACGTAGAAACGTGCGTGTGTAGATGATAACACCTTTCTCGAGTAGAGCGCCCACAGTAAACCACCTGCGCGAATGATATTTTTTATGCATCAGAACATGTGCCGAGGGTCGCCCCTCTCGGAAAACGTTGGTGCCACTATATAAGTGGTAAATGCCATTGTTCACTGGTAAATAGGACTGTTCTTGACAGAAACCACCACAGCTCGGGATTACTAAAGAAGGAAGGTGTTCACTCAGACTCCCGCATTCGTCTGCCCCCATTTGCACCTGCATCGTATCTCTTATGTAGTTCTAAGACTCATCTTTACTGTCTATTCACAGTATCCTTTTTCTTCCTTCATGACATCGTCATTTGCGACGTATGCGTCGCAGTTCCTCAATCGCCAGAGGAGCCCCGGTACCGCTCCCTCATCTCCAGACCAACCTCTCTTCTCATTTTCCACAGACGATGGATCCCAACACAGCTCTGGACACCTGCGCAGAGAGCACCGCTCGGATCCTTGACGATGGCGGTGATCCCCATCTCAGGAGCAGCGATGACATGGCTGGGCTCACCAGCATAGCAGACACCCGCAAGGAAATGCCCTATGATATTGACGATCCATATCTTCGCCTTGATGAAGTAGATCCGGGTTCCTTATACCCCGGAACTTCTTCTCCCAACCTTGGATCCTCCCGTGCACCTTCAGAACAGAGTCGAGGTTGGCTGGCACACCAACCTATGCAACTCAGATCGCCATCTCCCTCTTCTTTAGAACTCGACGATGGCCCTTTAATCCCGTCTCCTCCGAAAGCGCGCCCAGCATTTACACCCTCTCCACCACCGCCGCCACCACTTTCATTATCGCTCACACAGTCCCTCCTACCTCGTGACGGATATACTCGGCCCATCGACCTCTTCTCCCTTTCCAATATGGACTTCGATTTGGCTCACAGGTGTTTCGATATGCGTCCTCTCCTCTCTCCTCTCCCTTTTCCTCACTCACAAGCCTTCTGACGCACCACGCACTTTCCCATATACTACATTTCTTCATACAATACCGCTTCTTGTCATATTAACATTCACCAGTGCCGCAGTATCTTACGCTCACATACTCCTTTTGAGGGTATTTGTCAAGCCTGTCGTCATCGGCACAACCGTCTTTGTCCCCGCAACATTGTTGATCTCTTCCATCTGGGCGTTTGCAGGGAGTTTCATGTGGGACGGTGACACGGTGCCCACTTGGGGTGAAACTTGGGGGTACGGCTTACTGCCTCTGTTATCGTATAGCCAAAGCCACTGACATTCCCATACTCTAGCTTGCGTCTCTTCGCATTTATCCCACTTGTACTTGCGCTCATCACGGGTCGGCGCCTCCTGACATTGCCGCAGAAGATCCATTCAACGTCATTGACCCTCATACTTACCACTCAACTGCTCTCGTCGCATCCCCTTTTACTCCTTTTATCGCCCACTGTCCTACTTGCTGCTCTCCTTGTGTCCATCCCTTTCGTGACACTTACCTTTCGTTTACTCCTTGTCGGATACGCTTCTGGTCCGAGTTCGGGATTTGAGTGGCATTTACAGGGATGGGCGAATTGGGCGATTGCTGCGACAATCTCGCTATGGCTTTGGACATGGGCAGTCGCACGTGGTACATTGCGTGTCACAACAGCTGCGGTTATCGCCGCTTGGTACTTTGTGGAGTGAGTCCAACTCTACACTGTTATGCCCAACCACTCACCATGATCAACGTTTCACGCGTTGCAGTCCTACGACTCCTCCGCCACCTCCGATGGACACGCACCGCATACATGCTGCGCTCTATCGCGCATTACAGCCATCGCTGGGCAGCATAGCGCTCGCTGGTCTTCTCCTAACACTTACGCGAATACTTCTCTTATTCACCGTTTTCCTACGTCGCGTGCCAGTTTACCTCCCGATTGCGTTACGTATTTACACTAGCCCATTGCTCTTCGCAGCTGGCTACCTCGAGGACGCGGCGGGGAGTTTAAGCAAGTACGCGCTTGTGTATGTCGGCCTCACTGGCGAGGGATTCTGGGTCAGCGCACGTCGCGCGAGGGCTCTTGTGGCTGGTGCGGAGAGCGGGTCAGGGCGATTCAGGAAATACTACAAGTCGGAAGGTGAGTGCCACTTCGCACCTCCAGGACTTACTGGCTCTGACCGTATCGTTAGCCCCGCTGACGCTATTGAGGATTGCCCCGCTGACCTTGACTCTGCCGTTCGCGCTCTCGGCGTATCTATTCGTCGCACATACACTTGGGGCCCCGGATCAAGCGCTCGCGGCTGCGCTCCTAGCTGGTACTGTCACTGCGCTAGTAGGCATGTTCTGCGTGGGTCTTGTCTCTGACACGTACGTCGTACTCCATCACTTTTATCCCTTTATCCTAACTTGCGTTCACGGAAATAAGTGCGGATACTTTGTATCTGTGCTACTGTATTGACAAGGAAACGGGGGACCGGCGTCGTGCTGAGGTATTCGAGCTGGTACGTCCTCATCTGTGCCTTCTCTTTTCCCGTATGGCTTATGATTTCCTTTCATAGTTTGAGTACAAGTCGCGACATCAGCCGCAGCCGCAGCAACAGCAACGACAGCAACAGACTGCGCACCTGCATCGTCCCCAGCCCGCTCCGCCATCTACTTCTCACGCACCGCAACCGATCTCCCAGCGTGTGGAGGGCATCGTCTCTCCCGAGTCGTCGCCCGAGCTCAGCCCGACTAACTTTCAGGTTGATCTCGAACCTGGGCGGCGCCAGCACCGTTCAACCCTCCCTGCGCAGGCACAGCTGCAGCGGCCTAATGCGAAGCCTCTGCAGCGGCAGGAGAGTATGGACCCATTCTTGCCTGATTTAGATCCGGACCCTGAACCTGAACCTGAATTGGCGGGTGTGGTCCATGGGGAAGGCGATGCGAGGGGTTATGACCTTGGCTATGACATTAATGATCGTAGCTCTGCTTCGGGAGGCCAACACAGCGATGATAGGGAGGATGAAGGCGGCATGACGGCATCAGTGTTGCTCCCCGGGTCAGACATTTTCTGAGTAATTCCGGGTTTTTTAGAGATGCTTCACCTGCCAGTCGTCGTCGTATATATAATATGATGTTGCTCTGATGTCTTCTTGCAAATCGCATTTATTTTTTTCTTCCTGCTTTCTGCAATAATCAAGACTTTGTGCGGACGCCTGGTGAGCCAGGATAGAGCGCAAACAACTCATCGTTGTCGCTGGGTTGGAAGCAACCGCTAGTCTAGACTGCTGACTGTGGCAGCGCTGACTTTTGATGTGTCGGAACGTGTTCGAAACGTGAAATTGCGTGAAACGACTTGACATGGCTCGCAGACGGTGGTATGTATAAAATACATCAATCACGTGATGCTTCTATCAATGTGGTGCGATTACATCATAGTTCTTCTCGACTTTATTACTCACCTACCTGCAAAATTTCTTCCTTCTATTCACCCACCCACGGGTCCCGCATGGGGAGAACCCCGAACAACGCACAGGGTATGCTTGCTTGTTGTCTGTAACTGCAGCACCATCATCACCGAACAATGTGTCAACGGTGAGGCCAATCGCACCTGTGACATGTTGTTCTGTGATGGCGTGTCGTAGGGGAAAGAAAACAAGCTTGATGCTCCCGCTCACCCTCCACCAGAGTTTCGATGCGGAGAAGGGGTTCATACAGAGGGTCAAGCTTTACGTTTGCTTGCTGCTCCCTTCTATAAACTGTAACAGAAGGCCTTCGTCACCGCCGTCGGCTTGCGTCGCGAATCGTTTCGTCTGCCCCAAACGGGCGCACGCATGCGGTACGCTTTGTGCGCTGCATCGTGGAGATAGACAACCGGGGATGGCATGATAGTGGAGGCTATCACGGGAAAAAAAAAACTACTGCGTGTGGACAACGAGAATTCGTTCTGGTATATCGGAGTTCTCGACTTTGGTAAGAAAACGCTCCATCTGCACCATACCCTCCACTGTAAATACACGTCTTTCCACCTAGATGTACAATTGACGAACCAAAAATATATATTTAGAGGAGCAACCTACTTTCCAGACATCTGTCTCGATTCCAACTAGGGAAATTGTTGGACTGCATTGGCGGACGATGTCCAATGAATACTCAAGGGCATCCCAAGTGGGCGGACGGTCTGCGGGAGAAATATGCACCGCATGCAGATGGGTTGCCTGGGCAAGTATCGGTATAAGGTGCGCCTAATCATCCTTCTGTGAATAGATTCCTAAAGAAGAAAAGGAAATGAACCATTTCTGTGTACTGTATAGTCACGAAAAGTTCTTCTAGCCCCGGGCAACTAATGCACACATGTTTGACAGTGCCGAGACTGATGCACTGTCGATGAAAAGAAAATCGGACAAGGCGGTCACGGTGCTGATTGACAACGCCAACGCAGAATATGTCGGCGAGGGCTCTATTCGAGTACCAGTTGGGCATGATGTAGCTCTGAAAGACTTCGATGGGCGACTTTTTGAGGAGCAACTCAATGCCATTTATCCATGCGTCGGTCAACGTCTCGCAGTAAATGGTCGACGTGAAGGAGAGCAGCGATGACAAACCACCTGCCTTCGTGCAAGCTCCACCCAGCGCTAACATATCCTGGTCGGGGGCCTCCAATTAGTCAAACAAAATTACGTCGAAAGCAGCAAAGTAAACTTGCAAATTGAGGGGACAGGCCTTCGAGGCTTAGCTCCTTTATGTTCTTAACGTTGTATCTTATAACCGACCAGACACCCTCATTCGTCACCCTTGGACACCCAGCCAAATTGAGATGCTCAAGCTGTGAAAGAGATTGCGAGATATTTTGTAGGAAGCTGTCAGTAACAGAAGTATCTGCCTATACGATTGGTGAATGATATAGTCGAAGGGATGCGGACAGAAAAAGCGTGCCTTGCAAATAAGGGATAGACTTGTCAATGATCGCTCAATCGCCTCAAGCCAATGTGGAAGTATTCTGACTACGAATATGCTGGGCATTATCAATGAGATTTTGCGAAGACGAAGTAATTGAACAAGGTCCGCTGGCTCATAGTGAGGGGAATATCCTCCGTTGATGGCGACGTCGGTTAATTCTGGACACTTTGCAAGGCAAGTAAGAATTTCGGAGGTCAAGGACCCATCTCTGGTCCATGTGCATGCTTGGAGATGCACACAGCTCTCGAGTCCTCTGGTAAGTATGTTTATGGACTGTTCGTCTGGCAAACCAACACCGTAACGCTTCGGGAAATCCCTAATCTCTATTCGTACTTATGTAGGGGAGAATATTTTCATAACGCATGAGAGGCAAACCTAATTGGTGCACGAGGCAGGCGAGATTGGGACACGCCGCGAGAGTCCTGAATAATTTTATTACCTGCATGACGACTTTGCCGGTGAGTTTTTGAATTCTGCTTTCTAAGCCAAATGAGAATAAGCTACAAACCCTAGACTTTGAGGACTTGTGCCAAGGGAGGATGGCAATTCGCTTGTATAGGATCGGCACAGAAAACGAGTAGAATGTGCGACCGACGAGGCATAGCGAGGCTAGGTGGTCAGGTATTGGCAAGTGAACTAGGATTTGTGGCAAGAGCTCAACGGGAAGATCTTCAAAGCGTGCCATTTGGTCGAGTTCGAGCTCAAGCTGCGAGTGCGAGACTATGAGCCGAGTTTGAGCGGTCCAGTCGGATCACCTGATACCGCATTCATGTACACGTGACCAGTCTGAATTTAGTGACCATTTTGTGCCACACTTTGCGTCCCCCTCTCCTTTTTTCGTGTTTACATGCCTTGTGATTAATGTAAGTACTCAACCGACTTTGAAAAAATTATTTTGTAACTTCGGAAAAATACACGGCAAGCGCCACGCGTATTAGTAAGCTGGTCGCTGAAAACAAGTTCGGCCACCTGCTCAAGGAAGGCCTTAATTGGAATTTTCATTATCCTCAGGCTCGTCCACGTCCACGTCCATGACACCCTCCTCTAAGCGTATCGCCTCCACACGCTCATAGGGAACCCTCTCCCGAAACCACTTCCCTTCAAGAAAGTCAACTCTACACAACCCAGATCCCGTCGCGGATGCCAGCAACCCCGCAGCGGCAAGCCCCGCCCCACTGTGCCACGCAACACGCTGCACCCCCACGGAAGGATGCCATGCTCCGCCGCCGCCCTCCGGTCGCTCTGCCATCTCGCGCGGCTTGAGACGGTCCAGCATGCGGAAGCGCTTATCTGTACGGCTGTAATCAAGTTGATATACACGGTGCACGAGAAACGGCTGTTTAATTCCCCCTGCGTCAGTCCACTCAATACCAAAATGAACGCACGCCTTCGCTTGCTCACTGTGCCAAGGATGGAATCAACTCACAACATAGCCACCACGCCGCGTCCCGCGCAAGCCATTCGTTGTACAACACGTGCCGTCCGCAGAGCCGACTGCAAGGTGCGGGTGATAGTCTGACACGCCCACGCTCTACGCGTCCAGCGTTTGTCGGCAGCCCTTTGACCACTTGGCCGAAGCAGGGAATGGAATAGGCTTACCCATACAGGCCCTCCAGGGTCTAACAGCGCGTGCCCTCTCCCGAGTGTGCTCGGTGACAACGAGTAAGACTTGATCGTGTTCTCATGATCGATCGTCACAACCGCACTCAAGAACGGTGAATATGCTATAGTGTTGATGACATCTGTGGCGGGGAACGTGTCAAAACCCTCTTCAGTGCCAAGCAAGTAAGAAGGTTATAGTACCTCGGGTGCGATTAAATACATGTCCACCAAGTTCCCGGATATCGGTGAGGCACTGAAGGCCGTCATAACCGCCACTGGCGATCACTGTAGGGCCGATTCCGTGCCTGTCAGGTACGCGCACCCATGTAAGAGCACGGATCGCCGACTGGTGCACGCAGTAGTAACCGATAGGTAACGTGGCTATGTTGAGACAAGTCAGATCGTTTAGACTAAAAGCAGGAAAAGGCTGCTTGCATTCAGAGGGTGACCGGAGTGCCCTGTCGAGATTGTACACAGCAATAACGCCTAAGACACCTTGAGTTATAGACCAAGACATCACCGAAAACAGTGAAATAGAGTACCGTTGGATAGTCCCGCCGCCATCAGTTCGTTGTTCCCCCAATCGAGGGTACAAAACGCCGCTTCTTCCAGTTCAAGGCGAAGGAATGGACTGAGTCTCACTGAAGGAGGTCAGTCGATCGACGATGCCAGCATCTGGTAACCCACCATAGACGGGAATCGTCGTCGATGAACGTTCTGTTGATGCAAGATCTGGCGGGTACGGAACCACATACACCGACAGCGAGCCGTCTTCGAATACGCCACCGAGAAGACCCAGCTTTCTCGGAGAGGCTAGAGGTGACCCTGACAGCTTTTTGCTGGCTCATAATCCCTAGCAGCCAATAGCAGAGAGATTCGGGACATACGGGATCGTGCGAGGGCAATGGACACCATTTAAGCTCCAATGCCGGCCCGCTGTCTATACACAGCACCATCTCGCAATGCATTTCTCCCTTGTCATCACCAGATCCCCAGATATCAGCGGAAGGCCCCAAGCTCCATAATTGAATGCAGGAGCGTGAGGGACGCGGGACTTTGTTACCAATCTCGGGAGAATGGGTGCGCGATGGGAGCGGTGCGACGGCAAGGTAGTACTTATAGGAACAATCTGGCTCGACACGCGATCTCAACGCGAGTCCCACAGTAAACAAACATGTTCTTACGTGGTCGGTCGTCCGGGTGGATAGGACACCAGTCAAGACCCCAAACGGACGCGCCAGCGTTGAACACATGGGCGCGGCTTTCCGGCAAAAATTGAGCTACAAGTAAAGAAACGAGGCAGTGTCAATAAGAGACCGGAAAAATAGAATATTGAACGCAGCAGCAGGAGTAGGAAAGGCGCAAGAAGAGCGATCTTACAAAGGTTTTGTGCTCCAAGTGTCTCCAGGGTGACCCTAGTCTGTTCCTTAAACGGACCGAAGTCACAAGACACTGGTGGTGCAGGAAGGGCAGGGCCATCGGAACCACCACCGCCTCCGTCAATTGGCATATATGCGGTCCCATCTCTGGCACGACGCGTCAAAAAGCCGATGCGTGACTCATTCGTTAAGAGTGAAATGTGAAGACACACTCGGCACAAAGTGGAACTGCCCATCCCTCCGGGGGAGCAACATCCGTATACACCCTTGGCCTGCGCATGCGCTCATCGAAGACTCGCTCCTGTTCTGATGCCGATTCCACCGCAGGAGCCTCCCCGCTGACCTGTCGCCCCGGCAGCGCGCCTGGCTTCAACTTCTCAGCTTCGCTGAACCACCCGAGATCTTCAACAATCTGCCATAGCGGGCCCATACCAATTCCCGTGCCCCATGCCTTGCCGACTCTGCGCGTGAGCAGGGGGGAAGATGCATACGCGTTTGTCGGTATGGTCACATTCGGCGCAAAGAGCTGCGGCTTGTGCCGTAGACGCTCAACACGCAGCATCGCTGTAGGCATAGAGGTCGACGCGGGTGCTAACGTGGCTGTTGCTGTCGGGCCGGAGAAGAGTGGGAGGGGGCGGTGGCGGTGGTGGATGTTCGGGTTCGGGAGCACGTGCCGGGTGGATGTGCTCGGTGCGGCGGTCGGGGCAGTGGATCGGCATGTGGCAGGATCAGATGTTGCGGCGGGAGCGGGACTGTTCAAGCTGTGAGTAGCCTTCGCCTTCTGCTTCCCCTTTGCCTTGTCCGTTCCTATGCTTTTGGCTTTTCCCTGGCTCGTGCTGCTCTTCTTCTTTGAACGTCGCGTCGAGGAGATACTTTCAGAGCTAGAGTCAACCTCTGCGCCCAAGCCACTCCCCAGAAATGCAGGATCCTCTATGTCATCTCCATCGTCACGGCCATCTTCATTAGTGTTTGTGACCTCTTCAGGGACATGAGGCACAGAGTCACTTACTGTTATCGTCCTCCTGCTGTACGTCCGGAACTTGGTGAGAAGGACCGGATATAGTTTCTTGCTCATCTTCATCTTGAAATAAACTTGCGTAACTCTGACGCGTCTTGCGAGGTCGAAGGTGACGAGGCATGGTGACGTTGTAGATCACAATCGTGCCGGGCCGGACTGGCGATAACTTGGGCGTTTTTTCCTGCCGTTTTTCTTTCGGCGCACGCGTTGTGGGCCCCACCTCAATAGCGTCACTGATCCTTGCTTAGCACTTTCGACAATCCTTTCAACATACTGCAGTCAAGCTTCGAGTCACCCTCGGCTATCAGCGTGTTGGAGAGCTAGGTACAACAGCGGGAGGATGAAGATCTGACCGTGGATTTTTTTCACTCGGACTTTATTTCCTTGGACCCAAACAAAGTACTGGAGGCCGCGCTTCATTCTTTGCAGCTGCAATACGTTATCACCTTTGACTTTTTGTTTCGTCGTCGGAATTTCAGCCCACGGGTTGGCTGGTGCCATTGCCTCTTGGCCAACTGCCAATCGGAGGGAAAGCTTCTTGGGCTGAAGTTGAATTCGTTGCCGAAGTCCAAAAAGTCATACCAAACGAGCTATTTTGAGCTCAAGGCGAATGCCCGTGAGCTCAGGGAGTCTCACTGGAAGTTGGTTTGACGAGGTGCAACGACATGACTCTACTGTAGATGGGAATCTTGGACTCGGAATTATCTGGTTATCTGGTAGACCTGTATTTCTCGGCTTCGGCTATTCATAACAGATTTCGATCACTTCATGGGCTCGATCTATGAACACATGAGGGATCGCACAAGTGTAAAAACGACGATTAAATACGGAACAGTGATGTACAGTATATCATTTCCCACCCCGACAATAGTGGAGGGCCATGCTCCATAATTCAGTGCAGACCCATAGATGGGAGACGTCGTCGGATTTTGATGCGAGGAGAATGGGACCCTGTTTTGTTGTAGTTGGGAAGAAAAATAATGGTATCTCCGCACGATCGAGTAGCAAGGATCAAATAGGGAAAAAAAAGTGGACGAAGTGGGGTTTGAACCCACGACCTCATGCAACGTAATTCCTGAGTCAGGAGTTTGCGAAGCAAGCGCGCTACCACTGTGCCATCCGCCCGTTGGACCACAAGTCTTTTTCAAGAAATACGAACGTGCGCTCCAGACACTGAGAATGACAGATTGGTTGGGCGCTGCAGTTGTGGACCCGCGCATGCAGTCCGGCATCAAGGGGGTTGGCTGCTCATTGTTGACACTCTGTAAAACCTAGGGTGCGCCAGAAGGTTGTTATATATCCCCCTGATCGCGGGGGACGGGCGATTTACGTCGAATCTTAATCTTGATGATCCTGACATCGTGCATTCGTGCCTTCGACGGAAGATTAACTTTGTGTGTTTTGTTTGCAAGACGGCACTGACTCACTTTTGCATATAAGTGCAGGACAGCAACGTTGAGTGACGTGTACAACTCACTTTACGTGAGAGCCGAGTCAGTCGACCGCGACTGGCCTCTTTCAGCCAAGACGCGCGAGGCTGCCAACGTCGCAACACACGATGACCTCCCCACCCAATAACCGCCGGTTTTCCGGCCATTCCTTGTCTGCCTCACGTTCTATTACTCACTCTGTCTACGCGCCCACGGCCAGCTCTCGCCCTTTCCTCAACATGCTCAACCCACTAGGCCGCGCATACCAGGGCTACATGGCCGCCAACCAGTCCGTCCTCGAAGAGGATGAAGAGGACACAGATGCCGCGTCCCCAAGACACGAACATATCGACCTTGAGGCACAGGCTCTCCCCACATCAACATCCAAGGCGCCCTCCGCGGCTCCGGCCCCTACGCAACGCCTTCCCCGTGGTCCCACGGAGACCGGTATACTCCGACCCAACGTTCGCGAGGACGATCGCATACAAGAGGAGTCAGAGTCTGATGGTGAAGTCCCGCAGAGCTTCCTGATCGAGTCCCCCGCTTCGCGCCGTGCCCCGTTATCACGCAAAGGCCGGGCACGCGACACACGCCATGCCACGAACGCCACCACGCACATCGATGCACCACGGATATCTGTTCCTCCACGTCCCTCGGAGATTAACGTGGACCGTCCTCCGCTCGCCCGATCCCCGCCCACCGCCGGACAGTTCAATCCGAAGCGCGGACTGGATGCGTATGAGCGTGCGCTGTGGAATTGGGTGAATGTATACAACCTCGATGCGTTTCTTCAAGATGTGTACCTGTACTACCACGGCAAAGGGATCTATTCCATTGCTCTTAAGCGGGGGCTAAACCTTCTGTCAGTGCTCTCTCGCGTCTCAGATAGGTTCGCTAATGCCTAGCCCAGCACAGTCGGGTTTGTCATTACCTTTTCGACATTCCTCCTCCGCTGCGTGGACTATTCGCGCATCCACCCTGAGCAAGTCACCCGACTATCCGATATTGTTGTCGAGCGCTGCGTCTCCCAGTGTGTTCTCTCCACTAAGCATATGCAAATAACATGTCTCATGCTCTTTATTGACAGTTTTTCGGGGTTTACGCTCCTGTTCTTCCTGCTGTTTTGTGCTTTCTACGTTTGGCAAATCGCTATGTTTGTATTGAGCATAATGCGTCTCGTGGACATGTATCACTTCTACACATATCTCCTTCAAATACCCGACGTGCGTCTCTACCTATATGCCGCAGCTCATCTCTCAACCAACGCGTTGTTTCCAGGAAGATATCCAGACTATTTCCTGGCCCGAAGTTGTCCGACGCATCGGAGCTATCCGTAACTCAAATCCACTCACCGAACTCTCTTCCTCATCTTCACGCCCACGCGCGAGTGAGGGTGCCAAACTGGATGCGCACGACATCGCGAACCGCATCATGCGGCAAGAAAACTTCCTCATTGCACTCTTCAACAAGGAGTTGCTTGACTTGAGAGTACCACTACCGCGTGGGTGGCCCACAGAGGAGGGCAAGGGTCGGACACTCACGCGCGCCCTTGAATGGAACCTCCAGTTCTGTTTGATGGAGTATCTATTTGATAGAAGAGGACGGGTCAGGAAGGTATTCCTGAAGAGCAAGAACCGAACAGCGTTGATTGACGGGTGCGTAATCCCCAAAGGCCATGCCATCGCCGTAGTTGACGCGGGTGCGCAGGTTGAGAAGACGTTTCATTTTCATGGGAATTTTAAACGCCATTTTCGCACCGTTCATTGTGGTATACTTGCTCATGTATTCATTCTTCCGCTATTTCGAAGTACTTTTCTCTCCTCTCGTCATGGGGCAATCTCTGATGGCGAGAAAAACAGGCATCATACAAGAATCCATCTTCAATCAGTGGTCGCGCATATACTCCCTTTGCGCAATGGAAGTTTCGTGAATTCAACGAACTCCCCCATCTTTTTGGACGACGTCTCAAGGAATCATACCCTATCGCTAATATGTACATGAATCAGTTTCCCAACGAAAAGCTAGCTATCATTATGAAGTGAGGTCCTGTGACACATCTTGATGCGTTAATTGACGCGATTGCCAGATTCACCGCATTCGTTGCTGGCTCATTTGCTGCGGTCCTTCTTCTCGCTACCGTCATTGACCCTGATCTTTTCATCCACCTCGAGATTACTCCTCACCGCTCGGTCTTTTTCTACCTTTCCCTCTTCGGTGGTATCCTTGCGATTGCACGGGGCATGATTCCCGAAGAGAACAGGGTGTTCGACTCGGAAGTGCTCATGAAGGCTATCGTCCAATATACGCACTACCTTCCGGACGAGTGGCGGGAGCAGCTGCACTCCAAGGCAGTGCACACGCAATTTGGCGAGCTTTTCGCTATGAAAGCCGTCACTTTCGCGACGGAGCTTGCTAGCGTCGTGTTGACGCCGTTCATACTTTGGTTTGCGCTGCCCCCATGCGCGCCAGCTATCGTCGACTTCTTCCGCGAGTTCACTGTCCACGTCGACGGGCTCGGGTACGTCTGCAGCTTTGCCGTGTTTGACTTCCAGCGACACGGTAACGTCAAGGTCTGCTCTTTACCTTTTCTCTACTTTCCCTGTCCTCGTCTAACACCTCTGCGCAACGACAGTTTGGTGCACCGACGAAAGTTTCTGACGCGAGGCTGATGTCCAACGACGGAAAGATGGAAAAATCTTTCGTGTCTTTCAAAGCGGCGCATCCGGAGTGGATGCCAGCGGATCCTTCTGGTTCACTGTACCTCTCGCGTATCGCAGACCTCTCCGCACGGCGCGCCTCGGACGATCAGACACCTCGGCCCAACGTAAGCCTATCTCCCACTACCACCGCGACGGATCGTACTCGGGAGTACGAGCGCGCTCTACACGAATCGCAAACCGCGGCCGTGCGGCGGCGTGGTGCTGCTGCTCTTGGCGTTGGGGGTGTAGGATTTGACACGGCGTCGACGATGCTTGGGCAGTCGACGGGGACGGTTTATCAGTCTGGAATGGCGCAGAGCGTCTCGCTCGGCGATTCGGATGGATCCGTCGCAGTCGCAAACTTGCAGCCTCCTGCTCCTCCTTCCTATTCCTCTTCCTCATCGGCTGCGGTTGGCGTACCTATGCCGAGTGGTGTGAGTGGTAGTGCCAGTGGGGAACTTGGGGCGGATTCGCAGGGTGATGTGCGTAGTACACTGGGCGAGTCGTATGTTGATGGTGCGCGGAGACATCCGCGGGGTGGTCTGGGCGGGCGGTCGATCCAGGAGGAAGATGATGAGGATGGACTCGGTGCGGATGGCGGTGTGCTTG
>WNFO01002982.1_pt1 | contig 14191 bp, 14 predicted proteins | sample 5400251 | NCBI WGS metagenome assembly WNFO01 (sample SAMN13153354, study PRJNA577476) | soil metagenome | isolation source: 100 cm saprolite under Madrone tree | place: USA:California | collected 2016-06-14 | reverse complement strand
TGCGGCTCACCCAAGAACAGCCGACCCGCTATTACCAGCGGCCCGATGCGCCGTACCTCAACCGGCGCTACGATTCCCGCCGCACTTCGCTCTCCGGGGTCGGCGCGGATTTCTCCATCAACAAGGAGGGCGGCAACTCGAATTGGGGGTTCGCGCTGAGCACGACGACGCCCGGCTTCGAGGTCAACGACCTGGGCTTCCAACGCCGCACCGATCGCGCCGCGGGAGACCTGTTTCTGGGCCATCGCTGGACGCGGCCCGGCCGCGCGTTCCGGCAGGCGAGCATCGGCTTGGATCCCCTCGCCTTTGCCTGGAACTACGGAGGCGATCGCATCCAGCTCGGCCGCGACATCAACCTGTTTGGACAGTTTCTGAACTACTGGAGCAGCAACGTATTCGTGTATCAACAACAGCAGGGCATAGATGACCGGCTCACGCGCGGCGGGCCGGCCGCCGTTGCACCCGCGCAGTGGCAAGCGGGCGTGAGCATCACATCAGACACTCGCCAACCCGTCAACGGTACCCTGAATACTCAGTACTTTCGTGACGCCGGCGGCACCTGGTCCTTAACGCTGAACCCGGTGGTCAACCTGCGTCCCAGCGCCGCGGTGTCGCTCCAGATGGGGCCGAGCTATGTCACAGGCTTCACCGTCGCCCAGTTCGTTCAGTCGCAGGGCGACGCGGCTGCCACCGCGACCTACCGCGCCCGCTACGTCTTCGGGGAGCTCAGCCAGCGCCAACTCGACCTGACGACCCGCCTGAACCTCACGTTCTCTCCAACACTCAGCTTCCAGTTATACGCGCAGCCGTTCACCTTCGCGGGACGCTACTCGAATTTCAAGGAGCTCAAGACGCCACGTACATTCACCTTCAACCTGTATGGTCGGGACAACGGCTCGACGATTACCTACGACCCCGCGACGGCCGTATATACCGTGCACCCGGCGGCGATCGCGCCGACCGACAGCTTCCAGTTCTCGAACCCCGACAGCCGTGTCCGCTCGTTCCGCGCGAACGCGGTCCTGCGTTGGGAATACCGGCCCGGCTCCACGTTGTTCGTCGTCTGGAGCCAGTCGCGGTTCGTCAATCTTCTCGACCCCACGCTCGACCTCGGGCGCTATCTCGGTCACGAGATGTTTCTCGACCCCCCGACCAACGTGCTCCTGGTGAAGCTCAACTACTGGCTGAGCCTTTAGTCCCCCTTCCCTCCGCCCCCTCCCCATTGTTGTCTTTCTCTCATGCCGTTCTGGACTCTGCGCCGCAAGCTCGTAGCAGCAATGGTGGTGCTGGCCGCGCTCGCCTTCGGCTGGGCGGCAGTGGTCGTCGCCGTAGCGCTGGCGGGCGCGCACGATCAGGCGACCACGGCCGATGCGATCGCCGTGCTCGGCGCCGCGCAGTACAACGGCCGCCCCTCGCCCGTATTCCGGGCCCGCCTCGACCACGCGGCGGCGCTGTACCAGCGCGGGCTCGCGCCCGTGGTCCTGGTGACCGGCGGAGTGGGATCGGGCGACACAGTGAGCGAATCGGACGTCGGCCGGCGCTACCTGCTCAAGGCCGGCCTCCCCGATGGCGCGGTCGTCGGGCTGCCCGCGGCGGCGAGCACGTCGGCCTCGCTCGAAAGCGTCGCCCACTGGTTCTCGGGGAAGGAGAACCGCCGCGTGCTGCTCGTCTCCGACGGCTTTCACATGCTACGGCTCCGGATCATCGCCACCCGTCTGGGACTGCTGCCGTTCACGTCGCCCGCCCCCAACTCCCCGATCCGGTCGAATCCACGGCGCAACGCCGCCTACTTCCTCGCCGAGGGATTCAAAGTCCCCGTCACCTGGATCTTCAACCGCTGAGGATGCCTATGCAGCTCGAGAGCCGCCGGGTCTATGACGGCCGGGTCGTGCGGGTCGATGTAGACACGGTGCGGTTCCCCGACGGCTCCACGGGAGAGTTGGAGATTATCCGCCACCCGGGTGCCGCGGCCATTGTGCCCTGCACGTCAGATCCTCAGGGAGATCCCGATCCCACGATCCTTTTGATCCGACAGTACCGTTTTGCCACGGGCGGCTTCGTGTGGGAGATCCCCGCGGGCACACTGAACCCCGGCGAAGATCCCGAGGCCTGCGCCCGCCGCGAGCTGCTGGAGGAGGCGGGGGTCACCGCCGGCCGGCTGCAGCGGCTGACCTCGATCTGGACCACGCCCGGCTTCACCGACGAGGTGATCCACCTCTACTTGGCGAGCGGGCTCACCGCCGGGGAACCGTCGCGCGAGCGCGACGAGTTCATCGAGGTGGTGCCACAGCCGCTGTCCCAGGTGCTGGCCCGCATTCGGGATGGCGAAATCCGTGACGCAAAGACGCTTGTGGCTATCCTTTATATGGCCGGGTTCGTCCTCGGGTTGTAGCAAACCGCTGTCCCCCGACGAGGACGGACGTGTCGAGCCGACTCGACGCTGAATCCGTGAAGCTGCGGCCGCATCGAGGTTTAGGTAGGTGATGCGACCGGTACGGTTCGTGCCGTATCTTTACATAGAAGCACCGAGCTTGAAACATGGAGCGGTCCATGCGAGCAACCCTCAAGCGGATTAGCCAGGCAGTCGCAACGCCGCGCGCCCTCGAGCGCCAGGCGCTGCACGAGCTCGACGACGGCCGGCTGGTGCTTGAGCACCTGTCGGCCGACCCCCAAGCCTTCGGCACCCTGGTGGACCGCTACCAGACCCGGCTGCTCAACTTCATCAATCGGACCATTGGAGACCGCGAGCGGGCGGAGGACCTCGTGCAGGAGGTCTTTATCCGCGTGTTCAGGCACCTCCACCGCTTCGACCAGACCAAGAAGTTTTCGACCTGGATCTACACCATCGCGTCGAACCTGGCGAAGAACGAGCTCCGGAACCGCAGCCGGAATCCGCTCGTGCTGTTCCAGACGATCAAGAAGCACTGGGAGGCCGACCACCGACCCCTGCAGTTCGAAGACACCACGGCGCGACCGGACGACCTGTACCGCAAGCGCTTCCTCAAGGAGGCCGTGGACCAGTGCGTGGAGCAGTTGCCCACACACCACCGGGCCGTCTTCGTGCTGCGCGAGCTGGAAGGCAAGAGCTACGCCGAGATTGCCGACATCACGGGGTGCAACCTGGGCACGGTGAAGAGCCGCCTCAATCGAGCCCGGAACAGCTTCGCCCAGCTCATCGGCCCGCTGCTGCAGTAGGGTGCGGGGGGGGGGCGGGGGCGGGGGGGTGAGGGGGCCGGGAACCCAGTCACGGCCCGACGGTAGTAGATTCTCGCCATGACGTGCGCCGAATTCCTCGAACGCTACACGGATTTCCGCGACGGGCTGGTCACCGCCCCTCGCGAGCTGCGCCGTTTTGGGCGCCACCTCGCTCGCTGTGCCGGCTGCCGACGCTACGACGCGGCCGTGCGGCGAGGCGTGCTCGCCCTGCAGGCCGTGGAAACGATCGAGCCATCGCGCGACTTCCGACGCCGGCTCGACGCGCGGCTCGAGCGGGAGCGCCGCGCCACGCGGGAAGTACAGGCGAGTGCGGGCGTAGCGGCGGCTCTCGTCATCGCGGCGGCGCTCGCGATGCTGGCGCTGGAAGGCGTCCGGCGCCCCGACGTAGCGCGGGCCCCGGTACTCCCGCCCGTTCCCTTCCCGAATCCGGTCGTACAGGCCGGTGTGCCGTTCGTCTCGTTCCAGGATCCTCGCGCCAGTGTGTTCGCGGGGTCACGGGCCGCGGACGGCGCGGTGCTCGTCGAGCCCGTCTCCGCGGGGCGGTAGGCTTTCTCTCGCCTCGAGGCCACGGTAACTTCCGCCCCGTATGGGGGCTCTCACCTTTGACGCGCTGCTCCGGAGCCTGAAGCAGGGCGCGCCGGATCCTGTCTACTATCTCCATGGCGAGGAGGACGTGTTGAAGGACGAGGCGGTGCGCGCGCTGCTGGAGCGCGCGGTGGACCCGGCCGCCCGCGACTTCAACGTGGACCAGCGCAGCGCCGCCGATCTCGACCCCGAGGCGTTCAACGCCCTGGTGAACACGCCCCCCATACTCGCGACCACCCGCGCCGTGGTCCTCCGAGGGATGGAACAGCTCCGCAAGACCGCCAAGGTGCGCCAGGAGCTGTTGCACTACCTCGATTCACCCAATCCCACCACGGTCCTCGTGCTGGTGCACGGTACCGCGGAGCCGCCGGACGTCGAGCTCGTGCGCCGGACGACCGCCGTGGAGGTCGCCGCACTACCCCCGGAGCGGGTCGAGCGCTGGATGGCACACCGCGCCAAGCAGCTGGGATTCACCCTCGCGCCCGAGGCCGGGGAGCTGTTGCTGGCGAGCGTCGGAAACGACCTCAGCAGCCTCGCCCGCGAGCTCGAGAAGCTGGCGCCGCTCTGCCCGGGGCGGCCGGTCAGCCGGGACGAAGTGGCCGCGCTCGTGGGCGTGCGCCGCGGCGAAACACTCCAGGATTTCATCGAAGCGGCCCTCGAGCGGCGCGCAGCGGACGGCGCCCGCCTGGTCGAGCCGGTGCTCGAGCAGGCAGGCATGAGCGGCGTCCGCATGCTCAGCGCGCTCGGCACCGCGCTCGTCGGCACGGCGCTGGCCCGAGCGGAGCTCGACCGCGACGCGCGGCGACGCGATCGCCTCGAGGGTGCGCTGCTGTCCCACCTCCGGGCGGCGCGACCCTATGGCCTGGGAAGCTGGGAGGAGACCGCGCTCCGTTGGGCTCGGTGGGCGGAGCTCTGGAGCGCGGGCGAGCTGCGCCACGCGCTGCGGCTGGCCCTCGACGCCGATCGCGCGCTCAAGTCGAGCACCCTCACCGATGAAGGCGGCATCCTCGAGCAACTGGTGCTGTCGTGGGGCGTGCGCGCGAGGGAGGCGGCATGAGGGACGGACGGATGGTCGCCCTCGCAGTCCTGGGCCTGTCCGTGTGTGCGATCGAATTGTCCGCCCAGACTGGATCGTCCGCGCAGAAAGACAGCGTCCGCCTGGCCGCGCTCCGCGTGGCGCAGACCCGCCCCGATTCTGCGCGCGCCATGATTCGCCGGCTGCTCGCGGGACTGTCGCCGCAGGATTCGATTTACCCCGGCGTGCTCTTCACCGCGGGCCGAGTCGCGAGCGACGCAGCGACCGCCGCCACCAACCTGCAGCGCGTGGTGGTCGAGTACCCGCGGTCGGCGTGGGCAGACTCGGCGCTGGTGCTGCTCACCCAGCTGTATTTCGCCCAGGGCGATCCCGCCGCCACCGTGCAGGCGGCGGAGCGGCTGCGCCTCGACTATCCCGATTCCCCGCTACGGGGGCGCGCGGACTTCTGGGGTGCGCGCGCCTACTTCGACCTGAAGGATGACGCCCACGGTTGCCCGTTGATCCGCGAGGCCTTGGACGGCGCGGGCGCCGATGTGGAGTTCAGGAATCAGGTGAGCTTCTACGCTTCGCGCTGTGTCTCCGCCATCGTGACCGCGCCTCCCCCGGCGAGCGGTGACACCCAGGCCAAGCCCGCACCCCCGGCGACCTATGCCGTCCAGGTGCTGGCCGTGAAGAGCGCGGCGCAAGTGGACGAGATGCTCACCCGTCTGAAGGTGATGGGCTTCGACGCCCGCGTGGTGCGCGACACGAGCGGCCTCTTCAAGGTGCGGGTCGGGCGCTATGGCACGCACGAGGACGCAGCACAGGCGCAGCGGCGACTCAAGACGCGGCTCGGGGGCCAACCGTTCGTGGTGGAAGAGCCGTGACGCCGCGCGTCGAGGTGGACACGCCGCTGATGCAGCAGTATCGCGAGATCAAGGCGCGACACCCCGACACCATCCTGTTTTTTCGGATGGGGGACTTCTACGAGATGTTCGAGGATGACGCGCGGCTCGCCTCCCGGGAGCTGGGACTCACCCTCACCTCGCGGAACAACGGGGGCGCGGCCGAGGTGCCACTCGCCGGCGTGCCCGTCAAGGCGGCGACCGAATACCTGCGGCGGCTGATCGCCCTGGGGCACCGCGTGGCGATCTGCGAGCAGGTGGAGGATCCCAAGCTCGCCAAAGGCCTCGTGCGGCGCGCGGTGGTGGAGACCGTCACCCCCGGTACCGTCCTCGCCGACGATTGGCTCGAGCGCAACCGGAACAACTTCCTGTTGGCGGTCGACGCTCGGAGCGCAGCGGCGGGGGTGGCGGCACTGGACCTGACGACCGGCGAGCTGCTGCTCGAGACCGTGGCTCCGGAGGACCTCCTGGCAACCCTGGCGCGCTACGAACCCCGGGAAGTCGTCCTTCCCGGCGGCGCGCCGGTCGCCTTCACGCTCCCGGGTGCCGTGCGCACGGAGCGTGAGGCATGGGAGTTCGATCCGGAGCTGGCGCGCCAGGACCTGGCCCGCACCTTTCGCGTGGCATCGCTCGACGGACTCGGCGTCGAGCCGGGCGACGGCCCGGCCCTGGGCGCGGTGGGCGCCCTGCTCCGCTACGCGCGAGAGCTCAAACCGGGCGGCCTGCCGCACCTCACCCGTCCCCGCATGGTGCGGCGCGGCGATCTGCTGCCGCTCGACGAGATGACCCGGCGCAACCTCGAGCTGGTGGAGCCGCTGCGCGAGGGGGCGACCCTGCTCGAGGTCTTGGACCGCACCCTGACGCCGATGGGCGCGCGCCTGTTACGCAGCTGGCTGCTCGCCCCGCTGGTTCAGTCCGCGGCCATCACCGCCCGCCTGGACGCGGTGGAGGTGCTGGTCGGGGACGCCCGGGGGCGGGACCGCCTGCGGGAAGCGCTCGACGGGGTACGCGACGTGGAGCGTCTGGCGGGCCGCGCCGCGCTCGGTCGCGCGACGGCGCGCGAGCTCGGGGCGTTGCGGGATTCCGTCCTCCGTCTGCCCGACGTGCGTGGAGCGCTCGACGGTCTGGAAGCGCGGGGGCGCGCCGCCCTGCTCGAGGAAGCCGCGGACCGCTTCGATCTGCTCCAGGACGTGGGCGACGAATTGGCCCGGGCGCTGGTGGAGCGTCCGCCGGCCCAGGCGTCCGAGGGCGACGCGATCCGAAGCGGGTACGATGCCGAACTCGACGACCTCAAGGGTGCCCGCGACGGCGGCAAGCAGTACATCGCGGGGCTCCAGGCGCGAGAGCGCGAACGCACCGGTATCTCATCACTCAAGGTCGGGTTCAACAAGGTCTTCGGCTATTACCTCGAAATCACGAACCCCCACCGGGATCGTGTGCCGGCCGATTACGAGCGGCGCCAGACCCTGTCCGGCGCCGAACGCTTCGTCACTCCGGAGCTCAAGGCGTACGAGGCCAAGGTTTTGGGCGCCGAGGAGCGCATCGCGGTGCGCGAGGCGGAACTGGTGGACGCCTTGCGGCAGCGCGTGGCTCAAGCCATCGCCCGGGTGCAGACGACGGCCGGCGTGATCGCCCGGCTCGACGTATGGGCCTCCCTCGCCGACGTCGCCCACCGCGAGGGATACGTGCGCCCCGCGATCAGCGACGACTTCACCATCGAGCTCGAGGGCAGTCGCCATCCGGTGGTCGAGCGCATGATGGCGCGCGAGGCGTTCATCCCGAACGACGTGCTGCTCGACGCAGCGGGCCGCGTGATACTGCTCACCGGTCCGAACATGGCGGGCAAGTCGACGCTGCTCAGGCAGGTCGGCTTGTGCGTCCTGCTCGCACAGATGGGGGGCTTCGTCCCCGCGCGGCGCGCGGTGGTAGGCGTGGTGGACCGGCTGTTCACGCGGGTGGGAGCGTCGGACAATCTGGTGCGCGGCCAATCGACGTTCATGGTGGAAATGAGCGAGACCAGCGCCATCCTCCACGGCGCTACGGCGCGCAGCCTCGTGCTGTTGGACGAGATCGGGCGAGGAACCTCGACCTACGACGGCGTCGCGATCGCCTGGGCTGTAACCGAATTCTTGCACAACACGATCGGGTGCAAGACGATCTTCGCGACTCATTATCACGAGCTCACACAACTCACCGAAGAGCTCGCCCACGCGCGCAATTTCAACGTGGCCGTGCGCGAAGCGGGGGACGAGATCGTGTTCCTGCATCGCCTCGAGCCCGGCGGGGCCGACCGGTCCTACGGCGTCCACGTGGGACGGCTCGCGGGGCTCCCGGCGCCAGTGGTCGAGCGGGCGTGGCAGGTGCTCGCGCTGCTCGAAGCGGGCCACCAGGTGGCGCGTCAGACTCCGCCCGCGCGTCCGGACGCGGCCCAGCTCGCCCTGTTCAGTCCGCCGGGCCCGCATCCACTGCTCGACGAGCTCGAGCGCCTGGACGTGAACGCCCTGTCACCCCTCGAGGCGCTGAATCGGCTGGCGGCGTGGAAGAAACAACTCGCGGAGGGACCATGAGGGTCTGGACCGTCGCGCTCGCGGGGCTCATGACGGTGGGCCCCGCCGGATGCCGCCAGGCACCCCCGGCCGAGCAGACTGGAAGCGGGGCACCCGGCGTTCCGCCCGACCAGGAGCCGCCGGTCGCCCTGAACGGCGACTCGCCGATCCAGTACCCGCCCCGCTTGTACGACCAAAAGGTCGAGGGCGACGTGATCCTGCGCCTGTTCGTCGATTCGACAGGGCGGCTCCAGCCGGAATCGAGCCGGGTGGCCGAGCCGAGCGGCTATCCCGCGCTCGATTCGGCGGCCCTCATGGGCGCGCGCAAGCTGCGCTTCGCTCCGGCCCGGCGGCACGGCCTGGCGATTGCCACGGCGTTCCTCCAGCCGATCGAGTTTCGACATCCGCAAGCGAGCGGCGCCGTGTCGAAGGGGGAGCCGGATACCACGCGTCCCAAACCGGCGCCGGTCCGCGCGCCCGTGGTGCCCGCGCCCGCTCCGGTGCGACGTGACTCGACGCCGGCGCGACGGGACACATTACCGCGCGTCTTGGACACGACACGCGCGGTCCCGGACAGCGCCGCGAAACCGGATTCGAATGCCGTCCCACACTAAGCCGTACGGCAACATCCTCGAAACGATCGGCTGGACGCCGCTGGTCCGCCTGAATCGCGTCACCCAGGGAATCCGGACTCCGGTCTACGCCAAGGCGGAGTACTTCAATCCCGGCGGCTCCGTGAAGGACCGGATCGGCCTGGCGATGATCGAGGCGGCCGAGCGCGAGGGACGGCTCAAGCCCGGCGGTCTGATCGTAGAGGCTACGTCGGGCAACACAGGGGTGGGGCTCGCGATCGCCGCCGCGGTGAAGGGCTATCGCTGCATTTTCACCATGCCCGACAAGATGTCGCAGGAGAAGGCGCGGCTGCTGCGCGCGCTCGGCGCCGAGGTGATCATCACGCCGACCGCGGTGCCTCCGGACCATCCCGAGAACTACATCATGAAGGGACGAGCGATCGCCGCAGCGCACCCCAACGCGATCTTCGCCGACCAGCACTACAACCCGGTGAACCCCGAGGTGCACTATCGCACGACGGGTCCCGAGCTGTGGGAGCAAACCTCAGGGAAGATCACGCACTTCGTATGCGCGCCCGGGACGGGCGGCACGGTCAGCGGAGCCGGCCGGTTTCTGAAGGAGAAGAACCCCCGCGTCCGCGTGATCGCGGGCGACCCGGCCGGCTCGATTTACACGGAGTATGCGCGCACTCGTCAGAAGACCGAGGGCCATCCTTACAAGGTCGAGGGGATCGGCGGCGACAAGCTGCCGACCTCGTTGCACTGGGACGTGATCGACGAATGGATCACGGTGTCCGATAAAGACGCCCTGCTGATGGTCCGGCGCCTGGCTAAGGAAGAGGCCCTGTTCGCCGGAGGCTCGACCGGCGTCAATGTCGTGGCGGCGCTCGACGTAGCGCGTCGGGTGAACGACCCCCAAGCGATGGTGGTGACCGTGCTCGCCGACACCGGAGAGCGGTACCTGTCGAAGGTCTTCAACGACGAGTGGCTGCGGGAGAACCAGATCCTCGACGCGGAACGGGTGTCGGTGGGAGCCCTGCTCGAGGCGCGGAACTCGGGCGCGCCCCCGCTGATCTCGGTCGCACCCACGGCGACGGTGCGTCAGGCCTTGAACCTCATGGGCACCTACAACGTGTCGCAGCTCCCGGTGCTGGACGTGGGTGACGGGGTAGGCGCGGTCTCCGAGCAGGGGCTCATGGCCCGGGCGCTCGAGGACCCGTCGACGCTGGATCGGCCGGTCCAGGATCTGATGGATGCGCCGTTTCCGGTGGTGGATGCGGACCTTCCCGTCGAGCGGCTCACCACGCTTCTGTCGCGCGAGACGCCGGCCGCGCTGGTGCGACGCGGTGGCAAGCTGGCGGGGATCGTCACCCGCTACGACGTGCTCCACCAGCTCGCCGGGATCCATTAATGCGGATCGCGGTGATCACGGGCGGTGCGACCGCGGAGCGCGCGGTGGCGTTTGCCGGCGCAGCCCAGATCGTGGACGCCCTGCGGGGACGCGGGCATACCGTGCGGGTCGTGGACACCGTGACCGGGCTTCTATCTCCGACCGACGAGCAGCGGCTGCTCACGACCGCCGTGGGCCGCGAGCCGCCAGCCGTGGCCGAGCTCGACGAGCGCGAGCGGGCGATGCTGTCGAACGGGCTCGCCGGACTCAAGGAGGTCACCGGCGCGGACGTCCTGTTCCTCTGCTTGCACGCAGGCCGCGGCGAGGGCGGGATCCTGCAAGCGGTGCTCGACGTGATCGCCGTGCCCTATACCGGCAGCGGGGCGTTGGCCAGCGCGCTCGCCATGGACAAGGACCTCGCCAAGCGACTGTTCCGGGCGGCGGGGGTACCCGTCCCGGGGTGGTTCATGGCCCCGGTCGCCGCCGAGGATGTCACGACGGCGCTGGGGTGGCCCGTGATCGTGAAGCCGTCCAAGATGGGCTCCTCCGTGGGGATGACGCTGGTGCGCAACGCCGAAGGGTTGGACGCGGCGGTCCGAGTGGCGAAGGCGTACGACGTGGAAGTCATGGCGGAGCAATTCATCCCCGGACGGGAGCTGACCGTGGGGGTGTTGGGCGACGTACCGTTGCCGGTAGGCGAGATCATTCCCAAGCACGAGCTGTTCGATTACGAGTGCAAGTACACGCCGGGGATGTCGGAGGAGATCTTCCCCGCGAAGCTCGACACGACGCTGGCGCGGCAGCTGCAGGAGCTGGCGCTGACGGCCCACCGGTCCCTCAAGCTCGGGGGGTATTCGCGCGTCGACTTCCGATTGAGCCCCGAGGGCGACATCTTTTGCCTTGAGGCGAACACGCTCCCCGGCATGACGCGCACCAGCCTCCTGCCGCAGGCCGCCCGGGCTGCGGGGATCGAGTTTCCGGAGCTGTGCGAGCGGATCTGCCGACTCGCGGGGAACTCGGGGAGTACGCGCGGGGGATAACCATACGATGGGCCCGCAGCGGATGTTCGGCATGACTCCGTGGGTGCGGCGGCTGATCGTCGCCAACCTCGTCGTCTTCCTGCTCCAGGTGACGCTGTTCGTCAGCCCGGCGTTCATCGGTACGCTCGGGTTCACCCCGCTCTACGCGTTCCGGCAGCCGTGGACGTTTGTCACCTACATGTTCGTCCACGCCAACCTGCTGCACCTCGCCTTCAACCTGCTGGCGCTGTACGTGTTCGGGCCCGAGGTGGAGGAGCGGATGGGCGGCGGGCCGTTTCTTCGCTACTACCTGCTGTGCGGGTTGGGCGGAGCCGCCTTGTCGCTGGTGCTGGGGTGGGGCCTTGGCAGGCTCAATCCGGTGGTCGGGGCGTCGGCGGCCGTGTACGGCGTGCTGCTCGCGTTCGCATGGGCGGCGCCGGACCAACCGATTTATGTGTTTCTCCTCCCGGCACCGATCGCGGCCAAGTGGCTCGTGACGTTCCTGGTGGCGGTCTCGCTCGTGCTCGCCCTGTTGCCCACGAGCGACGGCGTGGCGCATCTCGCGCATCTGGGCGGATTCGCGACCGGCTTCCTCTATCTGAAGATCGGCGACTGGCGGCTGGGACGAGCGGAGCGCAACCTGCGGCGCCGGTCCGAGCCCAGCGTGCTGGTCCACCCGGGGCGCGCCGCTCGGGCCAGCGACACACCCAAGCCGCCGCGCCGCGTCGAACGCGATCCCGCGCAGGCGGAAATCGACCGAGTGCTCGACAAGATCTCGGCGCGCGGCATCGACAGTCTCACACCCGCGGAGCGGCGGTTCCTCGCCGAGATGAGCCGCAAGATGCGCGACCACACCTGAGAGCCGTCGCGCGAACCGCAGCACCCTGAAATGTCAAGTCGGCGGCGTCTCGTTCCGGGGCGGGCGCGCGCTTGTCTCCGGCGGGGCCGGTTCCCAAATTGGGGCCGGCCGACTCATGCTCGTCAATCTCGTGCCGGAGTTCCTTGCGGTCCTCGCCGCGCCCGACCCCACCGCGGCCTATCACGAGTATCTCGAGCGTCACAAGCCGGTGCTGCACAGCTACTGGCACAACTACGTGCTGGACCCGACGTCGCCGCACGCGGACCAGGTGGTCGCGGCTGCGTTGCGCGCCGGGCGCGCGGATCTCGAGCGGCTGCTCGAGGACGTGGACGTGGCCGCGATCGCCGAGGATGCGCTGCAGCGCTCGCTCGAGCAGTTGGAGGCGGACTGCGCGGTGGACCTGTACCTCATGGTGGGCGTGGGCGCCGCCAACGCAGGCGAGCTGGTCGTGGGCGGGCGCGGCATCGCTTTCGTCTGTCTCGAACACTTCACCGGCCGGGCCAATCCTCAGACGTATGGCATGGGGCTCGCGCCCCATCTGTTGCCGCTGTGGATCGCGCACGAAGTGGCGCACGCCGTGCGGTACACGTCGCCGACGAGCCGGGCCGACTTGAAGCGCCTGGTGAGCGATCTGCGCGGCTACTACGACTACTGGGACACCGGGAGCCGGGCCACCTTGAGGGAGCTGCTCGCGAACGAGGGAGTGGCGGTAGCGGCGGCGCAGGCGGTGGCGCCCGGGTTCGAGCCGTGGGAATACTTCGGCTACACGCGCCGGCAGTATCGCCGCATCCGCGAGCTCGACTCCTTCCTGCGACGGGCGGCCGCACCGCTGTTGGACGAGACCGGCCTGGGGCTGCGTCTGCGCTTCCTGTCGGGAGGCATGAGCCCCGCCGCCCGCCTGACGGCGGGGAAGGTGCTGCCGGAGCGCTCGGGCTATTATCTCGGCCTTCGCTTGATCGAGAGCTACCTCGCGGAGCGGGGGCTGGCGTCGTCGGTGCGCGCGGCGGCGCAGGAGTTCAAAACGGCGGACGAGCGGGCCTTCGGGATCCAGACCGCATGAGCCCGAAGGCCCGCGCCGAGCGTCGCCAGAACCGGCCGCTGCGAGAGGTCCTGGACGACCTGCTCGGCCACGCACGCGAGATCGCCCGCCGCGCCAAGGCAATGACGCCCGCGGAGCTCGACTACGCGCAGCAGCGGTTGGAGTGGCTGGCGGACGAGGTGTGGCGGGTCGCCACCGGCGAGGCGCCGCCGGCTTAGCCCTCCACGAAAGTTCCATTCTGTGGCCCCAGTTCGCGGTCTTGACACCCGCAGGAGCGGCCGGCAGGTTAGCACCCCATCGATACGGTTCCGTAGGAGCTACCCGCAGACGCGGGACGGCGTGGCTTTCCACACCCCTCTGGCCACGCTGCTCTCAACGCCGCATTCGTGACGGCCGGCAGTGAAACTCGTGGACCCCATCCGGATCGGGAGGTAGTTATGGCAGCGGATTTCTTCCTTGGCGAGTCTCTGGTAGGTGACGGGAATGAGGTCGCCCACATCGATCTGATCATCGGATCGAAGTCGGGCCACGCGGGGCAGGCCTTCGTCAGCACGTTGGCGAACAACACCGACGGTTTCACCAAGCTGCTCGCCGTCGTCACGCCCAACCTGCCGGCGAAGCCCGACACGATCCTGTTCAACAAGGTCACCATCAAGAACGCCACGCAGGCCGTGCAGATGTTCGGCCCGGCGCAGGCGGCGGTCGCGCGCGCGGTGGTCGACAGCGTGTCCTCCGGCGTCATTCCGCGGGACAAGGTGGACGACTACTGCATCCTGGTGGGTGTGTTCATTCACTGGGAAGCGAAGAACGACAAGAAGATCTTCGACTACAACTATCGCGCGACCAAGGAATCGATCGAGCGTGCTCTCAAGGGGCAGCCGAAGATCGACCAGGTGATCTCCCAGGCGAAGACGGCGTCGCATCCGTTCGCCGGTGGCGCGGACAAGGGTTGATCTCCCCGGCAGTCGCCTGATGCCATGTCGAGGGGCGGGCTGCCGCCCCTCGACTGCTTTTCGAGCCCTGCGCCGACTCATCGTGGAGCATG
>WNFO01003820.1_pt1 | contig 14194 bp, 20 predicted proteins | sample 5400251 | NCBI WGS metagenome assembly WNFO01 (sample SAMN13153354, study PRJNA577476) | soil metagenome | isolation source: 100 cm saprolite under Madrone tree | place: USA:California | collected 2016-06-14 | reverse complement strand
GCGGCGTGTCGAACTGTGGTTGTTTCGTACAGCTGGTGAGCATGCCCTCGATCGCGCGGGCATTGTCTCCCGGACGCGTCAGGTGGATGAGCCGCGCCAGGTCCACGGCCAGGCGCTCCGGACCCGTGGCCGTCACCTCAAAAGAGAGCTGCGCCTCGTAGTCACCGGGGAAGCGGCGGGGGTTGGCCGGATTCTCGTCGACGCTGACGTGCCCCTGATACTTTCCCGGCTTCAGCGTCTCGAGCAAGTACGTGCCGGGCGCGTCGGATTTCTGGACCCGGCAGGCCACCCAGCGGTTGAGCGGGTAGCTATAGCAGGTGAAGTCCGGCTTGGCCTTGGGATCGAGGACCTGGTCGTCGAAGCGCAGCTGAAGTTGGATGTCCGCCTGGGCGCCTGTGGCGCCCGCGAGGAGCGCCGCCGCGGCGGCCACGACCAGCCACCACGGACGCAAGGCCATCCAATTGGCTATGAGCCCAGGCCGAGTCCGCGCCGCAGCTCGCGCGCGGTGACCGCTTTCCCGTAAACTGCGACGATCGAGCTCGGTCGCATCGGAAATCCCCTCGCCCCGCGGGTGCCGACCTGTTACTCTCCGTCCTCGACAGGAATACTCCTTGCCTACCGAAAAGTCCAGCCTCTCCGCCCCCCGCCTCATCGTCCGCATGCTGCAAGGCCTGATCGACGTGAGGCCAGGAGAGGTGATGGCCCTCGCCTGGTCCTGGCTTTACTTCTTTTCGATACTCTCCGCGTACTACGTCATCCGCCCGATTCGAGACGAGATCGGCGCCGCGGGCGGCATCGAGAATCTCCCGTGGCTCTTCACGGGCACGCTCATCGGCATGCTCGTGGCGAACCCGCCCTTCTCCGCGCTGGTGGGGCGCCTCTCTCCCGTCCGCTTCATCTCGTGGACCTACCGTTTCTTCATGGCCAATCTGGTGTTGTTCCTGATCTTCTTCGCGACCACGAGCGGTCCCGCCAATGTCTGGGCGGGCCGCGCGTTCTACGTCTGGGGCGCGATCTTCAACCTCTTCGTCGTCTCGGTGTTCTGGGGGTTCCTCGCCGACGTCTTCAGCAGCGAGCAGAGCAGGCGACTCTTCGGCTTCATCGCCGCGGGGGGAACCATCGGGGGCATCGTCGGCTCCTCGGTGACCTCGCTGCTCGTCGAGCATCTGGGCAGCGGGCGGCTTCTCCTCGTCTCCGCCGTGCTCCTCGAAGTGGCGGTGTTCAGCGTGCGCCGGCTGGCCAGGATCTCGCGGGCCCTCCGCGAATCGTCGGGGCGGCCACCTGACCTTCTACATGGTGCTCTTCACCATCCTCTCCACGTTTCTCTACTTCCAGCAGGCCGACATCGCCAAGCAGACCTTCACGAACCGCGCCGCCCGCACTGCCTTCTTCGCCAATATCGACCTGGCCGTCAACACCCTGACCCTGCTCATCCAGCTCCTCCTCACCGGGCGCATCATCAAGAACCTCGGCGTCGCGCTCACCCTCACCCTGCTCCCTGCCTTGAGCGTGGCGGGCTTCTTCGCCCTCGGCTTTGCTCCGACCTTGTGGGCCGTGGTCATCTTCCAGGTCCTGCGGCGGGCGGGCAATTTCGCCGTGGCCCGGCCCACGCGCGAAACCTGCTTCACGGTGGTGCCGCGCGAGGACAAGTACAAGGCCAAGAGCTTCATCGACACGTTCGTGTATCGCGCGGGCGATCAGCTGGGTGCGTGGTCCTACGCGGGTATGGGTTTGCTCGGACTGGGGCTGGCCGGCATCAGTCTGGCCGCGGTGCCGATCTCCCTCGTGTGGCTGGTCAATGGATGGTGGCTGGGCCGTCGCAACGAGACACTTGCGAGCGCGGCGGCGCATCGGCAATCCGTCGAGACGGGCCGCCGCCCCCACTTGAGGACGCCCTGAGCCTCGTCGGACTATCCTCGCGCAGCGAATCTGGAACTGTTCCGAAGCACAAGGAGGAGTGAGCCATGCGTAGACGCCGTTTCCTCGCCGCGATGGGTACCGCCGCCGCCGGTCTTGCCGGGAGGCCGAGCTGGGCCGCCGACAAGGGCCCGATCCGGATCGGCTACTTCGGCCCGCTCACCGGCAACTTCTCGCAGACGGGCAAGGACATGACGGACGGCTTCACTCTCTTCTGGGAGGAAGTCGGTAACAAGGTGGCGGGCCGCGAGGTGAAGATCATCGTGGAGGATTCGGATCCGGAGCCCACCGGCGCGCTGACCAAGGTGCGCCGGCTCGTGGAGCAGGAGAAGGTGCACACCGTGGCGGGCGGGCTTCTCGCCGCCACCGGCTATGCCATCGCGCCGTATCTCGAGCAGAACAAGATTCCCGCCGTCTATCCCGTGATGGCGCCGGACGACATCACCCAGCGCAAGCCGGTGCGCTGGGTGGTGCGCACCTCCTTCACGGGAAGCCAGGCCACGCATCCGCTTGGAGACTACGCCTACAAGCAGCTCGGGCTCCGCCGCGTGGCCACCATCAGCATGGACTACGCGTTCGGCTGGGAGTCCAACGGCGGGTTTCAGAAAGTGTTCGAGGACTCGGGCGGCAAGGTCGTCCAGCGCATCTGGACGCCGCTCAACGTCCAGGACTACGCGCCGTACCTGGCCTCGCTGCGCAAAGACATCGACGGTGTCTACGCGTGCCACACGGGCGGCCTCTCCCCCCGCTTCATCAAGGCGTGGAACGACTTCGGCCTGAAAGGGAAGATGCCCCTCGTGGGCATCGGCACCCTGACCGACGAGAACGTGCTCAAGAGCATGGGCGAAGAGGCGGTGGGCGTCATCACCTCGCTCATCTACAGCTCCGCCCTCGACACGCCGGCCAACAAGAAGTTCTCCGCGGCCTACGAGAAGCGCTTCAACCGGCCGACTTCGCTCTATTCGGCCGAGGGCTACACGGGCGCGCGCTTCTACCACGATGCGCTCAAGGCCATCAACGGCGAGGCGGAGGACAAGGAGAGGCTCCTCGCCGCCCTCCGCAAGGTGGCAGTGAGTGACGATCCGCGCGGCCCCCTGAAGATGGACGACCTCGGCAACCCGAACCAGAACGTCTACATCCGCAAGGTGGAGCAGGTGGGCGGCAGGCTGCAGAACACCGTCATCTACACCTATCCCAATGTCTCGCAGTTCTGGACCTACAACCGCGAGGAGTATCTGAAGACGCCGGTCTACGATCGCAACTACCCGCCGTGCAAGTTCTGCGAGTAGGCGGCTGGGCTCTCGCGCTCGACATCGTGGCCGACGGCGAGTGACCGGCTCAGGGCGGCGGTCCGTGGAGGTGACGAGCTATGCTTCGGTTCGACCATCTCAGGATTCCTGTGACGGATCTGACGCGCTCCCGCAGTTGGTACGTCGACACGCTGGGGCTTACGGTGGAGTTCGAGGTCCCGGACCGCCAGACGGTCGCCCTCCAGGACAGCAGCGGCTTCACCATCTTCCTTCAGGAGGTGGCCGATCCTGTCAGGCCAAACGGATCGGCGCTGTGGTTCCAGGTGCTCGATGTCGACGCCACCTTCGCCGAGTGGCAGGGGCGCGGCGTGGCCTTCGCGCACGGGCTCCGCAAATCGTACTGGGGCTATGGGGCCGAGCTGACAGACCCCGACGGGTACCTCGTTCGCCTGTGGGATGAGCGCTCGATGAGAGAGCGTTAGAGCCCGAGGGCGTCGGCCACGAGCGCCCGCAGCTCGCGGCGCAACTTGTCGCGCGTGGCGCGATAGGCCGGCCGCCGGATCACGTTGGCGACTTCGTACGGATCGCTGTCCAGGTCGTACAGCTCGTCGAGCTCGCCGTCGTGCGCGCGGTTGACCCAGCGGATGTACTTGTAGCGGTCGGTGCGCACCGCCTTGTAGGTCATGCCCACGAGCCACGGCATGGCATTTTCCGCCCAGTACTCGATGAGGAACGACTTGCGCCACCCCACGCGCTTGCCGGCAAGGAGGGGGAGGAGCGAGCGCCCCTGGACCTGCGGCCCGGGGTTGCCGCCGGCGAGCTGAAGGAGAGTGGGCGCGATGTCCTGCAGGATCACGAGGTCCGTGAGACGGGTCCCCGCCTTGATGCGCGGCGGGTAGCGCACGACCAGGGGCGAGCGGATGCCTTCCTCGTATGCGAAGCGACGGTCCGGTCCCAGGCCGTGCTCGCCGAAGAAGTAGCCGTTGTCTCCCAGGAACAGGATGATCGTGTTGTCGAGCTGCCCCGTGCGCTCCAGCGCCTCGAAGAGCATTCCCACGCCTTCGTCCACCGCCGCCATCATGCACGCGCGCAGCCGGACCTCTTCCTGTCCACCCGAGTGGATGGCCTTGTGGAGCATCTGCGCCTTCTCCGACTTCCTGAGCTCGAAGGCTTCCGCCCACGCCGGCTTGCTCTTCACGATCTCCGCCGGCGTGAGCACGTTCGGCCGCATGGGGAAGACGCAATCGCGGTAGAGGTCCTCGTGGCGCGGGGCGGCGCGATAACCCTCCATGGCGAAAGTGCCATCGGCGGCCTGCTCCGCGTCCGGGTGTACGGCCTTGTGCGCGAAGAAGAGCGACCATGGCTTCTCACGCCGGCGGCCCACGAAGTCGACAGCCATCTCGTTCATGATGTCGGTGACGTAGCCGGTGTGCTTCACGTAGCGCCCGCCCTCGTTCAGCGTGGGGTCGTTGAGGCGCCCGTGCCCATCGTAGCTGACCCACACGTCGTAGCCGGGGCGGGGCTGGCCGTCGTTGCCCATGTGCCACTTGCCGATGTGAGCGGTCTCATAGCCCAGCGTCCGGAGCGCAAGGTGATAGTTGGGCAAACGGTGGCTCGCCGCATCGCGCGCGACGTTGTCGATGATGCCGTGACGGCTCGCGTACTGCCCGGTGAGGATGGACGCGCGGTTCGGCGAGCAGATGGGCGTGGTGTGAAAGGCCCGCTCGAAGAGCGCGCCCTCGTGGGCGATGCGATCGGCGTGTGGCGTCTTCATGTAGGGATGGCCGCCCGCGCCGAACTCGTCGAAGCGGAGGTCGTCGACGAGGATGAGGAGGATGTTTGGTCGGCGCGCCATGGTCAGCCGGAAAAGGTGAAACGCGGATCGGCCGCGGGGATGTCCACCTCCGGCAGCTTGAGCTCACGCCGGACGATGTTGGCGCCTAGGTTGATGGCCACCGCCTTGTAGAAGGCGATGCGGCGCGAGAGCCCTTCACGCCCGAAGCCGCAGTCGCTGGAGAGAATGAGCCGCTCGGGCGGCACGTACTCGAGCGCTCGTCGGATGAGATCGGCCACCACCTCGGGCGGCTCCACCGCGGCCGTGGAGTGATTGACTACCCCGATGGCGATCTTCTTGTCCGTGCGGTATTTCCCCAGCAGCGGCAGGTCGCGGCCGCCCGTGCTCGCACACTCCAGGGTGATGACGTCGGCGGTGGTCTGGAGCAGGTGAGGCAGCGCGCGCTCGTAGGACGGCCGCTCCCAATGAATGGGCTGCTGGCTCGGATTGCCCCAGCAGGTGTGCAGCCACACTTCGGTGTCGACGCCTTTGATTTCGCGGTTCAGCGCGTCGGTCAGGAACTGCAGCTCGCTGTCCGGTATGCCGTCGGCGGCCGCGATGTGGTGGCGCGGCTCCTCGACCTGGATGACCCGGCACCCCGCCGCCGCCACCTCACGAAGCTCCGCGTTGATGATGTCGGCTGCGTCGAGGACCAGCTCGTGATCCGAGGCGTAGTGCTTGCTCGTGATCATCTTGGTCATGGTCTGGGCGCTGATGGACCCGAACTTGACCGGCCGCGCGCTGAAGCGCTGCGCCACCTTGTACAGCGCCGCGTACTGGAGCGGCCCGCCGCGCAGCCGCTCGCCCGCGATGGCGGGCTGATAGGCCTCCATCACCTCGTAGAGGATTCGCCCCGGCTTGATGGTCGTCCAGCCCGCCCCGGCGGCGCGGTCCACGTGGCCGGTGATACCGAGCAGACGCTCGATCGGATAGAAGAACCACGACTTGCCGCCCACGGTGAGGTCGAAGCGCGAGTCGCCGTCGGTGACGATGTCGAGGCCCGCCATCTCCTGCTCCTTGACGATGCAGCTCACCGCGTCCATGTACTGCTCGCGGAAGCGCGAGTCACCGAGCGCTTCCTTGAACGGACGCCCCCGCAGCACCTCGGTGAACCACGACGGCCGCGGCCAGGAGCCCGTGACGGTCGAGGGCAGGGTGAGATCGCGTGTGGCATTGAGCATGTGTCGGCTCCTCCGGCCGCTAGGCTACACCAACTTCACCGCCGCTTACCGGCGGAAGGGGGAACCACCTGCGAGCCAGAGTGTAGGGGCACCTCCCCCGGCGGGAACATTCACCGTATCGGCTCGCTCACACTCTTGAGCCGCTCATGAGAGCACGCTATCCTCCGTCCGTGGCTGCCGGGGTGATCGCCGGGGTCCGGTATTCCTGCGCGGCCCGCGCCATACGAGCAGTTCGTGAGTCCGGCGCGCCCCAATCACGCCCGCCGCGGCTCTTCGATCGCGTCCGGGAAACCGCCCGCGTCCGGCACTACAGTCGGGGCACCGAGAAGGCCTATCTGGCATGGATCCGCCGGTTCATCTTCTTCCATGGCAAGCGGCATCCCGCCGGGATGGGCGCTCCGGAAATCACGAAGTTCCTCAGCTGGCTCGCCGTCGAGGGCAACGTGGCAGCGTCGACCCAGAATCAGGCGCTGAGCGCGCTCCTCTGATGGCCCTGATCCTTTATGGTTCCGGCCTGCGGCTGCTCGAATGCGCCCACCTGCGCGTGAAGGATGTCGACTTCGGTCGGAATCAGCTCGTCGTCCGCGGCGGGAAAGGGGACAAGGATAGGGTGACGATGCGCCCGGCGGCCGTGAAGACAGAGCTGGCCCGGCACATCGAGGGCGTGAAACAGCAGCACGAAGACGATCTTCGGCACGGCGCGGGGTGGGTGGAGCTGCCGTCGGCTCTCGCGCGCAAGTACCCGAGCGCCGGCCGCGAGTGGCCCTGGCAATGGGTGTTCCCCGCCACCCGCATGTACGTGGAGCGCGCCACCGGCCAGCACCGGCGCCTTCCTGGTCCTGTCCAATATCGCCTCCGGGTGGGGGAAGGGAGAGTGTTCTATGACGTCACGCGCGAAGCCGTCCAGGTCCTCGCGATCGTCACGAAAGCCGAAGCGGCGGGCTGGCTTGCCGAGCACGGGACGCCCGGTGCGCCGAGCGGCGCTGGCTGAGGTCAAGGACGATTTGTCGCGATTTCTCCGCTTGGCCGAGTCCGAGGAAGTCCTCATCACGCGGCACGGGAAGCCAGTTGGCGTGCTGATCGGGTTCGAAAGCGAGGACGACTGGTTCGACTATCGGCTAGAGCATCATCCCGAGTTCATGCGGCGGGTAGTAGAGGCACGAGAAGCTCTCAGAAGCGGTCGCGGTGTGCGATTGGAAGACCTGCCGTCATAATCACGAGCGGTCCAACCGCAGGCTTGAACGGACCGGTCCGACGCCGGCCGCTCAGCCTGGCCGTTCGGCGGCCAGCGGCAGAGTCCCAGGCGGCGTGCCGAGCTTCCGGGTTATACTCTTGGTATGAAGACAGCGATCTCAATCCCAGACGAGGTGTTTGTCGAGGCGGAGAGGCTAGCGCGGCGGCTCAAGAAGTCTCGGAGTGAGCTGTATAGCCATGCCCTTCGAGAGTATGTCGCGAGACACGGGCCAGAATACGTCACCGAGACGCTTGATCGAATCTGCGATTCGTTTCCACCAGAGAAGGACTTTGCTACGGCGGCAGCCAGGCGAACGCTTCGGCGTTCGCCATGGTGATCGCTCAGGGTGAAGTGTGGTGGGCAGACCTACCCGAGCCGTCAGGGTCGGATCCCGGATTCCGCCGACCAGTCATTGTCGTACAGGGTGACGCGTTCAACCGCAGTCGGATCGATACCGTCGTGTGCGTGCCGCTGACCAGCACGCTGCGCTGGGCCGACGCTCCAGGCAACGTGCTTCTTGAGGCGAGGATGACGGAACTCCCCAAGGACTCGGTCGCCAATGTGTCGCAGATCGTCACTCTGGACAGAGCTTCGCTGACTAAACGTGTAGGGAAGTTGTCTAGGGCAAAGCTGGAACTCGTGCTCTCCGGCATCGATGTGGTGCTCGGGCGTTAGTCGCCGCCAACAAACCGCTTCAGCGGACCGGCTGCACCGGCCGCTGAGCGCTGGCGTTGGGCGGACCACTGACCCGGTCCATAGAGAAACATATGAAACCAGCTGTCGCTAGGCTCAGCACTGTCCTCGCCCTTTTGATCCTCACCGTGCCGCTCGCCGCAGGCGCGCAGCCGGCGGGGAAGGTGTACCGCGTCGGCATCCTGGGGGACAAAGCCTTGGACCCCGCCGAGACTCGTCTGTGGCAGGCTTTCCGGCAGGGTCTGCAGGAGCACGGCTGGAACGAGGGCGTGAATATCCTGATCGAGTACCGGTGGGTCGAGGGCAACGCCCCTCGGCTCCCAGAACTCGCGGCTGACCTGGTTCGGCTCAAGCCGGATCTAATCGTAACGCGGGGCTCTTTCTTCACCGGCGCCCTGAAGGCAGCGACATCGTCGATCCCCATCGTCGTCATCGCCCATGCAGATCCGGTAGGAACCGGCCACGTCGCGAGCCTCGCCAGACCCGGCGGAAACGTCACAGGGCTTTCCGCCCTGCAGACCGAGCTCGGCCCCAAGGGGCTGGAGCTCCTCAGGACCGTCGTCCCCGCGGCCAAGCGGATCGCGGTTCTTTGGCACCCGGGCACCCCCTCGGCCGTCCCGGGGCTCAAGGCGCTGGAGGAGCCGGCGCGGCTGCTCCGGTTACAGCTGCAGCCCATCGGAGCCCGGACTGCCGGAGAGCTGGAGAGCGCCTTTTCAACCATGGCCCAAGGCGGCGTCTCGCCGAGTTGGCCATTGCGCATCGGCTGCCGACGATGTTCCAAGGAAGGCCCTACGTGGAGGCCGGCGGTCTGATGAGCTACTTCCCGAACCACGATGACCTCTGGCGGCGCGCTGCCGTCTATGCCGACAGGATTCTCAGGGGCGCGAAGCCGGCGGACCTTCCAGTAGAGCAAGCTTCGAAGCTAGAGCTCGTGATCAACAGTCGGACGGCCAAGGCGATCGGCCTCACGATCCCACAATCGGTGCTGCAACGCGCGGATCAGGTGATCGATTGAGGGGCGCGCCGAGTCGCGGCCATGTATGCACGAGATTTCTTGATGACGATGGGAGAACTGATCGTGGGCATGCGCGTGAAGCCGGCCGACTTCCAAAGACTCAACCTACGCTGCCACGCCTTTCTCAGCGACGTGCCTCTCCACGACGTCTGGGCGATTCCACTCAATGGCGGGGGGTCCGGTCGCAGCATCCAGGACGCGCGTGCGATCTTGTTCGGCGACCGGCGTCCACCCAACTTTGCGGTTCGAGGGCTGTTCACGCTGCGATGGGCTCTCGGCCGAGCGTTCGGATGGGATGACGAGCGCCATGATCCGCCCAGCGGATCGTACGTCAATCGCCTTGCTGAAGCCGATCGCTCGCAGTCTCAGGTTGCTCCGGGGACTCGCGAGGGCCCGTTTCGAGTGCTCTACGTCTTCGGTGAGGAAGCCCTCAGCGAGCTTCGCAATGCGACCGTGCATGCCTTCTTGGCGCTCGCTCTTACGCCAAGCCCCGGGGGATACACGCTCTACTTGGCAATCTACGTGAAGCCAGTGAGTCGTCTCACGACGCTCTACATGGCCCTGATCGATCCGTTTCGCCGTCTCGTTGTCTATCCGGCCCTCGGCAGGCACGCTCAGCAACGTTGGTCGCGCACGTATGCGTAGGCGCCGCTTCCTAACCAGGCGATGGAGCGGACCGCCGCATGAACGGCTCGTCGTCGGGGCGGGCTGCAGTGGGCGGCGGCGGCTCATCACCAGTCGTTCGGTGCCTTGAGCCGAACGGTCAAAGAAGAGTAAGGTAGTGGCCATGGCACAGCCCATCGTAACGTCGTTCCCGGACATCTTGAGCGGCACCCCTGTCTTCGCGGGGACGCGCGTTCCTGTCCAAGCGCTTATCGACTATCTCGAGGGCGGCGAGACGATTGACGACTTCCTGGCGGGGTTCCCGACGGTCCGGCGCGAGCAGGTTGTTGCGTTCCTCGAGGAGGCCACTGCACGAATGATCTCGAAGGCCTCGTGAGGGTGCTCCTCGACGAGTGCGTGGACCGACGGCTCGCGGGCGACATCCAAGGACACGATGTGGTAACGGTGCCGGACGCCGGCTGGGCTGCGCTGAAGAATGCTTGCCCGAGCGCAACAAGCGTTCGCCGCCTTCGTCACGGTCGACCGCAACCTTCCCTTTCAGCAAGACCTGTCGCGTTTCTCTATTGCCATCATCGTGCTGCGAGCGCGGTCGAACCGCCTGGGTGACCTGCGCGCCATCATCCCCCACTTGCTCACCGCCCTGCCGGCCGCGAAGCCCGGTGAGGCCACGTGGATCGGCGCCGAACAACCCGCTTGAGCGGACAAAGAAGGAGGTCATGCCCATGTTTGACTTGGATCGGTTCAAAGCCGACTGCAGCGCAGTCGTCGCTGAAAGCGCGGCTGTTCAGGCCATACGTGAAGTCGTGGCCCGCGCCGTCGAGGACCCCAGTGGACTCCAGAAGGCGGTCGGCGAACCTCGTCGCGCGGAAGTCCAGATAGTTCATCGATCGGCCGATCTGACGATCCTCAATGTGGTCTGGGGGCCGCGGATGACGGTTATGCCGCACAATCACGAAATGTGGGCGGTCATCGGCATTTATTCAGGGCGCGAGGACAACATCCTCTGGCGTCGGCTCCCGGGCGAAGCCACTAACCGAATCGAGGCCGCAGGCGCCAAAGCCCTGAGCGAACGCGACGCCTTTCCTCTGGGCCGCGACATCATCCATTCCGTCACCAATCCGATCTGGCGGCTGACCGGAGCGATTCACGTCTATGGTGGTGACTTCTTCGGTGTGCCACGCAGCGAGTGGGATCCGGAGCGACTCACGGAGCAGCCATACGACGTACAGAAAGCGCTGCAGTTGTTTGAAGAGAGCAATCGCTTCTACACGGCACGTTAGTGATCGGCATAAAGTTGAGCGTTCGTCGAGACGGGCCGCATAACCTCACGGTGCAGAGGACCGAGGGCTCACGCCTCGGCCGCTGACCGCACCGTTAGCTGACTGGAGGAGCCGCAAATGTCCAGGGCAGGAATGCGGGCGGCCGCGGACCATGGGAGGGCTCTCCCGCGCTACGGGAGTCAAGAGGAAGCAGAGCGGGCGCTCTTCGCCCAGCGAGACGTCCTTCTTGACCGACTCCGCGCCGTCGCACCGAACTCGGCGTCGTTCCGTGTTGATCTTACCCCGGAGAGCCTCAAGAGCCTAGAGCGGTGGTACTTCGAGCTTCACGAGCTGTCGGCCTTCGGCGAGATTGGCCTAAGTCGGGAGACGTTCGAGCGCTGTCTTGCGATGTACTTCGGAGAGGTCGTCGTCAAGAACCACGCGGAGTTCAAATGGGCAGTTCGAGAGTTCGCGTTCGAGCCGGGCACGTACGAGATCGGCGTCATTCGAGGAACCGTCGCCGTGATGCTGACCCGATTCAGTGACGTGCATGCGCGACCGAACAACAAGAAGCGCGAGAGCATATGGCGGGAGTATCGTCGATGGGTCAGCTAACCACGCAGTGCAGCGGACGTTATACGGACTGAGAGATGACCATGGACTACGATGCCACCAAACTGGACGAAGTCGTTCTGGCACTGCCTCACTTCAACTCGCAGACTGATCACGGCGTTACGAGGGCGTGGAAGGGGTTCGACTGGGACTCGCTGGATCGGCTGCACGCGCAGGGCTTCATTTCGAATCCAAAGTCGAAAGCGAAGTCTGTGGTGCTGACGGAGGAAGGGGCTCGCGTCGCAGAGGAGTTATTCAGGAGGCACTTTGGCAAGGCCGGATAACAGGCCGCTTCAAGCGCCGGCGTTCGCGGGTCACGGACCAGCAATCGCTGACGCCGCCGCGGTTGAGCGCCAGATCCGTTAGCCTCCTTCTGGCAGTGTGTCATCGCGGAGATTTACATGCTCTTGATCTCAGCAACGGATGAATGGCGTATCGCGCACCCCAGAGCAATGATCGGCCTACTGGAATTCTCGGGTGTAGAGAACACGCAGTCGTCTCCAAAGTTGGATGAGCGAAAACGGGAGACGGAAGCGCATTTGAGAGAACGTTACAAAGGCTTTTCTCGGCAAGAGTTCTTGGCGCTGCCCGTGATGTCAGCTTACGAACAGTACTACAAGCGCTTCAACAAGACGTATCACGTCCAACTTCAAGTCGAGTCAGTCGTACAGAAAGGAAAGAGCTTGCCAAATGTGTCTCCGCTGGTCGATGCCAACTTTGTTGCGGAAGTAGAGACGTTCGTGCTAACTGCTGGGCATGACGCGGCGAAGTTGCAGGGCTCGATTTCCATAGACGTGTCACGGGAAGGAGACCAGATCATTCAGATGAACGGCAGCACCAAAGCCATTCGTGCGGGCGACATGGTTATGCGAGACGCGAAGGGTGTGTGTTGTTCCATTCTTTATGGACAAGATAATCGGTCTCCGATTTCCTCAGAGACCTCTCGCGCCCTGTATGTGGCTTATGCGCCTGTGGGTGTTCCAGCCGAGACGGTAGAGGCTCAGCTGGGGAAAATAGAAGAGAATATTCGTCTCTACTCTCCAAAGGCGATTGTGGAGCAGCATCGGTTGCTCTCTGCGTAGAGTACAAAGGAGGCTAACGCGGCATGCAGCCGACCGCCTCGCTGTGCTCGCGGCCGCTGATGCCCACGTTGGGCGGTTCTCGTCTGTACAGCGGGGTCGGCGAATGATGTATAGTGGGCCGCACGAGTCGTCAGGGAATCCCAAGGCGGTCAAATGCCAATCACCGTCGCAGACGCGCGCCCTGATTCTGCCGAGGCCGTGCAACTCCTCACTGAACTTGACGTGCACCTGGCTGGGCAACCGTATCCGCAAGAAAGTCGCCACGCGTTTAGCATCGACAGGCTCATACGGGAGGGCGTCGCTTTCTTTGTAACGCGGTATGAGGGCCAACTCGCCGGGTGTGGCGGCCTAAAGCTATTTGGCCGAGAATATGGCGAAGTCAAGCGGATGTACGTACGTCCCGACTGTCGCGGATTCGGGTTGGGTAAAGCAATGCTCAACCACTTGGCTGAGCATGCCCGAGAACGGCAAGTGCCCGTGTTGCGCCTGGAGACGGGGATCTATCAAACGGAAGCGATGGGACTATACGAAGGCTTTGGATTTCAGCGCCGGCCGCCATTTGGGGAATACAAAGACGACCCGCTGAGTGCCTACTACGAGAAGACCATCGCGTGAGCGCGCCTGGACCTTGCAGAAACCGCGATGTCAGGCTTCCGTGCGAGGGGAATGAGCTGACCGACGGGATCGACCGGCGGTGACCTCAGTGCACATCGGGAATCGGATCCCAAGCGAAGGAGGATCATCATGCCCTACAGAATTTCCCGCCTGGGACTGGTAGAGATCCGCAGTCTCGACCTGGATCGCGATCTCGACTACTACCTGAATGTACTGGGGCTGCAGCTCACGGCGCGGGAGGGCAAGACAGCCTACCTGAAAGGCTGGGATGAGCGGCACGCGTACTCCTTCGCGCTCACAGAGTCCGATCGCGCGGGGATGGTCCGGATGGCATTTCGCACGGTGGACCCGGAGGATCTCGACTACTACGAGAAGCGGTTGAAGGACTTCGGAATCAAGTACGACATCATCCCTGAGGACTACCGCCGCGGACGGGCCCTCCGGTTCACGGCGCCGTCTGGCCACACGGTGGAGCTGTACAACGAGATGGACTATACGGGCAACGTTCTGCCCACCGTGAATCCCGGCCCATGGCCGGAGGGGCTGCGGGGCATCGCGCCGCCCAGGCTCGACCACACCCTGGTGACTGCTCCCGAGCCAGGGAAGGCAATCGAGTTCTTTCAGACCGTGCTCGAGTTTCGCTTGAGCGAGATGCTCGTTGCCCCCGATGGCACGATCGTCGCGGCCTGGCTATGGCAGCGGCCCGCGCCGCATGACATTGCCATTGTGCCGGGCAAGGCCGGGGGCTTTCACCACGCGGCATTCGTCGTGGACTCCGCGGACGCACTGTTCAGGGCGGCAGACATCTTGGCCATGCACAAAGCTCGGATCGACTACGGACCAGGACGCCACGGGATCACGCGCGGAACGACGATTTA
>WNFO01002979.1_pt1 | contig 14194 bp, 14 predicted proteins | sample 5400251 | NCBI WGS metagenome assembly WNFO01 (sample SAMN13153354, study PRJNA577476) | soil metagenome | isolation source: 100 cm saprolite under Madrone tree | place: USA:California | collected 2016-06-14 | reverse complement strand
GGCCCACCGTCTCCGATTGGCCGCTGCCCGAACTGAGATCCCCCAGGCTCCGCAAATAGATTCGTCCCAGCAGCCGCCGCGATTGCACGTCGTCTGGATTGCGCTTCAGGATCTCCTGCGCTTCTGCCACAGCCTCTCTGATGCGCTGCGCCTTCCAATACATCTCCGCCAGCCGCTCGCCGATGGTCGGAGATTTCGGATCCAGCGCATACGCCTTTTTGTAAGCCTCAATTGCCGACGTGGCGTACTCCGCCCGGCTCGTCGCTTCGTATTGTTGTTCGTAGATGTGGCCCATCGTGTAGTTGTAATAGGCCTCGGCGCGCACCGAATCTTTTTTGGGAAGGACGGAGTTTGGAAGGACGAACTGCTCCTGTGTTGTGGTGAGAGCTTCCGTCTTCCTCGCCGGCACAGAGTCTTGGGCTGTCTGCGCGAGGGTCGCGGCTCCGGCCACGCCGGTCAGTACTGCGGCAAAGCTAATCCTGTGAAGGTTCATGTCAGCCCCGGAAACAAAAAGTATCCCATGCGGCCGAAGCGCGGTCAAAAGCGAAAGAGGGACCGTTTCCAGGGCCCGGGAGGCACACCAGTAAGATGCCGCAGCCGGGGTAAGCGTTGACAACGAAAAAAAGCTTGACATCATTCTATATTTCTGCAACTATCGAAATATGAAGAGGCCCGATCCGCTTCTCGTCACTCGCTCCGCCGACCGCTTCTCCGCCCTCGGCGCGGAGCCTCGCCTCCAGATTCTCCGCCTCCTCCTTGCCGCTCATCCCGACGGCATGGTCGCGGGCGAAGTCCAGGAAGAGCTTGGCATCCCCGCTTCCACCCTTTCGCACCACCTTGAGAAATTGAAACAGGTCGGCCTCGTCCATGTGCGCCGCGAGAGCACCTATCTCTGGTATTCCGCGGACACCGACGCCCTCCGCGAAGTCATGAACTTTCTCTATGAAGAATGCTGCACGCGCAGCCGCGCCGTACCCGCGGAATCCATCGTCCAGATTTCTAAGGGAACTTCATGAATCGTGGTCAAGTTCGATTCGCGCTCGATTGTTTCTTTGTAGGGGCGCAGCATCGCTGCGCCCCAGTTGGCAAGATTTCTCTGTTTAAGGAGCTGGTCCATGAGTGAGCCAAACATCCAAGAAGCCGTGAAACAAAAATACGGCGAAGCCGCCAAGCGCGCTGCTAGCGGTGGCACGGCGAGTTGCGGCGGTGGCGGCGAACTCAGTTGCTGCGACCCTATCACCAAGGATCTCTACAACGACGCCGAAAAAGCCGCACTCCCGGAAGAAGCCGTCGCTGCCTCGCTCGGCTGCGGCAATCCAACCGCCCTTGCGCAGCTTCAGCCCGGCGAAATCGTCCTTGATCTCGGCTCCGGCGGCGGCATCGACGTCATCCTTTCCGCAAAACGCGTCGGCCCCACCGGCAAAGCCTACGGCCTGGACATGACCGACGAAATGCTCTCCCTCGCCCGCGAGAACCAGAAAAAAGCCGGTGTCGAAAACGTCGAATTTCTGAAAGGCACCATTGAAAACGTGCCTCTTCCGGACAACTCCGTCGATGTCATCATCTCCAACTGCGTCATCAATCTTTCCGGCGACAAGGATCGCGTCCTTCGCGAAGCCTTCCGTGTCCTCAGGCCCGGCGGCCGCTTCGCCATCTCCGACGTCGTTGTTCGCGGTGAGGTCCCCGCTGACATTCGCAAGAGCATGGAGCTCTGGGTCGGCTGCATCGCCGGCGCACTTGAGGAGTACGAATACCGCGACAAACTTTATGCCGCCGGTTTCGAATCCGTGGACATCGAGCCCACTCGCGTTTACAAAATCGAGGAAGCCCGCGATTTTCTCGCTTCCGCCGGCCTCGATGTCGAAAAAGTCGCCCCGCTGATCGACGGCAAATTCATCAGCGCCTTCGTTCGCGCCACCAAACCCGCGCGCCGCGGCAACGTCGTCGGCCCTTCCTGCCGCGCTTGAAAATCAGGATGCAATCGCCCTACAACGTTCTATTTCTCTGCACCGGCAATTCCGCCCGCTCCATCATGGCCGAGGCCATCCTCAACCAGAAAGGCCAGCCCAATTTCGCCGCCTACAGCGCGGGCAGCTTTCCCACCGGCCGCGTCAATCCTTTCGCCCTCAAGCAACTCGAAGCAGCGCGCCTCCCCACTTCCCACTTGCGCAGCAAGAGCTGGGACGAATTCGCGAAGCCCGGCGCCCCCAAATTAGATTTTGTCTTTACTGTTTGCGACAACGCCGCGCGCGAAGTCTGTCCCGTCTGGCCGGGACAACCCATCACCGCCCATTGGGGCGTTCCCGATCCTGCCGCCGTTGCCGGCAGCCCTGCGCAAATCGAACGCGCTTTTCTCGACGCCTTTGTCGTCCTGGATCGCCGTATCGGCTTGTTCCTTTCCTTGCCGCTTTCGAGCCTCGATAAACTGTCCCTCAAAAAGGAAATCGATCGGATCGGCCGGCAATGACGCATTCGTTCTAAAGAATTTACCGCAAGTGTTGTATATACCTACCGAGGCCGCTCATGACACTTTCAAATCGTCCACTTCGTCTCTTCGCCGTTATTCTCCTCGCGGGTTTCTCGATTTTCGCCGTGCATGCTCACTCGCGCGCCGCGCAAAGAGAAACGGCCCACGCCGCCATCATCACCGTCACGCCCGAAACCAGCAAACCCGCGCTCGAAGATTTTCCTGGCTCGCCGGCCGCTGGGAAGGCAAGCTCGACCCCATGACGGCCGAACAGCAATGGATGGCTCCCAGGAACGGCACGATGCAGGGCTTCTTCCGCCTCACCGACACCGAAAAAACGATCGTCATCGAGCTTTTCACCATTCGCGAAACGCCCGGCGGCATCGAATTTTACTTCCGCCATTTTTCTCCGGAGTTGAAACCCTGGGAGGAAAAGGAAGCCTACCACCTGAATCTCACGAAAGCAGAAGGCGGCATTTTCCGCTTTGACAATTCCGTCGTGAACCAATTGAAAGACGCGATCCTCACGCACGTGGACGGCGACACCTACGTCTCCCATGGCGATATCACCGACGCCGATGGCAAACCCAAAGCCATCGAAGTCACCTACCACCGTGTGAAGTGACGCGTTGCTGTCCGCCGGCCGAAGTTCAATCGTCCCGGCGATGCACTTTTAGGTGCTTATGATCGGCGAGCGGATCGAGCAGCCGCAAAACATGCTCGCCGGTGCTCGCCTCGAAGCGGTAGAGCAGCACGGCATCGGCCGCGCGCTCCTCGCGTTCCAGTTCCAGCTCCGGATTGTCCATGATCAGATCGCCGTTTTTCCGGATACGAAATTCCGCGCCAACCTGCAGGACAATCTTTGTGCCTGCGCTCGGTGCCGCCATGAATTCACCTCGCCGCGCTCGTTTCACTTCTCGCGCACTATCCAAATGGATGCGCAGCCGCGGCAAAAAGACGCATCACTCTTTTTTCATTCTAAGTCCTGCGTCTTTCAGGAGATTGGGGCTTGCGCTCACATCGTTTTCGGCAGCACTTGCGTCTTGACGTACCTGAGTCCAGTCCTCCCAGCCAAACTCTTATCGAATTTCGAGCTTCTACTTTGTTTCATGCTGCGGGAAATTCATGCGGCGCAAGAGGTCCTGAAAGCGCGGGTCGGCGCGCAGATTGCCCAGCTCGGGACCCCACAAGTGAATGCGCGTCATCCAGCTAGACCTCTCGCTATACGCCTTCTCCAGCCAGGTGAGGGCCTGCTCGTTTTCTCCCAGACTGGCGTAAACACGGGCTATGTTCGCCGGTGACAAGTAGCGACGCTGGGATAGCTCCTTCAATTCAGCCAATATCTTCAGCGACTCGCGTCGCCGGCCGGTCAAGGCGTAGGTGGAGCCGAGTACGGCGAGGGCGTGTGGATGGTGCTTGGAGATTTCGACGCCTCGCTCCAAACTTTCGAGCGCACCGTCATACTTGCCTTGCCGTAAGTAGATTTCTCCTAAGAGCGTATGCAACGGCCAAAAATCCGGATGGAGGTCTAATCCCTTTTCGCATTGCTCGGCGGACTGTTCGACCGCACCGGCAAGCATGGAGGTCTCTGCGAGGCTCCACTGGATGTGCGGCGAAAGGGGATCCAGCTGTTGAGCTTTCCTGATGAGGGCCAGAGCCTCTTGGTGTTGACCCGCAACATTCAGATACTGCGACAGCCACATATAAGGTGGCGGATAACTGGGATTGAGTTCGATCGCTCGTCGGAAGGCACGTTCGGCTCCGTCCCAGTCCCAATCGTAGGCAAGGGCAATCCAGCCAAGCACCTCGTAGGCCTCGGAAGAGGTTTCGTCCAGCTCCAGCGCTTTCAGGGCTGCCGCCCGGGCTTTGGGGAGGGCTTCCCGCGGTGGAACTGCTTCCACGAGAGCGGCTCCGAGCTGCAGGTAGCCAAAGGCCGTCGCCGCGTGCGCAGCAGCGTATGTGGGTTCTTTTTGGACGGCCTCCTCAAAATAACCGATGGCCTTCCGGATGTTTTCTTGCGCACCCCATTGGGACAACAAGAAACGACCCTTAAGATACCGCTCGTAAGCCTCGGGGTTGAGCGGACGCGCACGGGCGAGGTGCGCTTGCTCCCCGGGCGTCAACTGGACCTTGATTTCTCGCGCGATCTCGCGTGCGACCTCGCGCTGTAAAGATAGGATATCGCGGAGGTCGCACTCGTAACTGTGGGCCCACAGATGGCGGTCGTCCTGCGCACGGATTAATTGCACGCTCAGGTGGATGCGCTCTCCGGAGCGCTGCACCGTGCCCTCCATGACGGCTTCCACGCCGAGTTCCCGCGCAATTTCCTGCAGGGACTTTCCCTTCTGCTGTCTAATTTGAATCGCGGAGTAGCGTGAGATTACCTTCAAGGAGCTGATCTGAGCCAATCGTGTGATGAGTTCATCATGAATGCCGTGGACAAGGTACTCCTGCTCGGGGTCGCCGGTCAGATTCTCGAGCGGCAGCACGGTCAGTGACTCGATGCGCGGGGCAACCGACACCGGCAGCAGGCGCCCCCGCAAACCGCCAAAATTGGCCGACAGCAGGATGCCCAGCACGACCGCGATACCCAGCGACGCAACGACCCAACGCGCAAGCCACCAGCGGGCTGGCGGACGAACTGCCGCGACGGCTGGCGCCCCGTCCACCGGGTAGATGAAGCGGTAACCGCGGCGCGGCAGCGTTTCGATGAAATGCGGACTATCTGCCGAATCGCCGAGCACCTCACGGAGGCGCTTTACGGCCGCGTTGATGCTATGTTCAAAGTCAACGAAGGTGCCGGGGGCCCAAAGTTTCTGTTCCAATTCCTCCTGTGTCACCAACTCGCCGGGCCGCTCAAGTAGCAGCGCCAGGATCTGATAGGGTTGACCTTCGAGCCTGATCTTGGAGCCATTCCGCAGCTCTCTCGTGTGCAAGTTCACTTGAAAAACACCGAAGTGAATGGGTCCCAAAGCGGAAGTTGTGGGCTCGGTCAATGGACAACCCCTCTTTTTCCAGGAGGGTCATTGAGTTGGGCGGATTATACATCTAGTTATGGAATTGTAGCATCGTGAAACGCCTTCACCCTCAAACTTAACTCTCTAAAAAACTGCCGCTTAGCGTTTCACTTGCGTTTCACCCCCTCTGCATTGCATCCGCCCATGCCAACGCGGAAAAGTCGCTGTCGGCGCGCGAACGGAAAAAGATACGCGTGACGGAGGACACCATGGAAAAGCGATTCAGTAAGCATAGTACTGCCGCGGGGTTGACCTGCACGCTGTTGCTTATGCTGGCTTCGCTGCTCGCAGCATCGGCGCGGACAGATGATGACGGCGATGACGGGCCGAAGTTTGGTCCTTGGTCCGCGCCGGTCAACCTTAGCACACCGGTAAATACGGTCGTTGCCGATTACCAGCCATTCATCTCCAAGGACGGGCTCAGCCTGTACTTTTCCGTTTTGGAAGGTCCTACGCAGAATTCAGCGCAAGATATCTGGGTAGCAAAACGCAGCTCCGAATCCGACAACTGGGGAACGCCACAAAGACTCGGCCCGGAGATCAACACGCCCGCGACCGAGGGCCAGCCGTTCGTCACCGTCGATGGGCACTGGATGTACTTCAACAGTAACCGCAAGACGCCCGACGCAAACGGCGTTCTGCCGTTCGGGCTGAACGATATCTACGTCGCTCACCGGCAAAACAAACGCGAAGATTTCGGCCCTGGCGGCTGGCAGGAAGCGGTAAACATTGGCGCCGGGGTTAATACGAGCTTCGGAGAAACCTCTCCATTCGTCTTCGAGGATGAGATGACCGGGGTCACCACGCTGTACTTTCACTCGAGTCGGCCAGGCATGGGTGGTGTGGACATTTACGCCAGCACGCTGCAACCGGACGGAACATTCGGCCCAGCCCAGCTAGTTTTCGAAGTCAGCAGCAAATACAACGACCAGAATCCCTCGATCAGCCGCGACGGGCTAGAGATGTACTTTACCTCCGACCGGCCCGGCTCGACGCCGAATCCGGATAGCGGCATATCTGGCCAGCCAGGCCAGCCCTCCGTGGACATCTGGGTCTCGACTCGAGCAAGTACCGCGGATCCCTGGGGAACGCCCGCGAACTTGGACGCGGTGAACCAGGCGCTAGGCGGCCCGGCAATCAACAGCCATTTCACGATGGGAAGCCGTCCCTCTCGTTTGACGGCACGGAGCTGTACTTCCACTCCGCGTTCCGGCAAGGCAGTCAGTCGGAGTTCTTCGACATCTGGAAGACCACGCGCACCAAGCTCAAGCATCCGGACTGAACAACGAGTGAGGAACTCTCGGACTTTCCGACTTCTACATCTCAGTGCAGAAAGTGCCTCATGCCCGTGAAAACCATGGCCAAACCGAGCCGGTCCGCCGCGGCGATCACGTCCGCGTCGCGCACCGAGCCGCCCGGTTGGATCACGGCGGTCGCCCCGGCCTTGGCTGCTTCTTCCACGCCATCGGGAAACGGGAAAAACGCATCGGAAGCCACCACGCTTCCCGCGAGCGGCGATTGCGCCTTCATCACGGCGAGTTTCACGGAATCGACGCGGCTCATCTGCCCGGCGCCGACGCCCAGTGTCGCGCCATCTTTCGCGAAGACGATGGCATTGGACTTCACGTGTTTCGCCACTTTCCACGCGAAGCGCATCGTGTGCAGCTCCTGCGCCGTCGGCGCGCGCTTCGTCACCGTGCGCAATTCGCTCTCCTGGATTTCGCCCACGTCGGGCTGCTGCAACAGCATACCGCCGAGAATGCGCTTCAATTGCAGTTCGCGTTCCGGCTCCAGGCCGCCGGGGGGCAATTCGAGCAAGCGCAGATTTTTCTTCGCCGCGAAAATGGCTTTGGATTTTTCATCGAACCCCGGCGCGGCAATGCATTCCACGAAGAGCTTCGCGACCTCCTCCGCCGTCGCCGCATCCACCACACGGTTGAACGCCAGCACGCCGCCGAACGCCGAAACCGGATCGCACGCCAGCGCTTTCAGATACGCCTCGCGGAGCGTCGCCTGCTCCGCCGTTCCGCAAGGATTGTTGTGCTTGATGATCACCGCCGCGGGATTGGAAAATTCCGCGGCCAGGCTCCGCGCCGCTTCAAGGTCTACGAAATTATTGTAAGAAAGCTCCTTGCCCTGGAGCTGCTTCGCAGCCGCCAGTCCTTCCGGTTTCCGTCCCGCTGGAACGTACAATGCCGCGGCCTGGTGCGGATTCTCGCCGTACCGCAATTCTTGCTGCCGCCGCAGAGCCACATGCGCGCGCTCCGGCAACACCGGCTTCGCTTCCAGAGAAATATTTTCCGAAGCTGCCGCCAATCGCTCCAATTCCGTCGTGATCGTTCCGTCGTACCGAGAAGTTGTCGCAAACACTTTGCGCGCCAGTTCGAGCCGCGTCGCCAGGGTGGTGTCGCCCGCGCTCTCGAGTTCCTTCGCCACGCGCTCGAAATCCTTGGGATCGGTGACGACCGTCACGCTCTCGAAATTTTTCGCCGCCGAACGCAGCATCGTCGGCCCGCCGATATCGATGTTTTCGATCAATTCTTCCGCCGTCAGCCCGGCCTTCGCCGCCGTCGCTTCAAACGGATACAGATTCACGACCACCAGATCGATCGGCGCGATGCCATGTTCTGCCGCCTGTTTCCGATCCTCCGCGTTCTTTCGGCGGAAGAGGAGCCCGCCATGTACTTTCGGATGCAGTGTTTTCACGCGCCCGCCGAGCATTTCCGGCCAGCCCGTGAAATCCGAAACGTCGCGCACGCTGACGCCCGCTTCGCGCAGCAACTTCGCCGTTCCGCCGGTCGAAAGAATTTCGATCTTCAGCACGGCGAGCCGCTTCGCAAATTCCACGATTCCCGTCTTGTCAAACACGCTGATCAGCGCGCGCTCCACCGCCATCGATTCCTCCGGAAATGGAAAAGCACAACAGTGTACGGGTCTCGCGCGAATAGGGGAAGTGCACAGCCTGTGGGAAACTGCGGGAAAAATCTACGATTTCACCAGCGCTTTCAGTTTGACCTGGCCTTCGACCGTTTCCACCACGTATTCGACGTCTTTGCAATTTTTCTGTTTCTGGAGCTCCTTGGTTTTTTTCAGCACGAATTCATTGAAGCTCGATCGTGAGAGTTTTCCGGTGTGCTCGCCGGCCTGCTGCTTCGCCTGCAAAAACGCCTGGTACAGCTGCTCGACTTTTTCGGTCTCGCGCTCCGGCTCGGAACAGGTCATGCGAAATGCCTTCGGCTCGAGCGCATGCTCTTCCTCTTCTTTCTTGCGGCGGGACGCTTCGATCTCTTTCGCCGCTGCGCCAAAGTGGCGCTGGACCTTGCCTTCTTCTTTCTGCGCGGTTCTCTTTCGAAAGATGTCTTTGTACTTCGCGTACGTCTGCGAAAGATTGTTGAAGCGGAAACGCTGCGCGAATTTCAGTTCGCCGCCGCGCTCCGCGTAGCGCTTCACGAGCAGATCGATGCGCCATTCGATTTCCGTGGGCGGACGCTTCCGGCCGCCTCCGAAAAATTGGTCGTATTCGATCTTTAGCTGGCGGATGTCCCGTTCGAGCTGGCCCAACTCTTCGTCAATGGTCGCCATGCGTGGAGAAAACCCCCAAACCTCCATGCTAGGAGCACAAGCGAATCGCGTCAACCGGAGGAGCGCGCGGCGATGTGCATACGCCACCGTTGCAGGCCGCCGGGATTGCCCGGCGCTCCGCACTGTGCTGAAATGTTCGAATGGATGCCCGGGTCAAACGCGCGGTTTCGAGCGAGCAAGCGGAACTGCTGCGGCAAATTCCTTCGGTTGATGAATTGCTGCTGCAGCCGCGGCTGGCGGCGCTTTCGAATCGCGTGGACCGCGGCTTACTTGTGGAAGTGGCGCGCGCGGTGCTGGCGGATCTTCGCGCGCGCATCGCCGGTGATTCGAATTGGAGCGCGGTGGCGCTCAACTCGGGCTCGGTGGAAGAGCTCATCACCGCTGCCGTGGAACGAATTCTTTCGCGTTCGCTGCAGCCGGTGATCAACGCCACCGGCGTGATTCTCCACACCAACCTGGGACGCGCGCCGCTGCCGGAAACCGTGGTGGATGAATTTCGGCGGACGGCCACGCAGTATTCGAATCTGGAATACGATTTGGAAGCGGGCGCGCGCGGCAAGCGCGACGTGCATACCGCGGAACTGCTTACGCGCTTCACCGGCGCCGAATCCGCCATCGTCGTTAACAACTGTGCCGCGGCCATCCTGGTGGTCCTCGCGGCACTTGCCCGCGGCGGCGAAGTGATCGTTTCGCGCGGCGAACTCATCGAGATCGGCGACGGCTTTCGAATCCCGGAAATTATGGAGCAGAGCGGCGCGCTTTTGCGCGAAGTGGGGACGACGAATCGCACGAGGCTCGCGGATTACGAAAACGCCATCAATGAAAAAACACGGATGCTGCTTCGTGTGCATCCTTCGAATTTCACGGTCACAGGGTTCACGGACAAACCTTCCCTCGAAGAGCTGGTGGCACTGAGCCAGCGGAGTGGATTGCCACTTGTGGAAGATCTCGGCTCCGGTTGCTTGGCCGAACTTGCCGAACACGGTATTACCGAGCCAACGGTGCGTCAAAGCATTGACGCGGGTGTGGGCATTGTTACCTTCAGTGGCGACAAACTTCTTGGCGGGCCGCAGGCCGGAATTATCGCCGGGAAAAAAGATCTGGTTGCACGCGTGAGACGGCATCCTCTGTTTCGCGCGCTGCGCGTGGACAAGCTCACGATTGCCGCGCTTGAGATTACGCTTGGCGCGTATCTGCGCGCGGCCTGGGATGAAATCCCTGCGATGCGGATGATTCGAATGACGCCGCAGGAACTAAAGCGCCGAGCGGAGAATTTCCTGCGCGAACTCCGTCCCGAGCTTCCGCTCGATGAAGTCGAGATGGAGATTGCGGACGGGAATTCGCTCGCGGGGGGAGGATCCACGCCATCGCAATCGTTGCCTTCGAAGGTGATTCGAATCGCCAGCGCACGCTATTCCGCGACGAAATTGGAGCAGCGCCTACGCCGCGCGCCTGCCGGCGTCTCCGTGATCGCCCGTGTGGAAGACGACCGCCTCATTCTCGATCTCCGCACGGTGTTCCCCGAACAAGAGCCACTCTTACTCAAGACGCTGGCCGCTGCCCTTCACTGATTGCGGAGACAGCCAAAAATGCTCGCGTTCACAACGCGCAACCACAAACTCGTCTCGAAAAACAGGCCGCTGCCGAGATTGCGGAGTGGTTGGGCGCTCATCCGAGTGCGGCTGGCGGGAATCTGCAACACGGACGTAGAGATCCTCCTCGGGTATCACGATTTTCGCGGGACGCCGGGGCATGAGTTTGTCGGCGAAGTTGCGGAAGTGCGCGGCGTCTCAGCAGCAGCGAAGAAAAAGTGGCTGGGGCAGCGAGTCTGCGGGGAAATCAATGTTTCTTGTTCGGCGTATGGTTTCAAACCAGTTTGCAGTTTTTGCAAGCGCGGATGGAAGACGCATTGTGCACGCCGGACCGTCCTGGGGATCGTGAATCACGACGGCGCGTTTGCGGAATACCTCGCGCTACCGTTGGAAAATCTGCACATCGTCCCGGAGAGCATTACAGACGAGCAAGCAGTCTTTGTCGAGCCGCTCGCGGCGGCTTGCGAAATTCTCGCTCAGGTCAGTGCGAAGAAGTTCCGCTCCGTTGCGGTCCTCGGTGATGGCAAGCTCGCGCAGCTGATCGCGCGCGTTTTGAAAACTGCCGTGCCGCGTGTCGTGATGTACGGAAAACACACGGAAAAACTCGCGTTCGCTCGCTGTGTTGGGATCGCGACCAAAAAAGTTTGGGGGAATACCAGCGATTTGAAGCGCAGCAAAGATAGTTTTGCACTTCTCGTTGAAGCTACTGGATCGCCAACAGGTCTGGCGATGGCGCTGCAAATGACCGAGCCTCGAGGAACGCTCGTTTTGAAATCCACGTTTCACGGCGCGGCTCCCGTCGAGGCCTGGCCGATCGTGGTGAAAGAAATTACCGTGGTGGGCTCGCGGTGCGGGCCATTTGCCAAGGCGATTGCTTTGCTGCGTTCCGGCGAAGTCGATCCAACGCCGCTGATTACGCGCGCGTTTCCTCTTGCGAATGCGGCGGCAGCAATCCGCTTCGCCCAGCAGCCGGGCGTGATGAAGGTCCTATTGAGGGCATGAACGCAGGCAGCGATACTTGTGCTGGAAAGAAGAAGAAAGAGACAACCAGAGACGCTGAGTGCACAGAGATTCGCAGAGAATTCCAGAGAAATCTTCAGAGGCGGTTGATGCAGGAGGCGACGCAAGCGGCGCCGAAGCCGTTGTCGATATTCACGACGGTTACATTCGATGCGCAACTATTGAGCATACCGAGCAGCGCGGCGACGCCGCCGAAGCTGGCGCCGTAGCCGACGCTGGTGGGAACGGCAATCACTGGCACGGCGACGAGGCCGCCGACGACGCTAGGCAATGCGCCTTCCATTCCTGCGACGCAGATGATGACGCGGGCTTCGGCGAGCTTGCCGCGATGATCGAGCAAGCGATGGATGCCGGCAACGCCGACGTCATAGAGAGGCTCGGCGCGATTGCCCATCATGCGGGCGGTGAGCAAGGCCTCTTCTGCGACGGGAATGTCGCTGGTGCCGGCGGAAACCACGAGTATCGTGCCTTTGCCGGTGATTTCGGCGCTTCGTTGGATGGTGATTACGCCTGACAAGGCGTGGAATCTCGCGGCGCGATTCAACTTCTTCACAGGGGCGAACAATTTCGCGTCCGCGCGCGTCACTAAAATGTTGTGCCGCGAATCTTTCTTGCGCAGCATGGCCTTCACGATGGCAGCAACCTGCTGCGGCGTTTTTCCTTTGCCGAAAATGACTTCGGCGAAACCCTGGCGCAGCGCGCGGTGATGATCTACCTTTGCAAAACCCAGATCTTCGAAGGGCAGATGCTTGAGGCGCTCGATGGCCTCGACAGGCGCGAGCTCGCCAGTTTTCACAGATTCCAGAATTTTCAACAATTCACTCTGATTCATATCGTCCGGCCGACGCGAATTCTAACACTGCACGCGCTCAACTCCTCAGCTTGACTTGCCCGGGTACGGCTGCGAGACTGAATCTATCCTCGCGGAAAACATGGTTGACACGCAAAAACAGATTGTAACCGTAGGTGTGACCGGGGCCAGCGGGGCCATTCTCGCGCAAAAGACGCTGGTGTTGCTCGAAGAAGATGCGCGCGTCGCGCGTGTGCACCTGGTGGTCACGGAAGCGGGCCAGCGGCTGTTCGCTGAAGAGCTCAGTCTTTCCGCAGGCGATCTGAAGCAACTACCGAGCCGGATTCTCGGTCGCCCGGCCGCAAAGATAGAAATTCTGCCAAATAAAGATGTCGGCGCGTCCATCGCCTCGGGCAGCTACGTCGTCGATTCCATGATCGTGATTCCCTGCTCGATGGGAACGCTTGGGGCGATCGCGAACGGGATCAGCGACGATCTTGTGGCGCGTGCGGCGGACGTGATGCTCAAGGAAAGACGCAAGCTTGTGCTGTGTGTGCGCGACACGCCATTTAACCGCGTGCATCTGGAAAATATGCTGCGTGCACAGCAGGCGGGCGCGATGATCATGCCGGCCGTTCCCGCGTTTTATCATCATCCGAAAACCATCGATGATCTGGTGACGCAGTATGTCTGCCGCGTGCTTGCACAGATCGATCTGCCTCAAGAAAAAATGTACCGCTGGGCAGGCACGCCGGCGTCAAAGAAAGCCGAGGCATGAACTAGAAATGGCGGGCCGAATCAAGACGGTGCTCGAGATGATCAAGTTCGAGCACTCCGTGTTTGCGTTGCCATTTGCGTTGACTGGCGCGTTGCTCGCCGCGCGTGCTACCCAACATGGATGGCCCACTTTGCGGCAAATCTTGTGGATTGTGATTGCCATGGTTGCGGCGCGGTCCGCGGCCATGACCATGAACCGGATCGCCGATCTTCGTTACGACCGCGAGAATCCCCGAACGAAGCAGCGCGCGCTGGCGACAGGCGCTCTCTCCCTGCAGTTTGCGTGGTTTTTCACCGTGGTTGCAGTCGCCCTGTTTTTTGTGGCGGCCTGGCGGTTGAACCTCCTTGCGCTGAAACTTGCGCCGTTGGCGATCGCGATTCTGTTTTTCTACTCGTTCACGAAACGCTTTACGACCTGGTCGCATCTTTTTCTTGGCTTCGCGCTGGGAATTTCGCCAGCGGCGGCGTGGATCGCCATTACCGGCGGGCTCGACCCGCGCATGCTGATTCTTTGCGGGGCGGTCACGTTGTGGGTCGGAGGCTTTGACGTGCTCTATGCCTGCCAGGACGTGGATTACGATCAGCAAGCCGGGCTTTTTTCCGTCCCGAAAAGGTTCGGGATCGCGAATGCGCTGCTTATTGGGCGGGCGATGCACATCGGTGTGGTCACACTTCTCTCCTGGCTGGCGTTCAGCTTTGGCCTGCCCTGGCCGGCTTGGGCAGGAATCGCCGTGGTTGCGTCGCTTCTTGCGTACGAACATTCCCTCGTCAAGGCTGACGATCTCAGCAAGCTCGACGCTGCGTTTTTCACCGTGAACGGCTATATTAGTATGTTGTTCCTGCTGTTCTGGGGCGCGGCGGCGGCGTTTTGGCGCGTTTGAAATTTTCGACGGATTTGAAATGAGCGAATTGACAATTACCGATCAGCGGTTGAAGCCGATTGCGGACA
>WNFO01003277.1_pt1 | contig 14196 bp, 10 predicted proteins | sample 5400251 | NCBI WGS metagenome assembly WNFO01 (sample SAMN13153354, study PRJNA577476) | soil metagenome | isolation source: 100 cm saprolite under Madrone tree | place: USA:California | collected 2016-06-14 | reverse complement strand
CTACCCAGCCGCCATTCGCGGGGAGCCGCTGCTGCGCGGGCTTGGCCTGGAGGAAAACTGCCTCTTGCGCCATGACTTCGGGAGTCAGCTTACGCAGCGTCGTGATGTCGTCCACAATCCAGATGCCGCGGCCATGGGTGGCGATCACAAGATCCGATTCGCGCGCGTGCACCACTATGTCACGCACGGCCACGTTGGGGAATTCGTGACCTTTATATTTCGCCCAGTGTTTACCGTTATCCAGTGAAATCCAAAGACCGAATTCGGTTCCGAGGAATAGCAGGCTGGGCGACACCGTGTCTTCCTTAATGACATGCGCGTAGCCGCGCACGCCGCTGTCCCCAGCGACGATCGGCGTCCAGGTTTTCCCGTAGTCCGTCGTCTTGAAGACGTGCGGCTCCATATCTCCAAACGTATGCCGATCGAACGTTGCATAAGCCGTGCCCGCATCATAGAGGCTGGCTTCCACCCACGAAACCCAGGAAGCTTTCGGCAGATTGGGAACATTACCGACGACGTTGGTCCAGGACTTCGCGCCGTCGCGCGTTACCTGGAGATTCCCGTCGTCAGTTCCAACCCAGATGGTTTGACCGTCGCGCGGCGACTCGCTGATCGAGTAGATCGTTGTGTGCATCTCCGCGTAAGAATTGTCGACCGTAACGCCGCCAGATTCTTCCTGCTTCTGTTTCTCCGGATCGTTAGTGGTCAGATCCGGCGAGATGCGCTCCCATGATTGACCGTGGTCGCGGGAACGGAAGAGAAATTGTCCGCCGATGTAAATCGTGCCCTTCTCATTGGGGCTCATGTGGATCGGAGTGTTCCAGTTGAAGCGCAGCTTCCCTTCTCCGTAATTCGGTTGCGGCTTGATGGCCCGGCCCCCCAACGTGATGCGATTCACGCGGCCGATCTCGCCGCCCTGCGCCTCGGCGTAAACGTAATTCGCATCCGATGGATCCGGAAACACCCAGAACCCATCCCCTCCATAAAGATTTTCCCAGCGGCCGTTGGTAATCCCGCTCGGATACTGCGAGTCGCCGATCCACGAGCTGTTGTCTTGCAGCCCGCCGAAAACGTGATAAGGATCGGCGTTGTCCGCGCTCACGTGATAAAACTGCGAGATCGGAAGGTTATTGCCTTTCCACCAGGTGTTGCCGCCATCGTAGGAATACCAAACGCCTCCGTCATCGCCGGCGATAACATGATCGGTATTGTCGGGATTCACCCAGACGTCGTGGAAATCTCCGTGTGCGCCGTTCCCGATTCCGCTGAAACTTTTGCCGCCATCCTCGCTCATGATCAAAGTAAGGTCCGGCTTGTAGACTTTGTTCTCGTTTTTCGGATCCACGATTAAGTTGGCGAAGTAAAACGGCCGCCAGACCATCCAATTGCTGCGGTCCCGCTCTTCCCATGTTTTCCCGCCATCTTCGGAGCGAAAAAGGGCGCTGCGCGTCGACTCGATCAGCGCGTACACGACATTTGGTTTTGATGGCGCGATGGTGACGGCAACGCGCCCCCAGGGTTTCGCGGGGAGCCCTTTGGCGCTCTTTTCATCCAGTTCCTTCCAGGTCGTTCCGCCATCCGTGGTCTGGAAAAAAGCGCTGCCGCTCGCCGCGGTGGGATTCTCCCCGCCCGACCGGAAAGTCCAGCCCTTCCTTCGAAAATCCCACATGCCCGCGAAAAGGACCTTGGAGTCCTGCGGATTCATGGAAATCATCGAGCAGCCGGTCGACAGATTCGCGCCTTTGAGAATCTTGCTCCAGCTCTTCCCGCCATCTGTAGTCTTGTAGACGCCGCGGTCCTCGCTGTCGCTCCACAGTTTTCCGGGCACGCACGCGTAAACCGTGTTGCTGTTCTTCGGGTCGACGATAATTTTCGCAATGCGCTCGGAATTCTGCAGGCCCATGTTGGTCCAGCTGTCGCCGCCGTCCGTCGACTTATAGATGCCATTGCCGATCGACGCGCTATTGCGGGTCCAGGCTTCGCCCGTGCCGGCCCAGATCGTTTTCGGCGCTTGTGGATCAATGGCCACGGCGCCGATGGATTGTGCGGCCTCCTTGTCGAAAATGGGCTTGAACGTGGTACCGCCGTTCGAAGATTTCCATACGCCTCCGCTGGCCGCTCCAACGTACACAGTCAGCCGGCCGTCCTCTTTTACGGCGGCGAGCGCCGCCACGCGCCCGCTCATGGTCGCGGAGCCGATGTTTCGCGCGCCGAGACCCGATATAGTGTCCGAATCGAATTTGACTTCTTGCGCGGGCGTGGGCCCGGCAAAAATCATCGTTGCGAGAAATACCATCATTACAACAGCAAAGCATCGGATTGATTTCTGCATATCGGCGGCTTCCTCAGCGATAAATTACAAGCAACGGCTCTTGGACGTAAGCCCATCCATGAATATTCGGCCGTGGGACGGGCATTCCTGCCTGTCCTCATCTTCAAGAATCACTTTCCTGCCGGCGGCGCCTTCTTCTCCGGTTTGGAGACGGGCATCGAGAAATGTGCGTCTTCCAACGGTATGTTTTGTTCGATCTTTTCCACGGAGAACTGCGCGCGTGAAGCGCTCCCTTTTTGTGCCTGCTCGACGGCGAACGGATAAAAGATTCCGTTCACCTGTTCGTAATCGCCGTAATACAACTCAGACTCCTGCAGCGCACCGCGAATTGTGGTTTGAATTTCCAGTTTCAGCTCGAGGTACGAGTCCGCATCGAGATAGTAGTAGCGCACGTCTCCGTTCTTCATGCTCAGTTTGATCTTGAAGCAGTCCGTTCCTTCCATCGAGTCGTGCCCCACGAGTTCGGCTTTATGCCCCTTCTCTTTGTACTCCACAAGCGGCCCATCGATATCCGCGTCCACGACTAGGCTTTTCAGGTCGTCCTGGGAGAGCAGCTCCGGGTCTTTGCGCCCGCCGAAAGGTGAAATTTGCCAACCCGTCTTGCCGTCGTAGGCCTGCACCTGGGCCAGACCTTGGATGATGTATTCTTCTCGAACCTTGTCGGCGCGTTTGTTTTCCTGGCGAAAGTCCGCGCGAAAGGAACCTTGGCTGAACTTTGCGCTGGTGCGCATGCTGCGCACGGATTTCAGCTTGTCGAGTCCGCCATGCGCCTGAATATTCTTGGCGATGACCTCATCCACAGTTTGCGCGCTGGCGGCAATGGAAAAGAATACGATGGCCGCCGCAACGGAGAGAAAAATACGGACAACCCTGCTGAACTCCCGCAACGGGGTCAGCCGCAAATCTACTTTCATGAACTCCCCCCAACCCAACGATAAGTGACATTACACTAAACGGAAGGCTCGGAAACGATGAATCTTTATTACTCGGACGAAATCAGCAGCACTTAGTTAGCAGACTTTCGTCCTTCTGCCAAGAGATTTCGCTGCACCGCCATCTAGAACTCCACGTGCAGTCGCAACGTGGGCACGATTACCGGCCCCCGGTCCCGGTTATATCCGGGATTGTTGATGTGCTGCAGGCCGAACGAAGGATAAATTCCCCGCCAAACATGCAGCGTGTAATACGTCTCGATGATGTTCTCGCGGCCGTAATTGAGACGGCCATCGCCGAGAAGAAAACCGGAGCCACCGAGCGCGAGGTATTCCTGATGATCGCGCGAGATGCCGTTCGAAACGAATACCAGCCCGGCACGGTCGAATTTTCTATGCCACGGCTTGCCGTTGCCGCCGGCGCCGATCTGCGCGGTTTGGTCCACTTCCGTATACGCATACGATTCATGCCGGCCTTCATTCCATCCCCACCGGCCAAATACTCCCATCCAGTCATTCAGCGGCTGCTCGAAATTCACGCCGAATCCATATTTGACCGTTGTTTGCAGTGGATGAGCCGTGATTTCCGGCTTGGCCGTTATTCCCGCAAGGAAATTGTCGATGGCCTCGCGGTAACTCCCCATGTTGGCGTGATTCACAAAACTGAGGAAGCGAACAACGCCTTCCTGGTGTCGCAAGACGGTGGCATGGAGTTCGAATTCAATATTTTCTGCGTGTGCCCGGCTTGTGCCCGCATCCAAATGGATTCCATTCGCCACTTTAGGCATGAGCCCTTCCGCAAACCGCACTGCCCAGCGACGATCGTGATATTCGAGCATCGCCCCGAACGTAAATCCCCGCGTGTCCGCCGCGTAGTCGTATGTCCCGTTGTTGTCGACCGTCCAATTCATAAACTGGATTGTCGTGTCGCTGCCGTAGGTGTTCAAATCGAAAAAATCAGCCATGCTGAACTTGCCAAATCGCAACTCCAGCCGCCGTACCGGCAGCGTGCTGAAGAGCGAATACGGTGTTCGCGTAGCGGCCACCTTTTCGCCGCTAAGCGGGATAATCTGATGCCACATCAAGCGCGCGATGTACGGCGCTTTACTCAACAATGGATTGCGCACCACATCCAGATTCGTGGCGCCTGCGAGCCCCAGGGCTTCCCCGATCCCATGCCCTCCGGTCTCCTGCACATCGAAAAGCAGTTCCGTCGTGCCGGTCAGCCGCAAACCAGTGAATAACGTGAGCACCCGCGATGTCGCGTCCTGCGCTCCTGGCGAAAGACTATTCACTCCCTGATACGGCGAATGAAACGCCGGATGCCACTGCGAAATCCAATTCGCCTGGCCTGAAATCCAAACCCGGTTCGTCTCCGGATGCGGAAACATCGCTGGGACCGGATCGGCCTCCGGCGTCTCTACGGAAACAGTGCCAGGAATCGGAGGTGGCGGAACAGAGGCTTCTTGTGCTCGCACGCCTGGAGAAACCGCCAGGATAGACAGCCGGACGGCAGCCCCCCAATACCGACTAAAGCATAAGAAACTTCTAGGCATTCTTTGTCCCTTGCCTGGATTTCGCCAGCTGCCGCCGCCCAAGATAAGTCTGGAGTGATTACAACCGCATGAACTACCCCGGAATTCCCAAAGCTCCTGGCCAGCAATCACAAGTTAAGCATACTAAACTCAGTTTGTAAACTATGATTAATACAAGTGGCGCTCATCCGCAAGTAGAAGAGAGTCGCCTTTCGAACGAATTTTCTATATCTTCTCTGCACCAAGACTCCGGTGGCTGGAATCAAAGAACCTGAAGGAGACGCCGCAGTGCGAAGAATCTTCATAGGCCTCGTCTTTGCTGCATTCCTAAATGCGCCGGCGGTTTTCGCGCAAGCCGGACCTGTCGAGGGCGGCCATGAATTGCAGGTTTGGACCGGCGGGGGCCACGGAATCAACGGCAGCCAGTCCGGCGACGGCGTCTGGAACGCGGGATTCCGTTACGGCCTGATCCTCACCGCTCCGCATGGTCCCGGTTTCCTGCGTGGCCGTTTGGAATATGCGGTAGATGCCGTCCCGGTCTTCCTGGTGGTTCAGAAAACGAACACCGCCTACGGTGTTGGCGTAAACCCGTTCGCCTTCAAATGGGCGCTGGACACGCACCGCAGCGTGGTTCCGTATCTCGAACTTGGCGGCGGCACGCTCTTTACCAATACCAAGGTGCCTGAAGGAACATCCCACATCAATTTTACGACCAGCGCCGCTCTCGGTCTGCACTTTCTGCGTAGCAAGCACAACATCAGCGCCGAAGTCCGCTACATGCACATTTCGAACGCGGGACTTGCAACGCCCAATCCGGGCATCAATACCATTCAGTTTCGTTTGGGCTTCGGCCTGTTCAGCCAAAAAGAATAGTAACCTATGGAACGCGCCCGATTCAAAACTAGCAGTGAGTGTGCGAGATGAAAATGATTGGAATCTTCGTAGCCGTAATCGTTCTGCTCCTTGGAGTCCTTGTCGTTCGCGCCATGCGCACCGGGGGGAAGGCGCCTTCGCTGGGGACGCCCGCGCCGGACTTCACGCTGAATTCTCAGGATGGCAAATCGCTCAGCCTGCACGATCTCCGCGGCAAATGGGTCGTGCTCTATTTTTATCCCAAGGATTTCACCAGTGGGTGCACCAAGGAAGCGCACAGTTTTCAGCGTGACCGCGGGCAGTACGAACAGAAAAACGCGCTCATCCTTGGAGTAAGTGTTCAGGACGAAGTTACTCACCAGAAGTTCTGTGCCAAAGAAGGCCTCAGCTTCAAGCTGCTCGCAGATACGAAGTACGAGGTCTCTTCATCCTACGACTCGCTGGTGAATCTGGGTGTCGCCAAACTTTCCGCGCGCCACACCTTTCTCATCGATCCCGATGGCATCGTCCGCAAAGTTTATCTCAACGTGGACGCCGAAAAACACAGCACGGAAGTGCTTGCCGACCTAGCTCAACTCCAGCACCCTCCGGGCTAACCCTCATCCCGTAACTTCTGTCATCCTGCAACCTCTGTCATCCCGCATTTATTGCCATCCTGAGCGCAGCGAAGGATATCATCTCATCCCCGCCTCGACGCAAACATTCCGCTGCGGTCATGCCCCTCAGTTTCCGCAAGCCGCATCGCCAGCCAGGTCGGGAACGCTGGGCAGTTCCGTGAGATTGCTTTTTCCCAGCAAGGTGTTCAGCGCAGCCGCATCTTTGTTCCTCAGTTCCTGCCAGGCCGCAAGAGCTTCGTTCAAGCCCTTGCAAATCCGCCGGTAGGCCGCGAACGATTCTTCCGAGGGCGCGAAGTCCGCGCCATCCACCAGCGCCATCAGCGCCGCCAAGGTATCGTTCACCGCCATGAAACTGGCCGTCTTGGGAGTCTCCAGGATCGGCGTGGTTTCTCCGGCAAGCGCGGCAACTTTCGCGTCCAGCGCGCTGGCCGCAACGGCAACGGGGTCTTCCTTCGGACGCTTCATCAGCTCGGCCAGCCGCGCCCGCAACTCCTTCGTCTGTTGGTAACCGTCAAAGTTTTTCCCGAGCAAAGCGGAGATTTTCAGTTGCAGCTCCAGCGAACTCTGCAATTCGTGGCGCGCCGCCGCCACCCGCGGATCCATCTTGACTTCCAGCGACTGGCGAATAATTTGCTCCCCCACTATCAGCCGCGCCTCATACTTCCCCGGCAGCACCAGCGGCCCCTGCGGAGGCAACGGCGTGGATCCCACAATCGCTGCGATCGGATAATTGTACGGAGACTGCGGGTGCATGGCGCGCGGATCGGAGTAGCGCAGATTCCAGACGAAACGGTGCATTCCTGCTTCTTTGGAAAGCGGTTGCGGATGCGCGATCCAATATTCTGCGACGTACGGAACTTCTTCCGGCTCCTTTGGCGGCGGCACGCTGGAATGACTGTGCACCAGCCTCCCCTCAGCGTCGCGGATTTCCAGTTGAATGTCCGTCACCGGTTTTGTCGGCAGAAAATAGTTCAGCACCGCCCCATCCGGTGGATTTTTTCCCGCAGGAACTTCGGGAGGCAGCGGCGTGTCCTGATTCTCGTCGCGGCGCACTCGAATCGCCGTTCGCGGCGCAAAGAGATGCGCTCTCGACGGCGCGCTCCGTCCATCCAGTTGCCGCAGCGGCGTAACGTCGTCCAGAATCCAGAACGCCCGGCCATAGGTCGCCGCGATCAAATCGTCCTGCTCGATGGCCAGGTCATGAATCGCCACCACCGGCATATTCAGCCGCAGCGATTGCCAGTGTTCCCCGTCGTCGAAAGAAACGTAAACGCCCATCTCCGTCCCCGCGTACAACAGTCCCTTGCGTACTGGATCCTCCCGCACCGTTCGAACGAAATCGCTCTCGCGGATCCCGCGTACCGTCTCCTGCCACGTTTGTCCAAAATCGCGCGTCCGGAAAATGTGCGGATGCAAATCGTCATGATTGTTGCGATTCACGGCGGCGTACGCCGTTCCCGCATCGAAATGCGATGCTTCCACGATACTCACGGTGCTCCACTCGGAGACGTTGGGCGGGGTGACGTTTTGCCAGCTCTTGCCTTCGTCCTTCGTCAGTTGAATGTTTCCGTCGCCTGTTCCAACCCACATCACTCCTTCTTTCACTTCGGAAGGAGCGATCGTCAGGATCGTCCCTCGCGCCTGTTTCAAATCCTTTTCATCCGGCCGCACGCGCGTCAGGTCCCCGCTCACCGCTTCCCAACTCGTTCCCCCATCGCTCGTCTTCAGCAAAAACTGCGTCCCGAGGTACAGCAGATGCGGGTCCTGCGGCGAAAAAACCATTGGAATGGTCCAGTTAAACCGATACTTGCTTCCAAACGGTACCGCAGCGGGTGATATGTCACGCACTTGTCCCGTCGTTTTCGACAATCGCACCACGCTCCCGCCGGGTCCCGCGTTGTACACCACATCCGGGTCCAGCGGATCGGGAATCGTGTCTCCACTTTCGCCTGGCCCGACTGGGTACCAGTCGCGCTCCGTGATCTGTCCATTGTTTCCGCGGCTCGCGATTCCCGCGGTTCCGCTGTCCTGCTGTGGCCCGTACACCCAATAGGGAAACCGATGGTCCGTTGCGACCCGGTAGAATTCTCCCGTTGGCTGGTTGTACCAGGCGCTCCACGATTCCCCTCCGTTCAAGCTGATCGTCGCTCCTTGGTCCACTCCCAGCATGATTCGTTGTGAATTCGTCGGATCGATCCAGACCGTGTGGTAGTCGTCGCCTCCCGGCGCGCCTTTGATGGCCGTGAAGTTGTGCCCGCCGTCATTCGAACGATACAAGTTCTGCGAAGGCACATAAACAATATCGGCGTTCTTCCGATCCACGAAAATCTCGCTCATGTACCAAGACCCTTGGATCCGCGGATCCTTCGTCGCTTTTTTCCACGTCGCTCCCGCGTCGTCCGAACGAAATAGTCCGCCTTTCTTGTCCTTCACCTCCACAATCAAGTACACGCGTTGCCCATGGTTTCCCGGCGCAACCGCAACTCCCGCTCGCCCCCAGTCTTCTTCTGGAAGTCCGTGCCCCGTGATTTGCTTCCAGGTGATTCCTTCATCCAGCGATTTATAAAGCCCGCTGCCGGGCCCGTACGATGTTCCTTTTTGCCCTGGCTTTCGAATGCCATGCCACAACGTTGCGTAAACTACGCGCGGATTCCCCGTCTCAAAAGAGAGATCCACTGCTGCGGTAACATTGTCTTTGTACAGCACTTTCTTCCAGCTCCGCCCGCCGTCCGCCGAGCGGAAAACTCCGCGCTCTTCGTTCGGCCCGGAACTGTGGCCCATCGCCGCAACCAGGACGATATCCGGATTGTGCGGATCGACCAGGATTCTCCCAATATGGCGAGAGTCCTCCAGTCCCACGTGCTGCCAGTTTTCCCCGCCGTCCGCCGACTTGTAGACTCCATCTCCGTAGCTGCTGTCGGCAAAAATCGTATTCACGCCCGTTCCAACGTAAATGATGTTCGGATTCGAAGGCGCCAGCGCCAGCGCTCCAATCGAAGCGACCGGCTCTTTGTCGAAAATCGGTTTCCACACCGTTCCCCCGTCCGTCGTCTTCCACACGCCCCCGCCGTCCGCCCCAAAATAATAGACCGCGGGATTTCCCGGCACGCCCGCTACGGCGTTCACCTTTCCGGCGCGAAATGGCCCGATCATCCGCCATTGCATCTCCGAATAAAGTTGTTCTGGAACCTGTTGCCCGTGCGCGAGGCTGGTCGCAAGCACTCCGACGCAGCCGATGATTGTGGCGTGCTTCGCGAGTCGAGCAAAAATCGAATTTCTCATCGATGGATCTCCCTGTGCGCGAGAGGATAGCTTGCCTGCGGCATCCCGGCAAAACAAGTTCACTTTATTCGAATGAGGCGGGGTTTCTTAGCGGTTGGCCAAAACTTTCAATCCCTGTACCCGTGTCAACCGTTCGTCGGCCGTCACTAACGTGAGGTCATAAACTTTCGCCGTCGCCACCAAAAATCGATCCGCCGGATCCCGGTGTCCGAGCATCGTGAATCGCAGTTCCTGCGCCACTTCGAGAGTCAGAAAGGCTTCATTGAGCTGTAAGTCTCGCCTAGACCCCTCAACCCACTGTCCAAAGTCTTGCTTCAGGTTGATTCGCCTCTTTTCTAATAGCACGACCATCTCCCAGATACTGACTGGCGAGACCCAAAGTTCGTTATTCCGACTCGCTAGTTCGCGCTGAACCTCTGAGCTCAACTTCCATGGTTCCACGTCGTTCCAAATCCAGATGTGGGTATCAAGGAGTAGTTTCATCCCCCTTTTTCCTTCGGATCGTCCTCAGGGTCCTGCGCCGCTTCCCAATCCGATTCATCTCCAATGGGTCCGACGATGTCTCCAAGGATCTCCATCGATCCCAGACGTGCGCCAAACCTCCGCTGCGACGTCAAATCGCGCGGCGGCAGAATTTCGGCGATAGGGTGTCCAAACCGCGTCACAACGACGGGTTCCCCCGTCTTGCGGACACGCTCCAGCACCGCCAGACAAGTAGCCTTGAATTTGGATATAGCGATTTCTTCCATGATGCATCTCCCAATTTCACGATACCACACTTTTAGACCATAGTCCAGCTATAGTCTAATCATAGTCTGACTATGGTCACAGGATACTTTTCGCCCCCTCCACCCCTTTGCTGCATCCTCTATGCTGTCTAGGGTTCGTCGTCTCCATCCCCATCGGCGGAGGGCGCAGCATCGGGCGCTTTGTTTGGATCAACCGGAGCAAGTCCGGCCTTCTGGAGTTCGGCGTTGAGCGCCGGAATATCCTGCTGGCGGATTTTCGTCCAACGCGCAACTAGTTTCTCGAGAGCCTCTTTGAGTTCCGTAAAGACGGCTGTGGCCTGCGTCGTGGGTGCGGCGTCGGCGCTGTCCGAAACGGAAAGGATGCCGCCGAAATGTTGGTTCAAACTGGAAAAATTCTCCGGTTGTTTCGCGCCGGGAGGCAAGCCGAAGAAATTACTCTGGGCTGCGCCTTCCAATTCGGCTGCTTGTTTGTCCAGAGCCGCGATCGCATCCGCAATAGCGCCCTTCCCTGCTTTCGCGGCGCGCTCCTTCAACTGTGCGCGCACCGATCGAACTTGCGAGAGCGCTTCAAGGCTTTCATTCATGCCTTCGACCGAGCCGCTCTGCATTTCAAACTGCTTGCGAAGATCCGCAAGCGGAGTCTTGATGCGCGGATCCATCTTCACAACCAGCGGTTGCGTGTAGCTCTTTCCGTTCATGGTGAGCTTCACGGTGTAGTTCCCCGGCAAGGCCCACGCCCCCAGCGGATATTTCGGCGTGTCATGAACGATTGCGGAAATTGGAAACTCATGCCCCAGAGAATCCGGTGGCGCGTAGTGCAGGTCCCATACAAAACGGTGCATCCCGGCGCCCGCGGAAAGAATCTGCGTCGGACGAACCCAATACATCGGAATGGGATGTTCACCTGCGATTTTCTCCAGGGGTTCCGATTTGTCCGTGCTCGCGTATCTCCGGACGAGATGCTGCTGGTCGTCCAGAATTTCCAGCGTCACGGGCTTGCCGGCCGCCGCAGCCACGTAGTAATCGATGATGGCGCCGTCGGGCGGATTTTTTCCGGCAGGAAATTCCGGCGGCAGCGGCGTATCCGGATTGCGATTCCAGCGGAAACGCGTCGCTTCTTGCGGTTCGAAAAGATGCGCGCTATCTTTCGTGATCTCGACGTTCATTTGCCGCAGCGGCGTGAGGTCATCGAGAATCCAGAACGAGCGGCCGTGTGTAGCTGCGATTAAATCATCGCCATGAATCACGAGATCGCGCATGGACGTGTGCGGCAGATTGAGTTGCAGCGGCTGCCAATCGTCTCCATCGCTGAAGGAAACGTAGACGGAGCCTTCCGTGCCCGCGAAGAGCAAACCTTTGCGAAGCGGATCTTCGCGCACCACGTTGCTGGCGCCGCCATCGGGAATATTTTTTGTGATTTCCGTCCACGATTTGCCGAAATCGCGCGTGCGGTAAATGTGCGCGCGCAGATCGTCGAGCCGAAAAGAATTGATCGCGGCATACGCCGTGCCCGCATCGAAGTGCGAAGCTTCGATGATAGAAACTTTGCTCCACGGCTTCAGTTGCGGCGGCGTCACGTTTTGCCAAGATTTTCCGCCGTCGCGCGTGATGTGAATTAATCCGTCGTCTGTGCCCGCCCAGATCGTGTTTGCTTCCTTGAAGGAAGGTGCGACGGCGTAAATGACGCCGCGGTGTTTTCCTTTTTCCGGATCGCTCGCGGCGAAAACACCGAGATTCGCGGGAGTCTCATAGGATTCGCGCGTGAGATCGGGGCTGATGACCTGCCAACTGTTTCCCGCATCCGTCGTTTTGAACAGTACGTTGGCCGCGAAGTAGAGCGTGTGCGGTTCGAGCGGCGAAAAAACAACCGGCAGGGTGCGCGCGTAGCGATACTCGCCGCGGCGAATCGGCTCCGGCGTAACTTTCGCATACTCGCCGATATCCTGCTTCGTTCGCGTGAGCCAGTCGCCATAAAGAATGTTCGGATCCAGCGGGTCGGCCGCGATGTAGCCGTACTCGAAAATTCCCGGCAACTTCCAATCGCGGAATGTGATTTCGCCATAATCGCTGCGGCTCTGCGTCGCAACGGAGCCGCTTTCCTGCTGCGCGCCATAAACCCAATACGGAAAGCGATTGTCGGTGGTGACGTGATAGAACTGGGCGGTTGGCTGATTGTACCAACTGCTCCACGTCGCGCCGCCGTTCACGCTGATGACCGCGCCCTGGTCGGAGCTGAGCGCGATGATCTGCGGATTTTCCGTGCTGATCCAGAGGCGCTGGTAATCGTCGCCGCCCGGCGCGCCTTTGAAGCCAACAAAAGTTTTTCCACCATCCGTTGATTTCCACGTCGTGGTGTTCGCGACGTAAATCACGTCCGGATTGTCCGGCGCGACGGCGATGCCCATCGCGCCCGGGCCGCGGCCGCCGATGCGATGGTCGGCGTTTACCTGTTTCCAGGATTCTCCTGCATCGTCCGAGCGATACACTCCCCCGACCTTGGTGGCTTCTGCCGAAACGTAGATTCGCTTTGCATCGCTCGGCGCAATCGCAATCCCGATCCGCCCGAGCCCTTCGCTCGCTCCCGGCAATCCCTTGGTCAACGGCTTCCATGTATCCCCGCCGTCCGTCGACTTATACAGCCCGCTCCCCGCAATGTAGATCGAAGCGCCGCTCCGTACTTCCCACGGCGCAACGCGGGCGGCCCAAAGCGCCGCGTAAATCGTTTGCGGATTCGTGGGATCGAAAGCGAGGTCGGCGGCGCCGGTGTTTTCGTCCTTGTAGAGAACTTTCTGGAAGGATTGGCCGCCGTCGGTGGAACGAAAGACGCCGCGCTCGGCGTTCGGGCCGTAAGGATGTCCCTCGGCGGCGACGAAAACGCGGTTGGGATCTTTCGGGTCGATGAGTATCGCGGCGATTTGCTGGGCGTCGCGGAGGTTTTGCAAATGCGTCCAGGATTTGCCGGCGTCGATTGATTTGTAGACGCCATCGCCGGTCGCGAGATCCGGGCGCTGCAATCCTTCGCCACTGCCGACGTAGATGATGCTCGGATCGGATGGTGCAACGGCAAGTGCGCCGACGGAGCCGGTGGGCTGGTCGTCGAAGATGGGAATCCAGGTGTTGCCGAAGTCGGTGGTCTTCCAGACGCCGCCGTTAACGGCGGCCATGTAGAAAAGATTTGGCTGATGCGGCAGCGACGGTGCGGCCTCCGCGGAACGGGCCGATGCAGCGCCAGCGCATTTCGGAAAAGAATTTTTGATCGAACTGCTGTGCGTTCGCCGAAGCACAAAAAATAGTTGTAAAAATAAATCCAGCGATGCACCACTCCCTTGCCACACCGATTCGCATCCGAGTCCTCCACGAGAAGGGAGAGGATACTCTGGGTGCGGAAATGGAGCAATGTGGGGCCGTCGGCAGAGAGGAAGGTTGAGTTGAAAGTTTAAAGTTGAAAGTTGAACGGCAAACTGGGAAAAGCGACGGAAGCGAAAAACACAACGCTGAGACGCCCCGACCGGGTCGGTGCGGGGGCCGGCCGCACTCGCGGTTAGGTGTTGAAGGCCAAGACCCAGGTGGGAACCGCAGGCGAATTTCCGGCAGCGCTTGCCGTTGGGGAGAAGGTGCTGGCAACGGCCCTCTTTTGGGGCGTGCGGCAGGGATGAGTCGCTTCTTGGTGTAACTGCTGGAATATCAATGGTGGAGCTGGAGTTCGCGATTGTGGAGTTCATGCTTTGCTCGTTGAAGGGGGGTACACGAGTCCGTGTGGCAACTTTGTTGCCTTGGCGAGTTTTTGGTGATTTCCATGATGCATTTGCATTCCAGTGAAGTTGTAGCCCGGTGCGGTTTGGATTTCCTCTGCGCGGGGTATTTTCAGTGGGGACT
>WNFO01003813.1_pt1 | contig 14197 bp, 9 predicted proteins | sample 5400251 | NCBI WGS metagenome assembly WNFO01 (sample SAMN13153354, study PRJNA577476) | soil metagenome | isolation source: 100 cm saprolite under Madrone tree | place: USA:California | collected 2016-06-14 | reverse complement strand
CTGCACACTGACCTCGGGGGGCCGTCCCCCATCACTCATGCGGCACACGAAACTGACAATTTTCGGAAAGAAGAATCATCAGCTTCGTTTCGCGTCGCACTCAAAACTTGTACCCGATACGCAGCATCACCGTCCGCGGACGGATGATCGTATCCTCTTTGACCCGTTGTGCGTACGTCGAGAAGTCCACCCCTCGAGTGTCGGTGATGTTGGTGCCATAGATCTGGGCCGTCCACGCGTCTTTGGCGATTCCCACCGACGCGTCGTAGGTCGTATATGCCGGCAAGTCGTACGCAATCGACGTGCCGTCGACCTGTGTCTCGAGTTTGTCCGTGGTGGAAATGGAGTGCGCGCGGCGCGCGGCCGCCGCCTGCACGAATGCGTGGTAATCGCCGACCGGAAACTCATACCGCACGCGAACGTTGCCTTGGAATGCCGGCGACTGCGCGAGCGGGCTGCCCGTGTCGCCGTAGGGGTTGTGCAGACCGATCGCGGCCCAATTGATGGGAACGCCATTCTTGTCCTTCAGGGACGGCGTGTTGACCAGTTCGGAGTGGTTCCACGACCCCGTGAACGTGACCGTGAGCCCGGTCAGTATTTGACCGATGATCTCGGTCTCGAAGCCTCGGACCCGGTAATCGGGACCGTTGGTCGTGAACGTCAGATTGCCCAGCACCCCGGGATCGAAGAGCCCGATCTGGACGTTCCTCCAGTCTTCGCGGTAGAACGTGCCGTTGAATTGCAGGCGATGATTGAGCCACTGCGTCTTGAAGCCGAGCTCGTTATTGACTAAATCATCCGGCGCGAAGCCGATCGGCGTCAAGAAGATGCCCTTCAGCGGCGATTGGCCGGCGCTCACGAATCCGGACGCCCGGTTGAAGCCGCCCGGACGAAAACCCTGGGACCATGTGTAGTAAAGCAAGCCGTCATCCATGAACTTCCAGCTCAGGTTGATTCGGCTCCTGACGCCTTTGTAGGTCTTTTCAAGGCCGATCGACTTGTCCGAGTAGGCCCCGTTTCCCTGAGGCACGGGCAGCGTATCCAAGTTGAGGCCGTTGTTGCAGGCGCCGTCGAGATTGTCGCCCGGGGAGAATGGGTACAATCCACCGGGACGGCAGCCGTAACTTCCGCCTTTGGCGCCCTTCTCGAACGTGTCCATGTTGTAGTACCGCGAGCCCGCGGTCACGGTCAAGGTCTTCGGAATGATGTCGAAATCCATGGAGAAGAACGCTGCCTTCTGTTTGTAGCCGCGCTGGACGTCATCGTAGAAGCCGATCGCCAGTCGTCCGGCGTGCTCACCCGGAACTCGTGGTTCTGGTGGGTATTGCGTTGCTGGACGTGGAAAGTCGCGACCGGCGAGAGACAGGCGCCGCCGGGTGTGCCGTTGGCAATCGCCTGCTGCGTGCCAGGTATGATGCAGGAGTAATAATCTCCGTACGCACCGCGGTTGTAGTTCGTGTAATCGGCGACCTGATCCACCTTGCGCACCAGGTAGCCTCCGGTGTACACGGCCTTGAGCGCGCCGATGCGGCCGTTCAAGGTCCATGCGGTATTCTCGAAGCGGTCCTTGTCGTACTGCGGCGTGAAGAGATTGACCGAGAGATCGGGCAGCTTCTGGCCGTCGGTGCCGTACTGCATCTCGGCAAAGATACCGTCCGCTTCCATGTTCTGATAGGACTGCGAGAGCAGGAAGTTCCAATCGTCGTTGATCTGGTACAGACCGGAGAGGCGAAAGCCCTGATAAGTGACCGGATTGATGGCGCGGCCGGTGACCTGCGAGTTCGATCCGACCTCGTTGATCGCCGGCACGACTCCTTTGAAGTAGTACGCGATGCCGAGATCGGTCGGCTTGCGAGTGAAGGTTCCGGGCACGTTGTCGATGTAACCGCCGCGTCTTTCGCTATAGATGACCGCGCGCACCGCGAGAGTATTCTCGATCAAGGGCAGGTTGAGCGTCGCGTCCAAGTTGCTGCTGTTGTCGCCATGCGAGGTGTAGCCGTAGCCGGCATTGACGATCCCCTCGGTCTTGTCGAGCTTCGGCTTGTTGGTGATGTAGCGAATCACGCCCGCTCGTGCGCCGGCGCCGAACAGCGTTCCCTGAGGCCCCTCGAGCACTTCGATACGCTCGATATCGGCCGCATAGATGTCGAGGTTGCGGCCGGGCAGCTGAGCGGATTGTTCATCGAGGTAGACCGCGACGTTCGGGAAGCTTCCCGTCGCACCGGAGGACTGCTCGCCGTCCTCAGTGGTCGCCAAGCCGCGCATGTAAATGAGACCTTGTCCTGGACCTTGGTTTGCCACGGTGACGTTGGGCAGAAACTTGACGTAGTCGTTCAAGGTGGTGACATTCAACTGCCCGAGCGTCTCGGCGGTCAGCGCCGTGATGGTAATCGGCACGTTCTGCATGTTTTCCGTGCGGCGCTGCGCCGTCACGGTGATCTCTTGAATCCCCTCGGTCGCCTCGGTATCGGTTGCGGACGCAGCGTGGGCGAGACCGGCGCTACCGCCGCTCAGGATCAACGCGATCGCATAGGACAGCTTCGGATTCGAGTTCATTTTTCATCCCTTGACTTATTTTCTAACCAATCTACTAATTTGCCCGAGCTTAGCGGATCGGTGCTTTGCCGCTATGTTGTTTCGCGATGTGCACGTGCCAATTTGCGACTTCTTTATTCTGCAGCGGTGACGATGCGCCGCGGCAGCGACGTACGTCGGTAGACGCCGCCCGCGCCTCGCCCGGGCTATTCGGACCCCAGGCGCGCTGGAAACCCAGGAGCCCGCAACGAGGTTCCGACCGAATCCTCGAGCAGCTTGACGATCATCGACGACCAGGCTTCGCCGCCATATTTTGCCCGCCCCTCGATGAAGGTCTGTTCCATCACGGCCGCGAGCCGCAAAGGCACTCCGAAGCGGCGCCCGAACTCGACTGCGAATCCGGCGTCCTTGCACGCCAAATCCATGGTGAAACCAATGTCGTAGCTGCCGTTGAGAATGACCTGGCTCTCGGTCTCGTGGACGAAGCTGTTGCCCGAGCTCGCGGCGATGGCCTCGAAGGCTGCGCGCAGATCGACGCCGGCCTTGGCACAGAGCATGAGCGCCTCCCCGGCCGCGATCAGATGAATGAACGCCAGCATGTTGGTCACCACCTTGGTCACTGCGGCTTGCTCGATACCTCCCAAATGAATGACTCGACCGCCCATGGCCTTCAGAGCCGGCTCGTGCAGGGCAAACACCGGTTGAGCGCCGCCAACCAGTACCGTGATGTCGCCGGTCTCAGCCCTGTGCACCCCTCCGGTAACGGGGCAGGCGAGGGTGGCGATCCCGTGTTCCTGGGCTCGTGCGGCAAGCGCTTCGACCTCGGCGAAGTCATTGGTGCTCATCTCGATCCACGTGGCGCCGCGCTGCAGGGACGGCAATGCCGAATCAAAAACTGCTTCGGTCGCCGCCGGTGAGGGCAGACAGGTGATCAAGGCATCGCAGGACTTCGCGAGCTCCGGTATGGAGTCCGCCCAGCGCGCGCCGGCCGCCAATACCGCATCGGCGGCGCTTCGCTGCAAGTCGTGCACCCCTACGTCGAAGCCGCCGCGGGCTAGATTGGCGGCCAGGTGTTTGCCGAGATTCCCAAGTCCGACGAAGCCGTAACGCAAATTCATGTCCTCATCAGCCCAAGGGGCGGTCGATCATCTCCAAATGCAAGGGGCTGTCCTCGACATAGGCATGGGCCAGGGCCACGGACTCGTTGAGCTCGACCCCGAGGCCGGGCGCCGTGGGCGGAATCACATAACCCTGTTCCCAGCGGATCGGTTTATTCAGGAGCTCCGCGTGAATCCCGCCCCATTGCTGGATGCTTTCGAGAATCAGAAAATTGGGCGAGCAGGCGGCGATCTGAATGTTCGCGGCGCCCACCACCGGACCGCAATAAAGGTGCGGCGCGATCTGCGCGTAGTGCACCTCCGCCAGAGCGGCCACTTTTTTGGCCTCCAGGAGACCGCCGACCCGGCCCAGGTTCAATTGGAGGATATTCGCCGCACCGGCCGCCAATACCCGCGCGAATTCGTACTTGGTGGTCAATCGTTCGCCGGTGGCGATGGGAATGCTGGTGCCGCGGGCCACGATCGCCATCTGCTCCGGCATTTCGGGCGGGACCGGCTCTTCGAACCACAAGGGATCGAAGGGCTCGAGCTGTTTGCCCAGACGAATGGCGCCCGAGGTCGTGAACTGGCCGTGCGTTCCCACGAGCAGGTCCGCGCGCCGCCCCACCGCTTCGCGAACCAGGCGCACCAACCGAATGGTGCGTTCGAGGGCTTCCTGGGTGGGCTGCCGCGGATCGTACGCGGAGAATCCACCGGTGGGATCGAATTTGAGGCCGGTGAAACCTTGGGCGACGTACTCGGCGGCGCGGGCGGCCGATCGATCCGCGTCATGGTAGAACTCGTCGCCTTCGCCGGCGGCGGGATCAGGGTACAGATAGGTATAGCTGCGCAGGCGCTCGTGAACCTTGCCGCCGAGAAGGTTGTAGATCGGCTGCTCGGTGGCCTTTCCGATGATGTCCCAGCACGCCATTTCCAATCCGCTGATGACGCTCATCAGCGATAGATCCGGGCGCAGGGTAAATCCTGAACCATAGCTTTCGCGCCACAGCGATTCGATCTGGAAAGGACTGCGCCCGACGAAGCGTCGCGCGAACAAGTCCTCGATCATCTTGCCGATGACCTTCGGTCCGAATGTGGCGGCATACACTTCGCCGACCCCCTCGATGCCGCAGGCGGTCTTCAATTTGAGGAACACGAAATAGCGGCCGCCGAAACTCGGCGGTGGATTGCTCACGATGAATACTTTGACACTGTCGAGTTTCATTTCTTCCCTTCCTAGGATTCATCCCTTCAAGATTAGATCGGCGGCCTTTTGCGCCACCATGACGGTCGGCGCATTGGTGTTCGCCGACGTGACGGTCGGAAATACGGACGCGTCGACGACGCGCAAGCCCAGGGTGCCGTGAACCTTCAAATCCGCATCGACAACGGACTCGCCTGCGGATTTGCCCATGCGGCAAGTTCCGACCGGGTGATACACCGTGCTTGCACGCGCGCGAAAATCGGCAACCAGGTCGGCCGGGCCCATCGCATCGAGATCGGGCGCCAGGGGTGCGAGTATCAAGGATTTGATCGCCCGCGTGCGTGCGATCGCCTGCAGCAGGCGTCCACCGTGCACCACGTCGGCGGCGTCCTTCTCCGTGGACAGGTAATTGGGTGCGATGGCGGGGGGACGGCGAAAGTCCGCGCTCGCGATGTCGATGCGGCCGACGCTGGTCGGACGGGTCGGCTGGAAACACAGGTAAAATCCCGGAAACGCGTCCACCTCGATCCGCGTCCGCGCGGCATCGCCCGCACCATAAGTCACCGGGTTGAAGTACAGCTGAACATCGGGACGCGAGCCTTGCGGGTCGGCACGCGCAAATCCGCCGAATTGATTCACGCTCAAGGCGAGGGGGCCGCGCCGCGCGAGGATGTAGCGCAAACCGGCGCGCAATTGCCCCAGCGTCGAGTGCAGTTCATTGTTCAAGGTCGGCTGCGTGGCCTTGAACGAATACACCACGGCGAGGTGATCCTGGAGATTTCCGCCGACGGCGGGGTTGTCGAGCAGCGGCGGAATTCCGGCTGAGCCCAGGATCGATGCCGGTCCAATCCCAGAGAGCTGCAGCAACTGCGGCGAGTTGACCGCCCCTCCGCAGAGAATCACTTCACGATTGGCGGCGGCGAATTGCGGGCTGCCGCCGCGGACATATTCCACTCCCACGGCGCGCCGCTGATCGAAGCGAATCTTGCTCACCCAGGCGTCCGTCTCGAGCCGGATGTTGGCGCGGCGCAGCGCGGGGCGCAGGAAGGCGTCGGCGGCCGAGCGGCGCAGGCCGTTGCGAATCGTCACCTGATAGCACCCCAATCCTTCCGGATGCGCCCCGTTGAAATCATCCGTGAGCGGCAAACCCAATTCCGCGGCCGCGTCCAACCAGTTCTGCCGCATCGGATGCAAAAAGGGCGTCACGTCCTTGACGTCCAGGGGCCCGTCGCCGCCGGCATGGCCCGCGCCATCGACGCGGCGCTCCGAGCGTTCGAAGTACGGACGCACGTCGTCCCAGCCCCACCCGACATTGCCCATTTGCCGCCAATCATCGAAGTCCGCGGGCATTCCGCGGCAATAGACCAAGGCGTTGATGGAACTCGATCCGCCGACCACGCGGCCGCGCGGCCAATAGATGCACCGTCCGTTGAGGCCGGGATTCGGGAGGGTCTGGTACTTCCAATTGACCTTAGGATCAGCGAACGTGCGACCGTAGCCGATGGGGGTCCGGATCCAGAATCGCCTGTCCGTGCCGCCGGCCTCGAGCACCAGCACCCGGTCACGTCCGCGCGCCGACAACCGATCCGCAAGGACACAGCCCGCGGTGCCGGCGCCGACGATTATGTAGTCAAAGTTCCCCACCCTTCGGAGCTTAGCCCTTCATGCCGATCGCGCTATGCCATTTCGCGATTCACCCATGTCATTTTTCGAAATCCCAGCCCCGTCGCGTAACGTTGTCGAACCCTGTATGGTAAGGGCCAAGTGGAAGACCAAGGTTGCATAGCTTGAGCACCGCCGCAATTGACCTACCGCAAACCCGGGCGCCGTCCTCGATCGAGCGCTGGTACGTTCTCATCTTGATGTGCTTGATCTATGCCATCAATATCGCAGATCGCTACGTCGTCTCCACCGTGCTCGAGCCGATTCGGCTCGATCTGCACCTGGACGACGACAGCGTGGGGATGCTGACCAGCTGGCCGCTGGCCCTGTTTTATGTGACCTGCGGCATTCCGATCTCATGGTTTGCCGACCGCTCGAATCGACGCAATATTCTCTCGATCTCGTTGATCGTCTGGTCGGGTTTCACGGCGCTTTGCGGTCTTTCGCGCGGATGGGTGCAGTTCGCTCTCGCGCGGATCGGGGCAGGCATCGGCGAAGCGGGCGGCACGCCGCCGTCGACGGCCATAGTCTCCGATTGTTTTCCACCCGACCGGCGGCCGATGGCGATGACGGTGCTCGCGCTGGGTGCACCGATCGGCGCGTGGATCGCACTCGACGTGGCGGGGGAAGTCGCGCGCATATACGACTGGCGGCACGCGTTTCTCGCGCTCGGGGTTCCGGGTTTGGTGGTGGGCCTCATCGTGTATTTGACCATTCGCGAACCGCCCCGAGGGCGCTTGGACGAAATCGTGGATGTGATCAAACCGTCGGTCAAGGAGACGTGGCGGTTCTTTTGGCAGCAGAAGGCAGCGTTCCACGTCGTGATGGGAGGCGGCGTCTGCGCGCTTTGGGGGTGGGGCTTGATGTACTGGACGCCGGCATTTCTGATGCGCACGTACCAGATAGACGTGGCTCGTGCCAGCGAGGTAACCGGCAATATTCATTTGATCGGCGGCTCCTTGGCCACGGTCGGAACGGCCTGGCTGCTGTCGAGGCCCTTCATGGCGGACCCGCGCCGCGTCGTGTGGCTGCTCGGGGCAGTGGTTGCGCTCACGACGATTCCCTCGATCATCGCGTATTGGACTCACTCGCTCCTCGTCGCAAGAATCATGTTTTGGATTTTTATCCCGGCGATCTACTTCTACATCGGACCTTGTTTCGGGCTGCTCAACAATCTTTCGCCGTGTCACATGCGCTCAATGTTCATTGCGGTATCCCTGCTGGTCGCCAATGTGTTCAATCTGATCGTCGCTCCCAAGCTGGTAGGCGCATTGAGCGTCTGGTTTGCGGGCGGTCATGGGGTCGACGCCGCCTCTTTACGGATGGCAATGCTGATCCTGGCTCCCACCGGATTCTGGGCGGCGTATCATCTGTATCTGGCGTCCAAGACCATCATCGCTGATCAGAAACGCGCCATCAGCTACACGAAGAGCTGGGCTCCTTGAGGCTATGGGCAAAACCACCATCGATCGCCGCTGGCTGCCGCTGAACGCATTGCGCGCCTTCGAGGGCGTGGCCAAGCACTCGAGCTTCACCGCCGCGGCCAATGCGCTGTTGATTTCACAAAGCGCCTTGTCGAGGCATGTGATTGCCCTCGAGAAATTGATCGGCACCCAGCTGTTCGAGCGCAAGCCGCACGCACTCGTGCTCACGAAGGCGGGGCAGCATCTCCTGCCGGCGGTCATGAAATCCTTCGACCGCCTGGAATACGCCCTCGACGACATCCGCAACGACGGGTCGACCACCTTGAGAACCCTTCGTGTGCAGATGCCGCCGAGCTTCGCGGTGCACCTCGCCGTGCCGATATTGCGCGACTTCCGGCGCGCGGCTGCCGAAGTGGAGATCGATCTGGTCAGTCCCTACGGTGTGGGGCCGCCGCCGAGCGATGTCGATGTGGCAGTGGTGTATTCGAAGCCCACCGTGACCGATTTGGTGACCGATCTTCTCTGGCCGGTGCGCTTGAATCTCCTGTGCCATCCGAACATCGCCGCGCGCCACGCGGGCAAGAGTCTCACCGAGTTCATCGAGTCCAACGAACTCGTGCACGTGCGCATTTCGGACCAGCCGCGCCACCATCTTTGGACCCAATTCGTGCGTCAATCGAACTTGAGCTCGTTGAACGTCGAGCGCGGACTGGTGTTCGACACCGCCGTTCTCGCCGTGCAATATGCGCTGAGCGGCGAGGGCATCGCGCTGGTCGACAACTATCTCTTCGCCGATTACATTCGGACGGGCCAGCTGGTCAAGCCGTTCGACAACAGCCTCGACGACGGCTACGGCTACTACCTGATTACACACCCGGAAGCCCTGAGCGACACCGCCATCGCGCTGTTCCGGTCCTGGCTGATCGAGCGCTTCGGGACCAGCGGCGGCGCGGCGCAGTCTAATTTGCATTTGGCGGTTTCGAATGAGTAAGCGCGGCGAGCTTGCGGAACATGAGCGGTATCCTTCTCCGCCCTAAAGGGCGAGGTTTGCGGCGCAGCCGATCAACACGATGAAATTGGAGATGTTATGAAGAGCCACGCGAAAGTAGTGGTCGTCGGCGGCGGCGTGGTCGGCGCCAGCGTGCTGTATCACCTGACCAAGGCGGGATGGAAGGACGTATTGCTGATCGAGCGGGCGGAGCTCACGTCGGGTTCCACGTGGCATGCGGCGGGGGGCATGCACACCGTCAACGGCGATCCCAATGTAGCCAAGTTGCAGCAGTACACCATCGAGCTCTACAAGGAGATCGAGCGGATCTCGGGGCAATCCTGCGGTGTCCACATCACCGGCGGCATCATGCTGGCCGGAACCCGCGAGCGGCTCGACTGGCTGAAGATGGCCAAGGCACGCGGCCGATATCTCGGCATGGACCTGGAAATCATTTCCGTCGACGAAGCGGCGAAGCTGTTTCCGCTCATGGACAAGAGCCATTTCACGGGGGCGATGTACGACCCCATCGAGGGACACGTCGATCCATACGGCGTCACCCATGCCTATGCGAAGTCCGCGCAGATCGGCGGCGCCGACATCGTGCGCCAAACCTTGGTAACGGATCTCAAGGCCCGCACCGACGGCTCCTGGGATGTGATCACCGATCACGGCAACGTGCATGCCGAGCATGTGGTGAACGCGGCGGGCCTGTGGGCGCGCGAAGTGGGCCGCATGGTCGGGATCGAGCTGCCCATCCTGGCGATGGAGCATCAATATCTCATCACCGGAGACATGCCGGAGCTGGCAGGCAGGAAGGAGCAGTTGCACGCCATCGATTTCGAAGGCGAAATCTACATCCGCCAGGAGCGCGGCGGCATGCTCATGGGCACGTACGAACGCGCCGGAGTCCCGTGGTCTGAAGTGACGACACCGTGGGACTTTGGACAGGACTTGCTGCCGAACGATCTGGAACGCATCGCACCGAGCCTCGAAGTCGGCTTCGCGCATTTCCCGGCGCTGGGCGGGGCCGGCATCAGGAAAGTGGTGAACGGGCCGTTCACGTTTGCACCCGACGGCAATCCTCTGGTGGGGCCGATACGGGGGTTGAAAAACTTCTGGGTGGCCTGCGGCGTGATGGCGGGCTTCAGCCAGGGCGGCGGCGTCGGCCTGGCGCTGTCGCGATGGATGGTCGACGGCGATCCCGGCGCCGACATCTGGGGCATGGACGTGGCGCGCTATGGCGACTGGACCACGATGGCCTACACCAACGCCAAGGTGCGTGAGAACTACTCGCGCCGCTTCAGTATTCGTTTTCCGAACGAAGAACTGCCGGCCGCACGGCCGCTGCGCACCACGCCGATCTACGAAAAGCTGCAGGCTGAACACGCCGTGTTCGGCGACTATTGCGGCCTCGAGCACCCGCTGTGGTTCGCACCGTCTGCGCGCGAAGCCGAAGACTTGATCAGCTTCCGCCGCTCCAATGCCCACCCGCACGTCGCGGCGGAATGCAAGGCCGTGCAGAATTCCGTCGGGCTCCTGGAGATATCGAATTACGGCAAATTCGACATACGCGGGCCCGCCACGGCGGAGTGGCTGTCGCACATGATGGCGAACCGCGTTCCCGCGGTCGGGCGCATTGCCCTTACACCGATGCTGAACGGGCGCGGCAAGCTGATCGGCGACTTCACCATGTGCCGGGTTGCCGCCGATCACGTCTTTCTCGTCGGCACCTATGCCGCCGAGACCTATTACATGCGCTGGTTCGAGCGGCACCTGCCGGCGTCGGGCGTCACGGTGCGTCCGTGCGCGATGGAGTACGTCGGACTGTCGGTGGCGGGTCCGCATTCGCGGGCGCTGCTGCAGAGCCTGGTGCGCGACGACTTGTCCACCGCGGCCTTTCCCTTCATGTCGTTCAAACGCATGGAAATCGGCATGGTCCCGGGCTATGTCGGGCGGGTGTCCTTCACCGGCGACTTGGGGTTCGAGATCTGGGTGACGACCGACTATCAACGCGCGCTCTACGATCTACTGGTCAAGGCCGGCCGCGATTACGGCCTCAAGCTGTTCGGCGGGCGTGCGCTCAACGCCATGCGTATCGAGAAGAGCTTCGGCAGCTGGGCGCGCGAATACCGTCCCATCTATGGACCCTTCGAAGCCGGGCTCGATCGATTCGTCGACTTCAAGAAGAGCGAGTTCATCGGCCGCTCGGCGGCCGCGGAAGAGAAGGACAGCGGCGGCGCATTGCGCCTGGTGACTTTCAAGGTCGACGCCACCGACGCCGACGCCATCGGCGATGAACCGATCTGGCACGACGGCAAGACCGTGGGCTGGGTCACCTCCGGTGCATTCGGACATCGCGTCAACCACTCGCTGGCGCTGGGCTATGTGCCGGCCGCGCTGGCCAGAGCCGATGCAGGATTCGAAATTGAAATCATCGGCGAGCGCCATAAGGCGCATCGGCTGACGGGGGCCGCGTTCGATGCGAGCGGCAAGTTGATGCGAACTTGAAAGCCGACCGCCGAGCGCTCTATGAAACGGGGTAATCGCGGATGACATCGACGACAAAAGCGGGCGCTGCGCGCACCGAGCCCGGTTTGCTGAAGCGGCTGGCCAAGGGCCCGGTCATTTGCGCCGAAGGTTATGTCTTCGAATTGGAACGGCGCGGCTACCTGCAGGCGGGCGCTTTCGTTCCGGTCGTGCTCGCCGAGCATCCCGAAGTGGTCGAGGAACTGCATTTGGATTTTGCGCGAGCCGGATCGGACGTCACTCAGGCGCTCACGTACTACGTGCATCGCGAAAAGCTTCGAGTCATCGGTCGAGAAAGGGATCTGGTGCCGATGAACCGGACCGCGCTGCGCATCGCCAAGAAAGTTGCGCGCCGCACGGGAACCTTGTTCGCCGGCGATATTTGCAACACCAACATCTACGATCCTGCGGATCCCAAGGCTCTCAAAGAGGTCGAACGGATTTTCGCGGAACAAGTCGGTTGGGCAGCCGATGCCGGCGTGGACTACATCGTTGCGGAGACCTTTTCCTGGGGAGGGGAAGCCTTGATGGCGCTCGAGGCGATCAAGAAGCATTCCAAGGTGCCGGCCGTGGTGACCTTCGCAATCCATCGCGAGGACAAGGTACGCGAAGGCTGGAACGCGGCGCAGACCTGCCAACGGCTGGAAGCGGCGGGCGCCGACGTGGTCGGATTGAATTGTTCTCGCGGCCCGAAAACCATGATGACGCCGCTGAAGCATATCCGCAAAGCCGTGCGATGTACGGTTGCGGCGCTGCCGGTTCCTTATCGGACCACGCGCAAGCAGCCCTCGTTCATGTCGCTCACCGATCCGTGCTGCGGCAATGCGCGCGCCTTTCCCATCGGACTCGATCCGTTCGTATGTACGCGTTCGGAAATCGCCGAATTTGGGCGCGAGGCACATGCGATGGGCATCAACTACCTGGGGGTTTGTTGCGGAGCGGGCCCACACCACATTCGCGCCTTGGCGGAAGCCCTGGGCCGCCATCCTGAATCCGGGAAATACAGCGCCGATATGTCCAAGCACGCATTTTTCGGCACCGACAAGAAAATTCGCAAAGTACAAACAGAATATCGCGCCAAGCTCTAGGAGGGTGCCGCACCGCCCGCGACACGAGAATTCGCGCGCAACCGCTGTACTCAAGCGTCGTGGCATCGCCGCCGCTGCGGATCGACCGCCGACTCCGGAGAACGGGGCGTCGGTCCTCGAGTCGGCGCATCGCATCATTCGATGCGGCCTGTTGACCCACGGCGTGGTACGCAGCCGCAAGTCCCACCGGTCTCCGGGTGGCCGTTCGCGATCGGCATCCAGCGCACCGTGTCCCCGCAAAGTTAACCAGAACAATCTTTAACCACAGACGATTTCGGAGGAACGAACAGTCATGAGCGGCCCTCTTTCTGAGCAATGATCGGATCGCCTAGCCTCATCTTCGGGGTGAAGGCGTTTCCTAAGATCCGTCTTATCCAGAGCAACGAGAGAGGATTTCGGGCGCGCTTGGGCGCGCCTGTAACTGGCAGGAGAGTCAGACTTCACGGGAGTAAAGCCATGAACCAGCTAATGTCATCAAAGAGGGAGACGAAAAACGCCACGATAACCATGAGAACCAAGGAGGCCGCCTTAGTTGCGACTCTTGGCCTCGCGGTTCTTGCCCCGTACGCTGGCTACGCAGAGCAGCCGCCACCGCCCTGCCACCCGAACCTACACGCCAACGAGGACATGGCCGAAGTTAGGACCCGGGGAGACATCGTTAAACTGCCCGATCCGCTCAAGCAACGACTCGTTCGACTTGCAGACCGGCCGCACAGCCAGCTACCCACACAGGCTTACGCCGAAGCTCATTTCAACACGGCTCCTTTCAAGCCCAAGCCGAGCCAGCTCTTTCAGTATTACCTGCTGGACACAACCGGCTTTGAGCCCAATCCGTTTACGGCTACCTTCCCCGGTGTCAACGACACGGCCATGCTGACCGCTACCGGACCTGATTGTCGCTTGCCCACTATCGGCACTGTGCGGGTCGTTCTGGAGCCCAAGCCCGGTCTGCCTACGGATCCCAATGATGTGGGGGCATTCATCGACATCTTCACCGACATCTCTGGGCTTTTCGTGATCAATAATGAGAGTGGTTGGTACGAGGGGTGGATGATTCACGATCTGAGAGTTGCGCCCGTCGCCGCTCCACTTCCCAGTGGCCGTCCACAATTCGGAACCATCACCGCCGCCGACGCGGCTGCTCTTGCAGCGATGGGGAATCACAACAACGTTACGGGGAATATCTTCACGGTCGACGGCAAGGAGGTGCGCTTCCCGAGCGCCACCGACCATTTTCCGGACCGTCTGAGCAACACCATCCCGATCCAGCTAAGCATGGGCGCCTGGAACACTCTGCAGCAGAGCGACGGCCACGCCTACTGGGAGTTCAACTATACGACCAATTGGATTCACCCTCTGTATGAGCTGCCCTTCACCGGGGGCATTCCCGGCACCTTCGAAGCGGGGTTGGTCGGAGCGCTTTCTTCCGTCGTGCCAGGCGGGGGGCCGTCGGGGGTGACGAACAGCCCGATAACCTACGGCGACAACCCCAATACCGCTGGAGTGGTCCAGGCTTCCGGCCCGCGCGACACGGACAAGTTCGACGCCGAAATCGACTCACAACGGGAGTTCCGCCAGCGCTTCATTCCCAGCGGTCTAGCCAACGAAATCTTTCTGGACGTGTATGAGAGGGTCGCCTCGTTTGAGCCAGGACGACACTTCCCGGAGCG
>WNFO01002976.1_pt1 | contig 14197 bp, 13 predicted proteins | sample 5400251 | NCBI WGS metagenome assembly WNFO01 (sample SAMN13153354, study PRJNA577476) | soil metagenome | isolation source: 100 cm saprolite under Madrone tree | place: USA:California | collected 2016-06-14 | reverse complement strand
AGGCCGACTTGTCATGCGTATCGATGATCAGCCGGGTGATTTCATCGTCTTCGTAAGCGACGACCGCTTCGTGCAGGAATTGTTTCAATGGCACGTCGGCCAATGCAATTCGCGCCGCGATCATCTGCTCTGCGCTATCGGCGGCGATCCCGGCCAGCCGGTCGCCGGAGCGCGGCGGCGTCGCCTTGGCCAGGAGGTCGCGCAGATCGTTGAACACATAGGTGGTGGCATCGATGGCGTGGCGATAGACCATGGCGGCTCCGGGCCGTCAGCGCTTCAATGCGTCATGCCCACCGCGAAGACTATCAGCCGGCGGTTTCTGCGCGGCAAGCCCATCATTGGTGCAGTGTTACCGGATAGAAGCGGTACAATGATACAATTTTCGCGCGACGTTCTGAATTGGTTCTCGGATTAGGATTTTATACACTGAAACTTCGCATGGTCTTTAAGCGGCCGATAATAGCGCGGCCTCCTGGGGGGAGAGGCCACGCGATGGCTGAAATCGAGAAGTCTCAAGGCGCCTCTTTTGGCTCGGCCGTCACCTCCCGGCTTTCGCTCGCAGCCAAGCTCTACTCCGTCTTTGCGCTGTTCGGTGTTCTGATCGCGGCAATCACCGCGCTGTCCGATTATAATACCAGGCGCCAGCTGGAACTTACCGAAGCCGTCGAGACCGCCAGCCGCGCCGCGCTTAACGTCGAGCGCGTCAATGCGCTGGTCTACGCGGTGGTGATGGAATCCCGCGGCGTCTACATGTCGACGGAAGCCACCGCCGTGAAGAAGTTTGGCGATGGACTTCTGAAGTTCAACGGCGAGATACTCGCCGTAGTCAAGGACTGGGAATCCATCATCCAGGCCGATGACGCCCAGCAATTCGCCGTCTTCAAGAAACGCATCGAGCAGTTCGTCGACTTCCGCAAGGAACTGGTGCGCCGCGGTGTCGAGATTGGTTCCGCCGCAGGCCGCGAATGGGGCGACAACGACGCCAATCGCGCCGTTCGTTCCGCCCTCAACAAGGACCTTGAGGTGCTTTCCACGGTCTACGCCGAACGCAGCAAGCAGATCGCCCGGCAAGGCGAGGCCAACCGCCAACTGTCGTTTCTCCTGACCTGTCTCGGCGGCCTCGCGCTGCTCGTGGTCGGCATCGGGGTCCTGATCATCTCCCGTTCGGTCGCGCGGCCGCTGGCGGTCATCACCGCCACCATCAAGCGCGTCGCCGAGGGCGCCGAAAACGTCCAGGTTCCGCATACCGATCGAGCCGACGAGATCGGCGCGCTGGCGCGGGCGATCCGCGTCTTCCAGCAGGCGATGGACGGCAACCGCAACCTCAATTCGCAGGCCTTGCTGGACTCCAGGACGCGTGAAGAACGGACCAAACACATTGAAACCTCGGTAGAAACCTTCCGGGGCGCGATCGGAAGCGTACTGCGCGCGGTCACCGATAATGCGTCGGCCATGCGGGATACGGCGCAGTCGATCACCAAGGTGGCGTCGGATGCAAGCGGACGCGCCGTCGCCGCCTCCGGGGCGACCGCGCAGGCCTCCAGCAATGTGAACGCCGTCGCCAGCGCCGCCGAAGAACTGTCGGCTTCCGTGGAGGAAATCGGCCGACAGGTCCGTCAATCCTCGGGCATGGTCGAACAGGCCGGTCTGCGGACCGAAAAATCGATCACCGAGATCGAAAGTCTCGCCGCGGCAACCCAGCGCATCGACGGCGTCCTGGCTCTGATCCAGACCATCGCCGAACAAACCAATCTTCTGGCGCTGAATGCGACGATCGAAGCGGCTCGCGCCGGCGAGGCCGGTCGCGGCTTCGCGGTGGTCGCTCATGAGGTCAAGGCCTTGGCCGAGCAGACCGCCAAGGCGACCTCCGAGATAGGCCAGAACGTCGGCATGATCCAGACGTCGACGCGGAATGCCGTCGATGCGGTACGCGAAATCGGCAACGCGGTGCGCGACATCAATGAGGTCACCTCGAACATCGCCGGCGCCGTCGGGCAACAGGATGCCGCGACCCGCGAGATTTCCGAGAACGCGCAATTGGCCGCCCAGGGCAACGAGACATTGGTCGCCAATATCGGCTCGCTCAGCGAGGCCATTGGCGAGACCAACAAGACCGCGACATCGGTCCTCGCAGCCTCCAGCGCGCTGACTTCCACCGCGGAAACGCTGTCGCGCGAGGTCGACAAGTTCTTTTCCAATCTGCGCGCCGACCCGCTTGACCGCCAGAGCGATAACACGCGGCGGACCGGTACGGCCGGCTGAAAATTCGGTTTCGCCTGCGCGAGTGCCCGAGCCTGCGCCGCCGCCACGGATTCAATTTTCAAAGAGCTGGATCCATCAAGCTACGAGAAAGAACGAATGGATTGCTTCGCTTCGCTCGCAATGACGGCCGTAGTTTCAAACATGCGTTGTTTCAAACATGCGTTCGCGATCTCGCGACGCGATGCGCCCGAGCAGTGCATTTATCTCTCGCCCCCTTTGAGGGCGTGGGGAATGCCGGATGCCCGCTGCACCCGCGGCCTCGTGTGCACTTTGTATTGGTAGAACGCACACGAGTAACAACGAGTACACCGGGATCACCCGGCATTCCCGCACGCAATGGTTTTACGGCTTATGTCGTGCTCTCCCCGGTGACCGGGCTCTCTTGCCACCGTCATCCGCAGAGCAAGGTTTTGTCACTGCCCGGTCGGGCCAACAAAACTCCGCGAACTTGACGCCAGCGTCGGGGCGTCAGGACCACACGATTTTGCCGTCCGCAGCAACATTTCTCGTCAGCGTGCTCTTTGATCGCTCACGGATTCCTGAGAACCCACCCTGCCATCTCATCGCGCGCAAAACGCTGCCGCGTCCACCGCATCCCGTGCCCTACGTCCGTGACGATCGCGAAACGCCCCTCTGTGTGGGACGGGATGGCGGAATCAATAAAGCTGTTTCTACCAATCCGTGAAGCGAAATATTTTTGTCGCGCGCACTAGACACGAAATTGGCCGGACCGCCCGTCGGGCAAATCAGCAGGCGAGGCGTTCAACCCGCGCGCGGAAATTTAAAGGTTTTGTTCTCGCTCTGCAGGGCGGCCCGTCAGGAAACCGCACTTTTCTGACTTGTTGATCGCCTCGAACATCGTCAGCTGTCCGAGCCAAAGCTGACTTTACCTGGAGGTGACAAGATTTCAGCTTTTGCGTAACGGACGTTGGCCTAAAGGCTATTTCGTCACCAGGTGTTTTGTTGGTGTCACCGCCTTCGGCACGGCCTCCGAGATCGCGAATGTCAGCCAGGTGTTCCAGCCCGACGGACGGTTGGCCGCATCGAATTCGCCATAGCCCTTCACGCCGAGAAATGCCTGGTTGTCCCCAATCGGGAAGATATATCCAAGTTGCGGCCCGACGCCGAGAACGCGCGAGCGGAAGCCGCCCAGAACCGCCGGTTGTCCGAAGTCATTGGTGATCTGCTGGTAGGCATAGCCGACGAAGCCGACGAACACCTGCTTCGACAGGAAGTGCGATACGCCCCAGTCGAAATGGAAATCGATGCCGCTCTGGTATTGCGTGTCCGGATTCTTGAAATTGTAGGTGAAGCCGGCGACGCCCGAGAATTCATCTCCCGTCACCGGATTCAAATAAGTGTAGCCGCCGCCGAAATCGATGGCGCCGTGACCGATTCCGATATTGGCCAATCGATTCGGATCGTAGTTGCCGACGGGAATGTCACCGGCGCCGTAGACCATGAAATTGTTGACGCCGCTGTTCCACTTCAGTTTGAAGGTCGGATATAAATCTCCATAAGAGACGAGGGCATCTTCCAGGAATCCCGTTCGCGTGGTCACGATCGGTCCGGCAGCCGCCGTCAGCGTCCCGGCAAGGCTGGCGGAGTTTCTGCCATAGACGCCGGCTAACGTCATCGACGCCTGGCCGCCGAGCACCGGCGTCGCGAAGGTGTAAGTCGGGGCGACGAAGAGTAGATCGGCCTGCCCGCTCAAACTCAGATTTAGATTGATATTGACGGTCGGGGAGAATCGTCCGACCTGGAATTCTCGCGCCGCTGCGGCCGCCCCTGTCGCGTTCACGCTGGTGTGGTAGTAGATTGTGCCAAGAGACCAGCCGGGTGTCGTAGGAACTGCAGCGAGGCTGCCTTCCAGTCCGGGCACCCAGAATGAAATGCCGCTCTCGTCGGCGCGCGAGACTTCAGGGCAAAGCAGGAGAGCCGCAGCCGTTGCCGCGCAGCCAATTCGCCGGATTCTCGATTCAATAGATGCCATTGCAAACCTCCACGCGGTATTTGCAGTGGCGGCTACAAAAGGGAGCCACAAGCGCGAAGGCCTCAATTTCTGACGAGCAAAACGAATTGCCTGGTAGTCACGCCACTTTAGATAGTAGGCCACAGGCCGCGCCAAAAATCCGTGACAGATAGGTTACAGCCGAGAATATTTGGTGATGACAAGTTTATGTCAGGAGCGCTTCCACAATCGTCGCCGGCCGGGCACCGTGCCCACCTGGATTCGTGATCAATTTAAGGTTGACTGAGGGAACCGAGAGGAACAGCTTATTCAAGGGTTGTTCAAATAGGGAAGAGGTGCTGACCGATACCCTCGCCGCGCACATCAATGACGCGGCGGGCAAACACGAAAGGGCTGAAATGCAATCGACAATGATGGCTCTCGTTCGTCAACGTGGCTGCGCATCAAAGACTTTCAACGGCATGGCCTGCGCGGCCGCAATTGGTTTGGCTGGTTTCGCGATTACGGCTTTGCCGGCGTCGGCTCTCGTTACCGGAGCCAGCAGTTCGCTCCTGCAACAACTCAAGCAAGATAACCCGATAGTCGAGGTCCCCGCGCGAGGTGGAGGCGCCGCCGTGCGAAGTGGCGGCGCCGTGCGCCGAACCACGGTTGTCGGTCCGCGAGATAACGTCGCGAGCCAGACCGTGGTGCGTCGGGGCGACGTCGTGCGTCCGGGCGGCGCGATCGCCGCAGGCGCTGCGCCTGGATTCGTCGCCGCTGCCACCGCGGTGGCGTGGGCGGGTTCGCCACCAGCGCCCGGCTACTGCTGGTACTACACCGATCCCAGCCGGACGCAGGGATTCTGGGACGTCTGCCCGTAAGCGCGTACGGCTGGGGTGCAAGCCATGACGTTGCTACGGGCCGACATCGAGCAGAACGATCCGCCTTCGGAAGGTAGCCGGACCGGCGACATGGTCTGGATTCCCGGCGGCACCTTCCGCATGGGCTCGAACGATCATTATCCCGAAGAAGCGCCGGTCCATCGCGTAACGGTGGATGGCTTCTGGATCGACCGAACGCCGGTGACCAACCGTCAGTTCAAGGCCTTCGCCAAGGAGACCGGGCATAAGACATTTGCCGAGATTCCTCCCGACCCAAAAGATTATCCCGGCGCATTGCCCCACATGCTCTATGCCGGATCGCTGGTGTTCGTGCCGCTATCGCGGCCAGTCGATCTCCGCGACTGGTCGCAGTGGTGGACGTTTTTGAAGGGCGCCGACTGGCGGCATCCTTACGGCCCCGAGAGCAATATCAATACCCTTGATAATCACCCTGTCGTGCATGTGTCCTATTCGGATGCGCTCGCCTACGCACGCTGGGCGGGCAAGAATTTGCCGACCGAAGCCGAATGGGAATTCGCGGCGCGCGGCGGTCTCGACGGCGCCGAATTCGCCTGGGGCGACGAATTTGCGCCCGGCGGCGTGCACATGGCCAACACCTGGCAGGGCGAATTTCCGCGTCAGAATCTCAATCAGGATGGATATGACCGCACCTCACCCGTGACTGCGTTCGCACCGAACGGCTATGGCGTCCACGACATGATCGGCAATGTCTGGGAGTGGACGGCGGACTGGTACACGCCGAAGCATGAGGCCGAGGCGACGAAAGCGTGCTGCATTCCCGAAAATCCCCGCGGCGGGCGCGAAGAGGGCAGCTACGACTCCTGCCAGCCGAATATCAAGATCCCGCGCAAGGTTATTAAAGGCGGCTCGCATCTGTGCGCGCCGAACTATTGCCGCCGCTACCGGCCGGCGGCGCGTCATGCGGAAGCGGTCGACACATCCACTAGTCATCTCGGATTCCGTTGCGTGGTGAGGAGAGCTGCCGATCGCACCCACGATTGAGGAGCGCACGCGCGATGTTTACATTTCGAACCTCAATCACTTTCGCGGTGATGGCGTTTATCGCCGCTCTCGCCGCGCTCCTGATCGCCATTCAGGTCCGGGCTCTTCATTGGGCCACGCTAGAAGCCGCGTCTGCCTATATGGACGCAACCAGTTCGAAGGCCTTCGGGCGCCTTCAGGCGGAGATAACCGCCATAGCTTCGCTGGTGCATGTGCTGGCGACCAGTTCCAGTGTGGCCGATTCAAATGAGAGAACCGAGACCGGCCGCGCGATCCCGCTGTTCAAAGCCGTACTGCAGGAACTGCCCCAAATGGACAGTGTCTATGCCGGTTTCGAAAATGGCGCCTGGTTGCAGGTACGGCGCATCAGCGAACTCAACGATGAACAGCGCGGCATGCTACGTGCGACGCCTGGTGCCAATATCGCGATTAATTTGATCCGCCCTACCCCCGGTGGCGAACTGCCGATGCGACGAATTTTTGAAGATCAGCAGGGCAACGAAGTCGGACAACTCGATCTATGGAAATACGGATACGACGCGCGCAAGCGGCCCTGGTACCGCGAGACGATGAAAGCCGACCGATCGCAGGTCTCATCGCCTTATCTTTCGTTTAGCATCGGCGCACCGGTGATCACCGTTAGCGCGCCCTTGCGCGGCAAAGTGCCCGGCGTCCTCGCCGCCGATCTCAAGCTCGACACCTTCAGCGATTTCGTCCAGGCCCAACGGCCCGGAGAGCACGGCATCGTGTTGATTTTCGACCAGACCGGCTCGCTGATAGCCCACCCCGATTTTGCACGGTTCGTTGTCGATGCGATGACACATCCCTCCCAGACGCAATTGCCAAACATCAGGGAGATCAACTCCGGCGTCGTGGCGGCAGTCTTGCGAAGGTCGCAGGGTCGCGACCACTACGACGGAAGTATCCGTGATGACCAGGGGCGGGACTATCTGTTCAGGGTGGCGAAGTTCACTCTGGGAGAGCAGTACAACGCCAACATATTGCTGCTCGCGGCCCAGGAAGACTTTGTCCAGGATGTTCGCAAGCTCCAGTTCACCGGACTGATCCTCGCAATGATTGCCGGCGCTGCCTTTATTCCGGTCGTCTGGGCATTTGGCAGTGGAATGTCTCGATCGTTGAAAAGCATAACGGCCGAGGCCGTCAAACTCCAGAAGCTGGCTGAGCCCGACCCCTCGCCGGTCGCATCACGCATCAAGGAAATTCACGAGCTTGGCAGTGCGATGAAGCTCGCGCAGCGCGCCATATGGTCGTTCGCCCACTTTATCCCTAAGGAGCTCGTCCAGCGGGTCATCGACAATTCCATCTCCACAGAGCTTGGCGGAGTCCGAGAGGAGATTACTGTCGTCTTCACCGACGTCCGGGATTTTACGACGATCGCCGAGTCCGCCGACCCCGACCTTCTCATGCACCAAACGTCGCGCTATTTCTCCGTGCTGACAGAGGCTTTCCTCGCCGAAGGCGGAACGATCGACAAGTTCATTGGTGACGCCGTGATGGTGTTCTGGAACGCACCCAATCCACAGCCTGACCACGTCGAGCGAGCCTGCCGGGCAGCTCTTGCGGGCAGACTGGCGTGCGAAAAGCTCAACACCCAGTTTGAAACTGAGGGTCTGAAGCCATTCTTCACACGGTTTGGCATTCACGTCGGGGATGCCGTCGTCGGCAACCTCGGCTCGACCGAGCGCATGAACTACACGGCTCTCGGCAATACGGTGAATCTGGCGGCGCGCCTCGAAGGCCTGAACAAGCAGTTTGGGACCACTATCCTCGTGAGCGAAGGTGTCTACTTGCGGGTTCAGCACTGTTTCCAGTTTAGGGCCTTCGAGGCGGTCATTGCCAAGGGCATGACAAGGGAAACCCGCATTTTCGAACTCATCAGGGCATCGACATGAAATCAGCTTCGATCCTGCGAGGTATCGTGCTGGGATTGCTCGTCTTGCGGCTCGTGCTCGCCGTTCCGGCGGCTCGCGCAGGCGAAGATGCCATCAAAATCGGTATTCTGCATTCCCTGTCCGGCACCATGGCCATCAGCGAATCGGTACTCAAGGACACCGTCCTCATGCTGATCGCGGACCAAAACAAGAAAGGTGGGCTGCTCGGACGGAAACTGGAACCGATCATCGTCGATCCGGCGTCCGATTGGGACCTCTTTGCGGAAAAAGCCCGGGAATTACTCACGAAGGAAAAGGTCGCGGTCGTGTTCGGCTGCTGGACTTCCGCCTCCCGCAAATCCGTTCTGCCGATTTTCGAGCAGCTGAACGGCCTGCTCTTCTACCCCGTGCAATACGAGGGTGAAGAAAGTTCGCGCAACATTTTCTACACGGGGGCCGCGCCCAATCAGCAGGCAATTCCGGCCGTTCGATATCTGATGAGCAAGGAAGGAGGCGAAGTTCTCAGATGGGTTCTGCTCGGCACTGACTACGTCTATCCGCGCACGACCAACCGCATCTTGAGCGCGTATCTCACCGCAGAAGGGGTAACGTCGGAGGATATCATGACAATCTATACGCCGTTCGGCTATTCCGACTGGCAAGAGGTCATCAAGTGGATCAAGTCCTTCGGTTCGGAGGGAAAAAAGACCGCCGTGATTTCTACCGTCAATGGAGATGCAAACACGTATTTCTACAAAGCGCTCGCGGCCCAAAACGTGGACCCCAGCGTCATTCCAGTCATGGCTTTCTCCATTGGCGAGCGCGAATTGTTCGGCCTCGACACCACCCCTCTCATCGGGCAAATGGCAGCGTGGAATTACTTCCAATCGATCAAGTCAACAGAGAACGAAGCGTTCGTCAAAATGTGGGCGGACTTCAATGAGCAACGAGACAAAATCACAAATGACCCGATGGAAGCCACCTTCATTGGCTTTCGGATGTGGGCGCAAGCCGTTGTCCAAGCGGGCAGCACCGACGTGGATGCAGTCCGGCAGGCCATGTACGGTCAACGAATCAAGGCGCCGAGCGGCTTCGAGGTTGTGATGAACACTCATCATCATCTTTCCAAGCCAGTCATGATAGGCAAGATAAATTCTTCCGGGACCTTTGATGTCATTTGGCAGTCAATCAATCCGGTCCGAGCCGATGCCTGGAGCAAATACATCCCCGACAGTGCCAAGCGTACCGCCGATTGGACCTTTCCTTGGGTCTGCGGGGGGTGCGTTGAGCCGACATTCAAGGAATGGTGAAGGTCTCGACTCTTTCGAGCGATGCCAAAACTTGGATGTCCGCAAACGGCGCTTAGCTGTGCATCATTGCGGCAACGAATACGCGATAGAAAACACCGCGAAATGAAGCGGTGAACTTCGCTCTAGCGGGACTGAGCGTAGGGCGCAGCATTCATCAGCAGCACACCAAAAAGAAGGACCAGATACAGCATCGAAAACACGAACAGGCGACGAGCAGGCCGCCTGTCCCCGTCACTGCTCCGACGTACTTGCCATGAGAGAAAGATCATGATCGCTCCAAGCATCGCCGCAGCCGCGCCATAAATGGCCCCTGCGAACCCCAGTGCCCAGGGTGTCAGTGAGACCGGAACCAGAACAACGCTATAGAGAAGAATCTGGCGCTTTGTTTCGGCCCTGCCGGCTACGACTGGCAACATCGGCACACCGGCGCGAGCATATTCTCCGGCAAGATTGAGCGACAGTGCCCAGAAGTGGGGTGGCGTCCAAAGGAAGATGATCAGGAACAGGATGAGCGGTTCGAGCCCGACATTTCCGGCGGCCGCAATCCAGCCGATCACCGGCGGAAGTGCGCCTGCCGCACCGCCTATGACGATGTTTTGCGGTGTTCGGCGTTTGAGCCACATCGTGTAGACGACGACATAGAAGAAAATTGTGAAAGCAAGTAGCGCAGCCGCGGCCATGTTCCGCAAAGCGCCGAGGGTAAGAATGGCGCAGATGCCAAGCATCAGTCCGAAAACCAGGGCTTCCGAGCGCGATACACGGCCGCTGGGAATCGGACGCATCGCGGTACGCGCCATCACCGCATCGATGTCGGCGTCGTACCACATATTGAGCGCACCTGCGGCGCCAGCTCCGGCAGCTATGCAAAGAAGAGCAACGACACCGGCAAAGGGATCGACGCCGCCCGGTGCGACCATGAGACCGACGAGTGCGGTAAAGACGACCAGCGACATGACGCGCGGTTTCGTCAGCGCGACATAGTCGCCGATGTTGGCATAGCTCCTGCGAAGAAGAATTGAACGATTGATTTGCATGAGATTAATACCTCGGCTTGCAAGCGACATGGCGACGTCTTTCAGTCCGATACTCAAAAAAGCCATCGGCTGTAGAACACTCTTGTCAGGCGGTCTCCGAAAGGCGACAGGCCCGGTTTCACCGACTGCGCCGCTGCTGCACCTTCGCGAGTTCTTCCGGCAGGGACGATCGCGGCCTTCTTCCCGGTAGAATCGAACTGTTTGAGATAGGCGACGATATCGTCAATTTGCTTTGGATCTTTCAAGCCAGGAAAAGTCATTTTGGTACCAGGTATCTTGGCCTTCGGATCCCGGATGTATTCGCGGAAGGTTGCTTCATCCCAGGTGATTCCGGAATTCTTGTTGGCGGGAGAATAGCTGTAGCCTTCGATCATTCCGGCCTTTCGCCCGAACAGCCCGTTGAGCACCGGGCCAACCGCGTTCTTTGCGTTCTCCCCGATTTGATGACACGCCTTGCATTGGACGAAAATCTTCTCGCCCGAAGCCGCATCCTGGGCATACCCGGGAACGGTCGCGAGGATTCCGGCTCCGAGCACGAGAACGAGACTGCGCATCCGACTGTCTCCACGGCCGATAAGGAACATGCTCACGCAAATCGGCGACTTCGCCAATCGGCTACATAGTCAAGGCGATTCAATCGCCCTGAAAGGTCTTCTCGCAAAACCAGATCTCAAAAGTCCGCGGCTCTTCCTGTGTGCACCGTTGGCCGACTAGCCCAGTGAGCCAATGATTTCCCGATAGGCTGCTTCAGGAAATGCTTTCAGCGTGCGCGTCCGGACGTTTCCCAGCATACCCAGCTGCAGGTTGAAACGCGCCGCCACCGCATCGTCCGGAGCTTCGTAGATCGCGACCATGTCATAGTCGCCCATGGTGAGGAAAAAGGATTTGAACTCACCGCTCATATCCTTGAGAGCCTTCTTCGCCGCGTCCAGACGGCGTGGCGAGTCCTTCACTTTCAGCGCACCCTGATCGGTCCAATTTGCAAGCATGACGTATGTGGTCATAACCGCCCTCCTTCTGGTACGAGGCACTATTGGTACGAAGCAATGGTATCTACGCCGGTGACCCGAAAAATATCACCCGGATGAGATGCGTGTAGTCGGATTCGAACACCATGATCGCCACAAATACCAACACCAGCACCGGCGGCAGCAGGATGGCATAGGCCAAGGCCAACCGTTCCCAGGCCATGTGCATGAAGACGGCGACGATCAGGCCAGCCTTCAACACCATGAACAGCAGGATCAGCGACCATCTGAGATAGCCGTGAAGGCCAAAGTAGTCGACGAGATAGGAGCAAGTGCTAAGGACAAACAACCATGCCCAGACCACGAGATAAAGTTTGATCGGGTGCTGTTGCCCCTTTGCGTGCGAGACTCCCGATGCGAGTGCGTCATGCGCATGAACGTGTAGCGCCGGTTGTTGTCCTTCCATAGGTATCGCTGCGTTTGTCATGCGCCGACCTCACCAAAGATAAAAAAAGGCAAAGATGAACACCCACACAAGATCGACGAAGTGCCAGTACAGGCCGGTGATTTCGACGATCTCGTAATGCCCCTTCCTGCTCGTGAAAAAGCCGCGCCTTTCGACATCGAAGTCTCCCCGCCAGACTTTTCGCGCGATGGCGATCAGGAAAATCACGCCGATCGTCACGTGGGTGCCGTGGAAGCCAGTGATCATGAAAAAGCTGGAGCCAAATTGCGCCGCGCCCCAGGGGTTGCCCCACGGCCGGACGCCCTCCATGATCAGCTTGGTCCATTCGAAAGCCTGCATTCCGACGAACGTCGCGCCAAATGCCGCCGTGGCCAGCATCAGGGCCGCGGTCTTGGCGCGATCGCGACGGTAGCCGAAATTGACGGCCATCGCCATCGTCCCGCTGCTGCTGATCAAGACGAAGGTCATGATGGCGATCAGGATGAGCGGGATTTTCTTGTCTCCGATCGTGAGAGCGAAGACTTCGCTGGGGTTGGGCCATGGCACGGTCGTGGACATTCGCGCCGTCATGTATGACAGCAGAAAACAGCTGAAGATAAAGGTGTCGCTCAGGAGGAAGATCCACATCATGGCCTTGCCCCAGGAGACATTCTTGAAAGCGCGCTGATCCGAGGACCAATCGGCGGCGATGCCTCGCAGGCCTGCAGGCCGTGCGGTCGATACTACCGTGTCAGTCAGCGCAGTCTCTGCCATGGCGTCTCAACCCCCTAGGTGAGCAACTGGCGACAGATGTCGACGAAATCGTCAGTCCAGCCCGTCAACAGCCCGAGCAAGACCAGCCAGACCAACAGCAGGAAATGCCAGTAGATAGCGCAGAGTTCCACGCTCAGGCGCACCTTCGTCATCTCAGCGCCGCGCCACACCTTGGCAGTCGTTCTGCCGAGGGCCACCAGACCACCCATCAGATGCAGCCCGTGCATCGCAGTGATCAGGTAGAAGAACGAATTGGCTGGATTCGACGCCAGGAAATACCCCGCGACGCGCAGCTGTTGCCACGCCAACAGCTGCCCAACCAGGAATGTAACGGCGGATGCTCCGCCTGCGCACAGGCCGACGATTACACCGTCCATGTCGTTTCGGCGCGCGGCCATGTGCGCCCATTGCAGCGCGATACTGCTCGTGACCAGAACGCCCGTGTTAAACCACAGCAGCTTCGGCACGGGCAGCGCCCGCCAGTCCACCATGTTCATGCGCATGGAGTAAGCGCTGATGAAGAGTGCGAACAACGAGCCGACGACCGCGAGAAACACGCCCAATCCGATTTTCGCCGGCGGCAGGGACGAAGTGCTATTCTCGCGCAAATCGACGGCTACTCCTTCCTCCAGCCAGGGCTTGGCTGCCAGCCCTTGGTGCGAGAGCCACCATCCCGCGATTGCCGCTATTCCAGCCATGAACAGGATAATGGCGCTCATGGGTGGGCCACCTGCGCCAACAATCCGGCCGGCGGTTCATTTTGCGGCACGAAATCCCTGGTGACGCCGGGTACGCTGTAATCGTAGGCCCAGCGATAGACGATCGGGAGATCCTTGCCCCAGTTGCCATGCCCCGGCGGGGTCTGCGGTGTTTGCCATTCCAGCGATGCGGCGCCCCAGGGATTGCCGCCAGACTCTTTTCCTTTGAACAGGCTCCAGATCAGATTAAATACGAACACAAGCTGGGCGAAGCCGACAATCAAGGCCGCCACGCTCATGAACGCATTGAGGTCATGGGCGGATGCCGGGACGAAGGCCGTTTCGCCGATGTCGTGATAGCGGCGGGGCATGCCCAGCAGGCCCAGATAGTGCATGGGAAAGAAAATCGCATAGGCCCCGAGGAACGAGACCCAGAAGTGGAATCGTCCAAGCGCCTCATCGAGCATTCGTCCGGTGACTTTCGGATACCAATGATAGATCCCGCCAAACACGGCCATGATCGGCGCAATGCCCATCACCATGTGAAAGTGCGCCACAACGAACATCGTGTCGGACAGCGGTACGTCCACGACCACGTTGCCGAGAAACAGGCCGGTCAGGCCGCCGTTCACGAACGTGATGATGAACGCGAGGGCAAACAGCATCGGGATGGTGAGATGAATGTCGCCGCGCCACAGGGTTAGCACCCAGTTGTAAACCTTGATGGCGGTCGGGATGGCGATGATGAGCGTCGTGGTGGCGAAGAAGAATCCAAAATACGGGTGCATGCCGCTGACATACATGTGGTGCGCCCAGACGACGAAGCTGAGGGCACCGATTCCCACGATAGCCCAAACCATCATGCGATAGCCGAAGATGTTCTTCCGCGCGTGGACGCTGATCAGATCGGAAATGATGCCGAAGGCCGGCAAGGCGACGATGTAGACTTCGGGGTGGCC
>WNFO01003162.1_pt1 | contig 14202 bp, 15 predicted proteins | sample 5400251 | NCBI WGS metagenome assembly WNFO01 (sample SAMN13153354, study PRJNA577476) | soil metagenome | isolation source: 100 cm saprolite under Madrone tree | place: USA:California | collected 2016-06-14 | reverse complement strand
TGAGGCCGAGGATCTCGGCGACACCAGTGCGTCGTCCGATGGACGCGAGCTGACCGAGTGTTCTAAACTTAAAAGGCTTTTTCCTAGTGCCGCGGATTTCGGCGAGGATGTTGTGCGCCAGAACCTTTCCTTCGCGCACCGCATGCTGCGCTGTCGGCGGACAAAATTGACCTGTGGTTAAATCAGGCACCAGCGCACAATCGCCGACTGCCCACACTTCCGGAGATGTCTCGACGCTGAGAAATTCATTCACCTTCAATCGGCCGCGTTCCTTCGGGCAATCGAGCAGATCGATCGCCGGATTTGGCGAAGCGCCTGCCGTCCAGATGAGGGAAAAGCTTGTTAACCGCCGCGTTCGCGAAGCTTCTTGTCGGCGTAACGGCCAAGGTCTTCGCCAAGTTCGGGCAAAATATATTCGCCTGGATGAACGAGCACGACGCGCAGCATTTCCGGTTTGAGAAGCGGATAAAATGGCAACACGTCGTGCAGGAAATCGTTGATGCTAGCGATCGTTTCCACGCCCGCAAAACCACCGCCCGCTACGACAAATGTCAGCAACGCCTCGCGCTCCTTGGCGGCGCATTCCGTGTCGGCCTCCTCCAGGTGCGCGATAAGTCGGTTGCGTAATTGAATGGCGTCGCCTAGCGACTTCATGGTGAGCGCACGCTCTTCGAGTCCTGGCAATTTAAAAAAGTTTGTGATTGAGCCCAAAGCGAGCACGAGGTGGTCGTACTCGAGCGTGTGGGTGTGATGGTCGAAACCATGCGATACCACAACCGTGCGCTTCTTCAGATCGATGCTCTCAACATCGCCCGCGAAAAAATCGACGTGACGCAGCATCTTGCGCACTGGATTAACGATGTTTGTGATGTCAAGATCGCTCGCGGCGATCTCGTGCAGCATCGGCGTGAACAGAAAGAAGTTGTCGCGGTTTACGAGCGTTACTTCGATGTCAGAACTTTTCCAGCGCTCAAACTCCAGCGCAGCATAAAGACCGGAGAAGCCACCACCGAGAATGAGCACGCGAGATTTTTTGTCGCTCATAAACTCATTATTCGCGGTTGACATGCTCAAGCCGCCGAAGGTTGAGCTCTGCGGTACGCAGGCGGGTGAAGTCCGCTTCACTCGTGCCGTCGCCGAGCAACGACTCTCCCTCTTGGGCGAGGAGTGCCAACACCGCGCTCTGGCCATTGAGGTCCCAGCCGAATATACCAGGCGACGCGAGGTCTTCGGTGCAGTTAAGTCCCTGTGCCTCCTCTTCCCGGTAAAGGAAATTGCGATACCAAGCGGGATCGCGCAGGAAAAACCCGTTCGTCTGCGCCGTCACTGCTGGTACGTTGGGATATGAGCGAAAAATGAAATGCTCACCCTGCGAATAGCTCTCGAAACTGAACTCATCGTTCTCCCGATGCAGGGAATGAAAATCGCGACCCGAAAAGAACAGGCGCACCTTTAGTTTTGCGCGCTCGTCAGTGTGCCCGATTAATTTCCACGCCATTACAACGGACGACCTTCCGCGGGGAATGAAGATTTCCTGTTCGACTGCGAGCCTGTCGGTGAGCTGGAAAAACCAGCGTGGCCAGGGGGTCGGTTCAAACTTGACAATGCGCGATGCGCCGTCCGGATGAATGACACCGGGTGCATAACGCTGTGAAGTGAGCGAACAAGTTTCGTGATCGAATTCGACTTGGGCATCGAACCCATTCACGAGTACCATGTGACCGGCGGGTGAATTCGTCTTCGCGAGCAGGAGCGAGTGATAACGGCAGGTTCGAATGCCTGAAGCCGTCCCGCTGGCAAACCCGCCGAATCTGTTTGGCTCAATCCATTCGTCTGTTGAATGCGCGAAATTTTTCATAGCCGGACACGTTGCAACACAAGCACGAGAATAAGCAGGACGAGGGCAGGCAAATCGATCATGAGTTAATCTCCCATTCGAGTCCGAACTCAGTTGGCGCGCTCGCCTTGCTGAAAAAATGCGCGTTGTCCTTTATTGAATTAATGCAGTCGATGATCGGAACCATAAAGTTTGTGTTTGCTATGTTCGTCGCACCGCCGCGCGTTTCCTTACAGTCGACGCGCACGGCGCCTTAGCGCTTCCCTCCTGCTTAAAATCGTGGTAGACGACTGACATGAAGCCGCCGAATGCTGCGGATTTTTCGCCGGCTACCGCGACGTCACCCGCACCGCTGACGTCACCGAAGCGGAACCGTGCTCAAACAAATCCCGACCGTTGGGTTGACGAACACGGCGATTGCCTTTTCCGGTATGCGCTGGTCCGTGTGCGCCGTCGCGAAGTCGCTGAAGATCTCGTTCAAGAGACACTGCTCTCAGCCCTACGAAGCCGCGAACGGTTCGCCGGGCAATCTTCCGAGCGCAGTTGGCTAACCGGAATCTTGAAGCACAAAATCAGCGATCATTTTCGCAAACTCGGACGCGAAACATCATTTACGGACTTGGAATCACTCTCCGATGAATTTTCGGAAAAGTTTGTTCCGGAAGGTTACTGGATACACGTCAAGGGGCCTAAAGAATGGAAGCCTGAGCCCGATGAAGTGATGCATCGGGCAGAGTTTTGGCAAACAATGCGCAGCTGCCTCGACAAACTCCCTGAGCGGATCGCAAACGTTTTTATGCTGCGCGAAATGGAAGAGGTGGAGAGCAAGGAGATTTGCTCAATGCTTTCCATTTCCGAAAGTAACCTCTGGGTCATGCTCCACCGCGCGCGCATGGCGCTGCGTGAATGCCTGGAGATAAACTGGTTTAATCGACAAAAATGATGGCAACCAACGTAGAAAACTCGAACCCGCGTCCTCCCGACGATACCTCTGCAATTCGGCCACACGGATGGCTCCAGAAAATGCTCGTCTGGATCATATCCGGGACGACACCGAAGTGCCGCGACGTCGTGCGGATTTTATCTGAACAAATGGATCGCGAATTGCCGGTAACGATGCGCTTAAGACTGCGATTGCACTTCCTCGCGTGTTGCTGGTGCGAACGCTATATGAAGCAATTGCATTATATGCGCGAGACAGCGCGCCGTTTCCCGGAGCACCCGGGTGAAGCCAGCGGCCCGGCGCTTTCCCCTGAAGCGAGATTTCGCTTAAAGCACGTTCTCAACAACCAGTAATTCCGCGCACGCTCGCTTGCCGATTGTAAGGTTTCGCCGGCCTGTGAGACTTACAATCGGGATTGAAAGGACAATTGATAGACTGGCTTCCGCGCAGGGCAATCCTGTTGATTGCGCGATACACACCTGATTGTCACAATATGACGCGATTGGTTTCGCAGTCGATGGACCATCGCCTTCCGTTCCTCACTTGGGTCCGCATGAAACTGCATTACATCATTTGCGTTTGGTGCGAGCGTTACGCGGAGCAGGTCGCTTTTGTTAAGCACGCGGCGCACAGGTTCGCGGAAAACTCGGTGAATTCGGGCACGGAAACAATTTCACCGGAGAGAAAGAAGCGTCTTCAGGCTGACATTGCTAGCCATTTGTAAGGTTCTGCCGCGTCACGACGACTAAACGGCCACAAAAGGAACAGACATCATTATGAGACAAATCCTATCATCGTTCATCGCGCTCGCTCTCAGTCGGCCCGGCCATCGCCGCAAAGTCAAGAGACGCATCTCGATCGGATTGCTGGCGATTGCTGCGTTTGCCGCCAACCTCCTCGCGGGGGAATTGGTAAATGTCGATCAAAACGGTGTTGCCCTGCAGGGCTACGATCCTGTGACGTACTTTACCGATGGCCAGCCGGCAAAAGGCTCACAGGAGTTCGCCGCGAGTTATAACGGTGCGATTTACTACTTCGCTTCCGCCGAACACAAAGCGCAGTTTGAAAAGGAGCCTGGGAAGTACGCGCCGCTTTTTGGCGGTTACTGTGCTTTTGCTGTTTCTCGTGGTGCTACCGCGCCAATTAGCGTCGATGCTTTCCAAATTCTCCACGGCCAGCTCGTGCTTCAAAAGAACAAGGACATCCTCAAGCGTTGGCAGGAGGACTCCGAGAGCAATTTTCAGAAAGCCGAGGCAAATTGGCCCCGGATTGTGCAAAAAAACGCCGAGAAAAAGTAACCAGCGGAGATTTCTTCCTATGCTAACGAATCAAATCAATTGGCGAATCGTGCTCATGCTCGCCGCGGTTTCTATGCCGTTCAGCAACGCACGTGCAGATCAGTTGCGTTTTGAGAGTGGCGAAAAACGCGTTGCGGTCGTCGAACTCTTCACCTCGGAAGGGTGCAGCAGTTGCCCGCCGGCCGAGCGAACATTTTCAAAACTCGCGACGCATCCATCTTTGTGGAAAACGTTCGTGCCAGTCGCATTTCATGTAAACTACTGGGACAACCTCGGCTGGAAAGATCGGTTGGCCTCCGTAGAGTTTACGCAGCGGCAGCACACCTATGCGTCGGGCTGGAGGGCCGACACTGTTTACACTCCGGAGTTCGTTCTAAACGGACGTGAATGGCAATGGTCAGGCGCGGACATGCTCGCGCGCGAATCGAACGAAACACCGGGCGTCCTAACGGTTTCACAAAATGACACTAGAAATTTTATTGCCACATTTACTTCGACAAAGCCAGTGACGGGAGATGTAACTGCGCACGTCGCCCTACTCGGCTTCGGGGTAACATCCGATGTTGCACGGGGTGAGAACGCCGGTCGCAAACTCACGCACGATTTTGTCGCACTGTCGCATCATGAGTCGAAACTGCAGGGTTCGCCGTTGCGCGCGGAATTTAAGCTGGACGAAAACAGCAGTGAATCTCAGCGCCGCGCTCTTGTCGCTTGGGTAAGCGTTGGCGGTGATCCGACGCCGGTTCAGGCAACAGGCGGCTGGCTTACGCAGTTGCACTAGACCTTCGGCGAACGTTTCTATCTAGAACGCCCTGAGCTCGGGATCTGGACTGCCTGCAACCCATTCTGCGAGACGCGGTGAGGAAGGTCTTGGCGTTTTCTCTGCGATAACGTTTTTGCGAAACGCGCCAGTTGCAGAGCGGCTAACGGAAAAAGTAACCAGCGCCCGACAGCCCAGTGGCCTTTCCCTGCAATCGCCTGATGGTAAATGAGCAGCCCCGCCGCAACGTAAGCCAGCCGATGAAGGCGCTTCCAGTTCTTTCCGCCGAGCATCTGGACGGACCATCGATTGCTCGTTGTGGCGAGGATCACAAGAATGCTCAACCCTGCGGCTCCAAACCAAATAAATGGTTTTGATAGGCTCCTGACCAATCCATCCCATCCGCCTTCGTAGAGGACGTGCAAGCTGAAATGCAGCAGACCATAAATAGACGCCGTCACACCGATGGCGCGGCGATGCCGGTTTAAGGCTGTCACAATCCGCGAATTCGGGAACAACACGCGCAGCGGGCTAAGTGCAAGAACGGCGCCAAACGTCCAAATGGCAATCTCGCCGCTCTCGTGCAGCAGCTTTTCTAACGGATTTGCACCGAGCCGCCCGATCAAGGCGGGAATTACAAGGAACCATACCCCTATGCCGAGGAGCACGGTCAGCGCGAATAGTTTGTGCGCGAGAATCTTTACCAATGAGTTCACTCAGGCCGCAGATCAAAAATTTTTGCGCAAGTCCATTCCGGCGTAGAGACGGGCGACCTGCTTTTCGTAACCGTTGAACATCAGCGTCGGTTGCTTGCCGGAGAAAAAACCACCGCCGATCACCCGCTCGGTTGCCTGGCTCCAGCGCAGATGGTCAACATTCGGGTTCACATTCGCGTAGAAGCCATATTCGTTAGGCGCGAGTTCGCTCCAGGTTGTCTTCGGCTGATCGGACACAAACTCAATCTTCACGAGCGATTTCGCGCTCTTGAATCCATATTTCCATGGAACCACCAGACGAATCGGCCCGCCGTTCTGATTGCGGAGTGGTTTCCCATAGAGGCCTGTCGCGAGGAACGCGAGTTCGTTCATCGCTTCCGGCAGCGTGAGACCCTCAGTGTACGGCCAAGGTAAATCATGCGAGCGCTGCCCCGGACATTGCTCTGGATCAAAAAACGAAGCGAACTTGACGTACTTCGCTTCCGGCTTTGGCTGCGCAAGATTGACAAGCTTTGCCAACGGGAATCCGTCCCATGGAATCACCATCGACCACGCTTCGACGCAACGATGACGATAATTTCGTCGCTCGATGCCACCGACAAGTTTGATCAAATCGTTGACGTCGATCTTGCGCGGATTCGCGCAAAGGCCGCCGATCTCGAGCGTCCATGGCTCAGTCTTCCAACCTTTGTTCGATAGTTCCTTCGGTTGAGCTTTCTCGAAGCCCCATTCGTAGAAGTTGTTGTAGCTCGTGATTGAGTCTTCCGGGGTCAACTTCACACCATCGAGTTTGAAAGATGGATTGAGCGAATCGGGAAATCCGGCGGAGGCAGCGCGCATTGTCACAGGCAGGACAGCGGTACCCGCCAGCCCGAGGCCGACGAGCCGCAGAAATTCGCGCCTGCGAAGATATTGGGTTTCAGGCAGAACCGTTGAATCGGGCAATTCCCATGCGCGGACCGCCTCTCCCTTTTTCGTTTCCACAGCGATATGTCGTCAAGCGCTCGCGAACCTTACGCTGGCGCACGCAAGATCGGCGCTATGTCTTCTGCACGAAGGCCCGGACGTGATGCAGCCCAGTTGCGCCGTCCGGTACCTGGTCGCGATATTCGTTGATCTGCAGTTTGCCGTCACCATCGGTGGCGCGGACTACGAGCGTGGTTTCACCTTCCTCGTCCGGCCGCCATTGGTAGCTCCAGAGACTCCAGCTCAACTTAGTTCCGGGTTTTGTAATCTCCGCATCATCCCACGTTTCACCGTCGTCATCGCTGATCTCCACTTTGGAAATTCCGCGATCACCACCGAAAGCCATCCCGCGTAGCTCGACCGTTCTCCCAACTTGGAACGGCGCTTCGAAATGGTCGCCCTCACTTGCGGCGCGTCGAAACGACTGTGGGTCGGGATCGCGTCGCCTTGGCGTCCCCAGCCCTGCTCTTTGTAAAACCCGCAGCCGTGGCGCCGGTGCAGCCGGCCATCCGCTTCATCGAACAGCTCGATGCGAGTAAGCCACTTCGGATTTTTCTCACCGTAGAGGCCCGGCACGATCAGCCGTAATGGAAAACCGTGGCGCCGCGGCAACGGCTCGCCGTTCATTTCATAGGCGACAAGCGTGGTCGGCTCCATCGCCTTCGTGAATCGAAACGTCTCGTAGTAACCGTCGGCCGCGCGAAAAAGAACCGTCGTAACGTTAGGCTTCGGCTTTACCTGCGCGAGCAGCGTCGACAGCGGGACACCTTTCCAAATAGCGTTCGAGCAAAGGCCACTGCCTACTCCATAGGAAATACAAAGCAACGTCGTTTCCTGCTCGACCGCGGGCATCGCAGCAATGTCAGCGAAAGAGTAGACACGCGGGTTTTCAACTTGCCCGACAATGTCCAAGCGCCAGGAATCCCGCACGATGTCGGGATCAACGAGGTTTTTTGAGACTTGGTAAAATTCGTCGTCGGGACGAATCGGTGTGATCTTCTGCACCTTCGGTCCGCCATATTGACGTCCGTCGTAACTAAATGTGCCCATCCGAAAAAGCCGCCGCAAGGTGCTGCCAAGGGCGAGTGCAACAACCGCGCCAATTCCGAGCGCGACGAAGCGACGGCGACCGACCGAGACCGACACTGCGGTCGAATTCTCATCTGCAACGGCAGCGCGCGATGGCCTGCTGAGTAGACCGTAGAAGAACATAATCCCAATCCCGCATACAGAGAATGAAATAAGCATCTCGAGAGAGGCGATTACGTGCGCGATGCCTGGCGGAACACCCCGGTAATTCGTGGAAAGCGTCGGCCAGAGCAAGACAACGAACAGAATTGTCGCGGCTAAAACGCCCAAAATGATCAAGGGCCAGCCCCGCACATTCAGGACCGAACTCCTCTTATTTTGGGCATCGTTGCTCCGGTCAGGTCGTCGTAGATAGAACGTATAGATCGCGCCTCCCAATCCTGCGACCATCACTTGCCCAGCGAGCGCGCCGAAAACTCCCTGGAGCTTAAGCGGCGTATAGCCGCCGGCGCGCACGAGCGAGCCAATGAAGAACTCGACGGTAAGCAGCGGAAAGATCCGATCAAAGATCAGTTCCGTCGGCGTTGGCCATCCTAGGAACAACCGCAATAGCGCCATCGTTAATAGCATCGCGATCCCGGCCAACACGCCAGCAATGAAGCCCCAGATAAGCGTTTTGATCCAATGAGGCCGATCCATTGAACGAGGGGACGAGTTAGGCGTCATATCAAAAGACGCGAGCTAGAAACCCTTCATGACAACGAGCGAGAATACATCGACTCGCCCGATTAGTCGCGGCCGCAAGGGATTCCTTACGGGAAAAAGCCGAAGGGCCGACTGATTCCTCCATGCCAAGCCAATCAGGTCCCGGTCACTTCCGTGTCATAGAAACGCGTAATGTTGCTCACGATCGTGTCGAGACAATCTTCCACGCTGCGGTTTTCCGGTAGGCATCGCGTAAGCCGTCCCAGACAACGTGGGACCGGCCGCAGCGGTGCAAAGGAGCTGATTTCCGCAACTGAGGGGACCGAATTTTAGCATTCCACACTGGCTCGAAACCTCAGCGACTGCGTTGCCAGGCCCAGGCGGGAATTGCCAAAAAGAAAAATTGGCGGCGAGAAGGATTGGTTACGACGAAATGACTGTTATCACGCAATCTCTAACCCTACTTCTCCCTGTGATCGTCGGCTCTTCCCCCATGCTCCGTTGCGCCGTGCTCAGGCTCTCCGTCGGCACCGCTCTCCGCATATTCCGCAATCCTGGCCTGCGCTCTCCGCTAGGGAGAGGCGCCGGTCCAATCTTGATCGCAGGCTGCGGCGGCAAACTCAGTGCCAGTTTTTCAAAAAACGCCTGCCTATTAGGATATATTATCTGACTAATGGTTGAGTGCATCGCTATTAATAGAGACCGGCTTGGCCTCGTTTTATTCCGCGTTCTCTAAGGAAAAAGCCTCGCGGGGACTTCCTTCCTCGCTGAAGAGTCACCGGAAACTTGCCGCTCTGTGATTACCATAGCGCTGAACCCGTCGGTCAAGAGTGGATGCGGTCGCGGTAACGGAATGAGCGCACCGCAAAGTGCAATTGTTAGGGTACGAGCATTCTCAAGCAAATGTTAAGGGCCCCGATCAAAGCAAATCCGGCAAAAAAACTCGTTACCACCAGTGCCTTCCCGTGCTTCATCATTTCCCCCAGGATGGCGTGTGCAGCCAGATAGATAAATCCGCCGCCGACGTGCGCCATGATCAGGCCGAGCCAAAACGTCGAAGCGTTTGCCAGGAAAAAAAATCCAATTGCACCTCCGAGAAGCGTGGTTGCTTCGGTTGCTGCAACCCAGCCGACAGTGACTAAGCGCGCAAAGCCGGCGCCGATCAAGAGACTGCCGAGAGCGAAGCCTTCTGGAAATTTATGAATACACAGAGCCAGGAATAACGACCACTTAGCTGACGTCGCCGCGTGAATCTCCCGCCCGATCCCCAGAGCCAGACCATCAGTCGTGCTATGAATTGCCAACGCGACGATCAACGCTGTGGCGATCTCGCTAAAATGGCGCGTGGTATCTTCATCGAAATGGCTGGCCGCGCACGCGGGGCAAACGTGGTGAACATACTTGCTGATAAGGAAAAACAGAACGTAACCTGTCGCCGCCGCCAGCGCCACTGCCCACCAACTGCTGTTTTCCAAGCTTTCGGGTATAATGGCAAACAGTGTTACGCCAAGGAGCGTTCCCGCCGCGAAACTGATCAATGCACAAAGCGGCTTGTGCGCCAATCGCAGCAAGGCGCTGACCGCGCCGCCGACAAGAGCGAACCCGTAAGCCGATACCACCTGCCAAAGGATGATTTGGCCGTTCAAGAGGTTGCGAGTCCCGCAGTCGCGGGATGATCTTCGCGACAATGCTGCGTTTCAATCGTGACGTGAACCAGTTCTTCATGCTCACGGAGCAATTCGCGGTAGGCATCGCAAGTTTTGGCTTCATGCGCAACAATTGAGACGATGGCAGCAAATTTCCCGACCCCGACCTGCCAGACGTGGAGATCAGTCACTATGGAATCGCCGTCGCTTTCCACTGTGTGACGAATTTCGCTCGGCAGATCCGACTTAGCAGGCGTGCGATCGAGAAGTATTCCGCTCGTGTCGCGCAGGAGGCCGTAAGCCCACGAGAAAACAACGCCGCTGCCGACCAAGCCGACCACGGGATCGAGCCACGACCAGCCGAAGAATTTGCCGGAAGTCAGCGCAACGATCGCGAGAAACGTCGTAAACGCATCGGCCAGGACGTGCAGATACGCCGCGCGCAGATTCAGGTCATGATCATGGCCGTGCGAATGACTTCCGTGCCCATGGTGATCATGTGAATGCTGCTGGTCCTCTTTCAGGAGAAAAGCGCAGGTGAGATTGACGGTGAGCGCAATGCAGGCGATGCCGATCGCTTCGTTAAAATGAATTGACATCGGCACAAACAGTCGCCGCACGGATTCGCCAGCCATGAGAAATGCGACCACGGAGAGGACGACTGCGCTGGCGAAGCCTCCGAGGACACCGATTTTGCCGGTGCCGAAACTGAATTGGAGATCCGACGCGTGTCGCCGCGTGAAATAGTAGGCGATCGCGGTGATGAGAAAGGCGGTCACATGTGTGCTCATGTGCCAGCCATCGGCCAGCAGAGCCATCGAATGAGAGAGAAGGCCGGCTGTGATCTCGACCACCATCATCACGCCGGTGATCGCAATCACGATACGCGTGCGCCGTTCGCTCTTGGAAAAATCGCGCACGAAATCGTGCGAGTGCCGAAACCGGGAATGATCTGCGCGATGCATCCTCATTAAGATACCGCGATTATCGCTCCGTCAGCTTAAAAATCGTACGCGACCGTGCCGTAAAAACCGCGGCGCTGACCGAATTGCGGCGCGCCGACTCCGATGCCGCTGCCGTCCCGCAGCTCGTAGATTTTGTCGAACAAATTGACGATATCGAAGCGGACTTTGAAGGTCCCGACTTTTGGAACCGTGAAGGCGCGCTGCAGCGAGAGGTTGACCGTTTCGTAGGCTGGCAATTTGCGCGAGTTGACGAAAGCGTGGCGCAAGCCGTTTCCGTAAAGAAAGTCGGAGGTAATTTTCCAATCGTTCCAAGTGTAGGAAGCACCGGCCGACCCGGTGAAGCGCTGGTCGTGATCGAGGAAAATCCAGTGATTCTTCACAAACGCGAATTCGTCTGGCGCAAAGAGAAATTGCGCCGAACTCCAGTGCGTGCCGCGCGCCCATTCGTAACCCAGATTTCCATAGGCGGAAAACGGCCCGTGATCGTAACTGGAGGTAAATTCGCCGCCGTAGATTTCGCCGCGCTTGTAGTTGAACGAGGAGAGAATGAGCGCCTGTCCGAACTGGCCCTCATCCAGCGTCGAGTGTGAGCTTTTGTAGAAACCGTCCAATCCTACGTTGAACCCTTCCATGATCTTCTGCGTCATGCCCGCGTCGAAGTAATGCGCGCGCTCCGCGGTCACCGCGGAATCTAGTGTGATGGCGGACGCGTTGGTCGTGCCAGCGAATTTGGCGATGGTACTTTGCGGAACAGCCTCTAGGGGCGGCGGGGTAAAGTAGCGCGCGTAGCCGGCGTGGAGCGTGGTCGAATCCCATGGCTTGTACACGACGTTCAGGCGCGGACTCAGCTGGTTTTCGTCCGCGAACGCATTCACGAAGTCGAGCCGGCCACCGAAATTAATGGTCAGCTGTTCGAACGGCTTCCACTCATCCTGCAAATAGAAGCCGTAGAAGTAGCCGTACTTGTCGTTGTTATCGACGATGCGGCGCGGAGTCGTGCTGGTCTGATTGCCATTGGCATCGACCGGAAAGACAAGCGTGACGGTGTCCACGGTCGCGTGTTGTTCGGTAAAAATGAAACCGGCGCGAAGCGTGTGCTCGTCGTTGAGCTTGTAACTCGAATCCAGCTCGGCCCCATTAGAGAGGATGTCGCGATCCACGCGCGAGGCGACCCCGTTAAAGATCAAATCGCCGACGTTGTCGGGACGAAACAGGATCGAGCTGAAGCGATTAAATATCGACGCCTGGAAATTAAGATCGCCCGCCTTTTTTTGATAAGTCAAAATCTCGTAGGCGTTATCTTCCGATTGGTTCTCATCCAGCTTCGCCGAATTAAATGTCGATCTTCCCATGTCGTTAAACGCCGGTGGCTGACCCGGATTATTTGGAATTTCGAAGTCGCTGTGATTGGCGCTGATCAGCAACGTCACCCGGCTGGTTTCGTCGATGATGTCAGAGAAATAGCCGAAAAACTTGTACTGATCGGTATTGTCGTGGATCGGGCTGCTGCTGCGCGTGGGATTTTCGACGCCGATGCCATCGTGCAAATAATTTTCCGTGAAGTAATAGCTGAACTTCCCCATGACCCCGCCGCGCTCGAAGCTCTCCCTGATCGTGTCGAAACTTCCAACGTAGATTGAGGCTTCGTCGCCGGTGAAGACCGCGCCGTTTTTTGTGTGAATGTCGATCACCCCGGTCGTGCGAAACCCGAACTGCGCGGGCAGGGCGCCGGTCATGAGCGAAATGTTATCGGCGAAACGGGACTCCAGTTCCTGGCCGAAGCCGGGGATGCTTTCCGGCAAAAGCACGTCGTCGATGCGATATTGCAGGTTGGCGTGCTCACCGCGGACGTGAAGCTGACCGAACGAATCCTGCGCTACACCGGGAAAGCGCAGGATGGTTTGATTGAATGGCGCGTTCTCGCCTTGCGCCTGCGAATCGAGCCGGTCGGGGCCAACCGTGTAACGGGTCGCGCCGAGACTCGGCACAATTTGCTCGCGTGAGATGTCGAGCTCCTGGCTGGTGACGACAACTTGTTCAGCCGTCGCAGTGCCAGGCGTTGCTATAGCAGATGGTATGGGGCTGGCTGACGCCGTGACAGCGTCTTGCGCGCTCGCCATGCTCGCCCCGCAGAGCATCGCGACTGATGCGATCAGAAATTTTTTCATTGAGATTTTTAAGAAATGGATTTTTCAAAGTGGTGACGAGGTGTGACTTCGCAATTGACGCGAAGACACGTGAAAGCGGCGCAGGTGGATCGGCCCCGAACGCTTTCGGGGGCGATGCTAAAAATAAATGCGGCTTGGCCGCCTAATTAACATCGAGGTCGCCGCGGCGACGACTGGTCGATCCACCAGATGATCCTACTTCGCGGGTGGCGCGTGCTCGAAAATGCGTGCGCCGAGAAATGGCGACGGAACCCAGAGCGGGTGCAGCGCTGGAATCGTCGAAAATTGAATGGCGGGAACCGGCGCACTGACCAGCGGCACATGAGCGGAATGATTGCAGCTGCCTGAGCCGATCAAGGTCACGGCGCAGCTGTGCTCGGCTCGATTGGCATCCGAGTGGATCCGCTCATGCAGCGATGGCGAAACACTCAGGGTGAGCGTCCAAAGAAACGCGCTCAAAATTCCGGCGGCAGCGATCGCGCGCGGCGCTATCGACTTTCCCCCGGCGAGACGAAACCTCATGCGCGGCAAGATTGCCTGTTCAAACGCTCCGGCGCAACTCAATTTCGCTTTCACCTCCATTTAGATACAGCGCCGACCGTGCCACCTGCCGACGTTATTCGGTCGTGCGCTTGAACCCGAAAATGCCCGCTGGCAAAGCTGATTTTTTTAACTGCGCCCGATCATGCCGGGTGCTGAAATCGGCAGGGCGACGCTGAACTCAATCAGGTTTTCCTCGGCTCGATCCGAGACATCCCTTACTGTTCAGTCCGCTCAGGCATGATCTAATGGGCTTCGTACTCCGAGGCCGGGCTTGTTCAGCACGTGTGTATAGATCATGGTCGTCGAGACGTCCTTGTGGCCTAACAACTCTTGAACGGTGCGAATGTCATACCCATTTTCGAGTAAATGCGTGGCGAAGGAGTGACGCAACGTGTGACAACTGGCCGCTTTGTTCACTCTAGCTGCGCGCACCGCCAACTTGACGGCGTTTTGCAAATTTTTTTCATTCACGTGATGTCTTTGCTCGATGCCACTTCGCGGATCGGTGGAGCGTTTTTCGGCTGGAAAAACGTACTGCCACACCCACTCCCGACAGGCAGCGGGCATTTTCCTTTCCAGCGCCCCCGGCAGGTGCACTGTTCCAAAACCCGCCGCCAGGTCCTCTT
>WNFO01002972.1_pt1 | contig 14207 bp, 10 predicted proteins | sample 5400251 | NCBI WGS metagenome assembly WNFO01 (sample SAMN13153354, study PRJNA577476) | soil metagenome | isolation source: 100 cm saprolite under Madrone tree | place: USA:California | collected 2016-06-14 | reverse complement strand
CCGCCGCCAGAATTTCGCGCCGGTTGAACGCGGGACCCAGAAACGGCGTGGAGTTGCCGCGCTCGGGATGACTTTTCTGCTTGGCGCAATGCACGACAAGGGCGGCGCCGACCGCGGTGCCTGCATCGTGCGGCGCGGAGGGTATGAACACATCGGAGAAATCGCCCGATTGCCGGACCAGCTCATTGGTCATGCAATTGAGCGCGACGCCGCCGGCAAAGCACAAATTGTCGAGCGGCACTTCGCGTTTGAGGCGCCGGACGAGCGCCATGACCGCCGCACTCGTGGCCTCCTGTAGCGCCGCCGCGATATCGGCATGTCGCGGTAGAATCTCCATACCCGGGTCCCGCGGCGGACCCAGCAACGTCTCTATTCTACTCGACTTGGCCGATTGAAAGCCGATCGCCTCCGGGTCTACCGCATAATCCTCCTTGCCGATGCGGATGATCGACTGGAATTCGCGACGGAAGACCTGGGGATTGCCGTAGGCTGCCAAGCCCATGAGCTTCGAGGCGTCGTAGGTCGAGAAGCCAATATAATCGCAGATGACCTCCCATACAAAGCCAAGCGAGTGCGGATAGTCGAATGTTTCGACCGGCTGTATGTGCATGCCGACGGCTTTCGCCAGGGTCGAACCGGCCACCTCGCCGAGGCCGTCGATGATGAGGATGGCCGCGCGATCGAAGCCTGACGGGAAATATGCCGAGGCGGCATGTGCCAGATGGTGGGGCACGAAATGAAATCTTTGCCGCAGCGGACGTCCAAGAAGCTCCTCGGCGACACCGCGCACCTGACCGAGCCGCAGCAGGAAGACTTCCTCGAACCGCGGATCCACCCACCACTCGGGGCGAAATCGCGTTCGGCGCAGTTGGGGGTCGAACGAGTATGCCACGTGATCGATATCGCCGGCGGTGAGCCCGGCGTAATCCAGGCAGAAACGGATCGCACGCTCGGGGAATTGATGCGGGTTGTCGACGTGCGGCAGCTTGCCATGTTTGATGCGATTGAACCGCTCCTCCTCGACGGCGACAGCGAGCCTGCCGTCGACGAGCAGCGCGGCGGCCGAATCGTGATACACTGAATTGATTCCAAGAATGTTCACTGGCCCACCTTTGCTCGTAATGATTTCTTCCGCCCTGCGATCGTCGCCAAGGGCTGCCTCGATTGCCATGTCCGCGCTGTTCACCACGACGATAACTCCCGCCGCTGCATGCCCGCCCCCCAAGGACCACAATGTCGCAGCGTAGCTGTCTAAACTCGACATCTGGAAGGCGTCGGGAGCCCGCTTGACTGATATATCTTTGGGGTCGCCGACTTCCAAAACGGGTCCAGCAGCGGACCTCCGAGTAACCGCGAGGGGGCCAACCGCAATTCCACAAGTTGAGATATCCGTCGCGGGGCTGAGCCTGCCGGAGCGCGGACCCTGACCTTAAGAATAGCAGCTTGGATGCCGCCAAGCGTTTCAGTAAACCCACCGAGCGCAAACGCCTCCGTGCCAAAGCGCACACCTGCGGACTCCTCGGCGCACATGGCGGATGGTGGTCCTGGCGACGCAGACACCACCAACTCGTGTCCTGAACGGGCCGCAGCCGAAGGCGACTTGCGTGATCATGCCGTCCGGCTCGTGAACCGGCGCAACTGTCATTGCCTGTGCTGAGGTTGTGACGGCTAAGGCGAAGGCAGCAAAAGCGATCAATCTGATCATTAGCTTTCTCCCATGTTTGCGAGCAATTTGCGGAGGTGCTTGAAGCCTCCACTTTGAGGCAGATCAAAAAGTTCCATAAGGCTTTTGCGATTGGTCCGCGCGGTCATGAAAACTTGGTCAATTGATCCGACGCATTTCCAATCGGCGCGCGTTCGGGGCCGAGATGTTCTCTCCGGAGGCTTTAGTCGAAGAACTCCACAGCACCGGTCTCAAGATTGTACATCGCGCCGGTCATCTTGACCCCGCCCTTCGCTTCCATTTCAGCAAGCACGGGGCTGTCCTTCCGGATATCAGCAACGGTCATCTCAACGTTCTTTCGCGCGACAGCGTCGACGAAGGCGTAGTTCTTCGCCGAACGCTCGCCCGTATAGGCGGTCGCCTCTATCGCGGGTTTGATCTTGGCCAGCAATCCAGTCAGATTGCCCAGCTCGGCATTGTCGATTGCGCCCTTGATGGCGCCGCATGCCGTGTGGCCCATTACAAGCACTACCTTGGTTCCTGCCAATTTGCAGGCATACTCCATGCTGCCGAGGATGTCCGCGTTCTTGACGTTGCCTGCAACCCGGCAGTTAAAAATGTCGCCAATTCCAAGATCCATGATGACCTCGGCCGGTGCGCGCGCATCCATGCATGTTAGCAAGACGGCCGCAGGGTATTGCCCCTTGGCGCTTGCTTTCTGTTCGCGAAGGTAATTGCGTTCTTTCCTTTCGCCCCTACGAAAACGCTTGTTCCCATTCTTCATTGCTTGAATGATTTGCTCGGGTGTCAGCTTGTCGCGCAGCTCCCTCGACAGCGCGTCTGCGTGTGCCTGATTAGCCAGGAAGAGGCCGCCACCCGTGATTCCGGCCACGGCGCCTGCCGTCAGCTTGAGAAAATTCCGGCGGCCCAAACAATTGCAGTCAAGAGGGTGTCCAAGCTTCTGGCGCATGTCCGATCTCCACTCCAATTCAACGATTGGAACGACATCATAATCGGGTACTTTCGGCTCTTGGAAGGGATCGGGAGGTGGATAGCGCAGTATATTTCGAGGATCGTCGATTTCCGCTTCGGGCCAACAGGCGGCATTGCAGGAATGGCTTGGATTGGAAGCGACCGCCAACAAAGGACGTCCGCAGCTTATCATGACGTTAATAGGTAGATGCGCTTGTGGCCCAAAAGGCGAGAAGCGCACCGCAGCAGCGTGATGAGTGAGCCACGTAACCACTCGTTTTTTCAGTGTGTCGGCGTGCGGATCGGACAACGACGCTGTCGCAAATCGTGCATCTCCGTGCTCCGTCCCGCGAATACACCTTGCGTTGCATGTTGAGCCGGACGCTAATTTTGACGACCAGCGCCGCCTGATTGCCTACGCACCGATCCTTCAACCCGTGTGGGAAATGCGATGACCCGCACGGTTCCGTTTTTTTCGCCGGCTCCAACGGGACCGCGCGGTCTTTTCTCCCGACGCGGATGATCGTCACGAAGCGTGTTGCGCAATATCTCTTGATAGCGGGGTGGGGGCGATGAAAATGAAAGATCAGATTAGCGAACACGAGCATCAGGGCCGTCTCGAGAGTTTGCTGAAAAGCGCCTTCAACACGGAACTGCAGCCGCTGAGGTCACTCGAGACCGCAACTAAAAAGCGGAGAGCGCTGAAAAAGAAGGCCGCAAAGAATTCTGTGTTCACGAAACCAGGCACGACCGCTTCCGGCTGATGGTGTGCCCGGCCCGCGCTTTCTACGAGATGCCATTGCCCTGAGATGGTCTAGTAGGGAGCCTCCGTTCAAAGGCACTCGCACTGAATGACTAGACTCTGCAACACGCCAAGGGAGGAAAAAATGAAAATGCTGCCTCAAATCTTGTTTTGGCTAGGACTCATTTCTGTCCCGTTCGCATGGCTCGTATGGTACTTTGGGTCGGAGATTGAAATTATAAGGCCAGTCCTTGCCGGTATTAAGGATCCTGCTTTAAGAGCGGCCTTGCAAGAGGCTCACGCAGAGCGGTTGGGAATTTGGGTCGCTGTTTGGCCAGTATCACTCCTGGTAATGAGTCAGATCCTTGAAAAGAAAATGCAGGGATAGGAAACACCTTCGCCGCTGCAGACGAAGCACTTCCACTCCTGGCACGCAAGAGCCTCGTCAATCGTGCCGCCAGAGGTCGCTTACTGAGGTACTGCGGAGATTGTGCTCGGTGGTGTCGAAACGCCGCGTGCGGCCATGCCGCCGTGAAGCCCTGGCTGGCGGGGATCAATTGCAATTCGACCAATTGAAACGACGCGAGTGACAGGTTGCAAAATCGTTCCAGTACCTCCTGACTGATCTCCACCAATTCGATATCCTGCAATCCGGGTCAGAGGATCGTCGTGACAATATCGAACCAGGCTGGCATCACGTCACGCGTGCCCAGATGCGAAGCGATCCGAGTACCTGAAAGCCGCTCTGCACGGCTGATCCGATGTCATCGCCCGCCGCGTAGCGGACCATGCCGCTCCCGGGGCGCATCGAGCCGAGTGCCTGAATGAACTGTTGGTCCGAACCGAAAACGTTCGTGATGCCAAGCGCGCCCGCAGCGTCGTAAGCGATGCCACCGGCCTGGATCGCGTCATGTTCGTCAAACCCGCCAAGTACGATTGCGCAAGGGTCCAACAGCAGTTGTCGACGAAAGATGCGTGGGCCGCGTTGGTGAACTCCACGCCACGCCGTCTCCCACGCCGCGAGTTGTGGTTCGTCGCGAATCTGACGCCACTGAAGCGTCGGGGCAGTTGCAGATTCGGCCTGCGCCGGCCGAGCCAGCCATCGCGCGTCGAAAAGCGGCGTCATTCCGGCTGCACGCAGGTCAAGGGAAGCGAAGCTGTCCTTCACACTCACGTCGAGAGACGGATTCGACTGCAGGAGATCGGCGATGAACTTCGCCTGGACGCTCGGGTCAGCCCCAAACTCGACGGTTACGACATTAGGGTAGTATTGCGGCGTCTGGTGCGCGCAGACCCAAAGACTAAGTGCTTGCTCGACAGACAGGCCGTGAGATCGCCAAACCGCGGCGCACCATTCTGCATTGTTGAGGGCTGCCGCCTCGTCGCGCGTGTCGTGCATGTCTTCTCCCGGCGGCATATTTGCCATGCCAACGCCGGGACCACCAGCGCGAGCGAGAAACTGCGTCCGCCTGACCACTCCACCTGCTTCCCGCGCGGCGTCTGTGGAGACTATACGCCCGAACAAGCATCGGAGGTCGTCGAGCGAGTAACTGAGCCTGCTCGACGGAATCACTGTCCCCTGCGCTGTCGCTGCATGGTCGAACCTGACGGAACCGCCTGATCAGTCGCTTAGGTCCCCGCGCGGGACATCCACGGCCCCGAGGAAGTGTCCTCGCCGTGCCCCACATCACGGCGGCTGACAACCGACGATCCGCCGTAACGTGACGGGAAATGTCAGCAGGTGATCCGTGTCGGTCGCGTCGCCATGGTCGAGCGGAACCGGCGACCGTCGGGATGGAACATCATATCGGCGGCTGCGTTGATGGGATCAAGATTCAACTGGGAGACGGTCCCATGGACTTGCCAATCGAACTACAACGTCGCCTGGACCGGCGATGGTCCGCACGTTTCGGGGTGTCCGACCAGGGTTCCCGCCCCGACCCCTGCGCTGCTATGGTCAGCGCCGCAAGCCGTCGTCTTGAGAGGGCTAAGGCCCCTCCACCTTCGACGGCGGTCGACCCCCTCGATACTAAAACCCACCCCAAATTAAATGCATGGTGGTCAAGGCTCAGGCGCCTGCCGTGAATTTTCGGGCGGGGCATCCGGCGCTTGCGGAGTCGGGTCCGGCATCGTATTCGACTCATCAACTTGAGATTTAAGATCAGCCGCTTTCTCAATCAGGACGGCCGCAAGCTGAGGGTTGGTGGTTGCCTTGGCGAACTTGAGCAGCGTCGTCACCTGACGCACAAAATAATCCCTGCTTAACACGATACACCCCGCAATACGCCCTTCCGCCCAGCGCCAAAACGCGGCAATCGAGAATTTGGTTCCGGGGCAATGTCCAAAAGTGAACTTATCGAACACGCGGAACAGTTGGCGTGGTCAAAACATTACAGACTCGTGTCGGGATCGCCCCTCCCCGCACAACAAGGTGTGGCCCCAGCTTCCCCCAAGGCTGGGGCCGCTTCGCGAGGACAGGATGAAGAGGACAGGATGAAACTGTGACCGCTTCCTGGCCCGTAGGATTGGGGGGAACCCTTCGCGAAACCCATCAACTTTGCGAAAATCTGGAGCTCGGCCTTTGTCGAATGGCGATGACCATCCGGTTGCTGCGTGCGGACCTTCGTCGCCGAAGGAAAGGCGAGGCGCCGGCGAGCACGCGGCTCGCCGGCGTCGCATTGCTCACGGCCCGAACTTGGGGGCCGGCGTCTGGTTGAAGTCGGGCTCGTCAGCGACGCAGGTGAAATTCGTCGCAATGCTGGTGCTGCCGCTCCCGCTGTACTTCGCGACCTCTGGGAAGACGCAGAGCGGCCGGGTCATCTGGACCGCGGGCGGCGTATCGTTGACGAACTTGGTGGCGACGATCGTCTCCGGCGCAACGCCCGTTTCGACCCAGCTAACCAGCGGTGTGAGCGCATCGAACGTGTTCGGGCCTGGCCCGCCGGAGCAGTGATACATCCCGGGCACCATGAACAGCCGGGCATAGCTCTTGGTCCGCCGCAGCGCCGGGTTGCCATCCTCGGCGAAGCTTGCCCGCTCGAACCCATGGCTGTCGTTTGTTCCCAGCGCGTTGAAGTAGTTGATGCTGCTCTGCGAGGGGATGAGCGGGTCGGCCCAGCCGTGATACATGATGAGCTTGCCGCCATGCTCCCGGAACTCGCCGAGATCGGTGCTGTCCGCGTTCAGCACCTTGGCAAGCCGATCATCGACCGTGTCGACGTCGTGGTGGAAATCGAAATTCGCGAAATTGACCGCGCTCGACGGATAGCCGAAGCTCGGGCCGAACACCCAGTAGAACAGGCCGTCGAACGCCGGCTCGGGAAGCTGCTCCTGGAACGCCAGGCCCAGCGCGCGCACGTCGTCGGTCTCGTTGCCGCGTTCGGAGCCCGGATTGATGAGCTGGCCGTTCACCGGGTCGATCGTGCCGGCGTAGTATTTCTGGATTGTCGTGACCTGGTCGGCCGTCAGGCACGCGGGGGGCACCTTGCCGCCGGTGCACAGCAGCGCCTTGGGATCGAAATGACAGTCGCGCGGATCGGTCAGGAACTGGTCGGTGCCGGCGCCGCCGTCGCGGCCGACGCACTGGGCGAGCACGGCCTTGTTGATCAGCGTCATCTGGCCAGGCTGGATGAACCGGCCCGGGCTCGCGTGGGTGTCCTGCCACGACGCAAGCCCTGCGATGTGCAGGTGCGTGCGGTTGAACGCTGCCGCGCCCGCCAGGATGCCGTCGTAGTCGTCAGGGAAGCGCTGCGCCTCCATCAAGGCGTTCTGGCCGCCGGTGGAGCATCCGGCGAAATAGGCCTTATGCGCGTTCTGCCCGAAGAACGCGCCTGCGATCTCCTTGCCCCGCAAGGTCATCAGGTGGATCGCCCGGAAGCCGAAATCCTTGATCCGCTCCGGATGCCCGAACAAGCCCGTCGACGGCGACGCCGGATCGCCAAACGCAATCGCCAGGGGGTTGCCCATGTTGCCGTTTGAACCGCAAAAGAGCGGGTTGCATCCCGAGACCCCGGTGCCGAGATCGCTGTTGGTCGCGGCAAAGCCGTGCTGGATTCCACTGGCGAGCTCGCCGTAGGTGATCACTCCCTGGAAGCCGCCGCCGCCGGTGCCGAGGAACCTGCCGTTCCACGTCGTTTCGGGCAGCCAGACCTCGATCTTGATGTTGGAATCCGAGTTGGGGATCAGGTTCGCGGTGACCCGGCAGAAGGCCGGAAGACCGGTGATCGTGCTCGGCGGGCTGGAACCGGGGACGACAAAGACCCCGGTGGTGTTGTCCGTCGCCGACGTGATCGTGGTGTCCTGCAGGTGCAAGGATTGGAGATTGGTGCACGGCGTCGCCATCGCGGGCGTGCCGGCGATCGCGACACAGGCAAACAGGCCCATAGCCGCGCCGACGAGATAAGGTCGATGACGCATCATGATGTCCTCCCTGATTGTTGTAGTTTTGTGGGACCGACAGGATACCCGATCGATATGACAGCTTTGATGCAACGTTGCAGTGCACTGCACGCAAGGCTGAACTCAAGGATGATCCCGTGTAAGGCTGTCAACGCCTGGTCTGCGGATCATGCGATGCCAGCATTTTGCTCCTTGATCGCCATCACGGCCGGGGACCGCGAAACTCGCCGATCGTCCCGCTCCAAGTCAGGGTCGGGTCATTGATGCCGTTTGGAAAATCGCCCCAGCGTGACCTGGCTCACATAGTAAACGCTGCATTGGCCTAGATTGGAGCACCCAAGGAGCGAGGCAATTGTCCCCGCGGAAGGTGACGCCATGAGCAAGATTGAATATCTCCGGGAACAGGCGGCGAGAGCCGAACGGCTGGCGAAAACCGTGATGGACGCGCTAACCGCGCAAAGGCTGCAGGCATTCGCAGCCGAGTGCCGACGGGAAATCACGACGCAGGCGGAGAACGAGCGGCCACTGGAAACAGCCTACCATCCTCCAGCGATGGAGAATGCCGGGGATAGTGACGCCGGCCTGAATGGCGGCCTCATCGCTTCGATGCCGTATGCGGGCAAACGGATATAGACTCTGACGCGCTTTTCTTAACCTCGCCCCGCTCTTTGCGGGGAGAGGTCGAAGCCAGAGCGCAGCGAGGGCTTCGGGTGAGGGGCGAGGCAGTGCGTCCAATACGATTGCAAGACTTTCAAGGCCGCGCTCACGCGACCCGCGAACGCAGAGGATGCAGTAAGCGCAGTGCCTAGCCCCTCACCCGCTCGCTTCGCTCGCGACCTCTCCCCGCAGAGAGCGGGGCGAGGTAAAGATCATACCTCGCGAGCTACTTCGCCCCCGCCTTCTGCGCATATTCCCACGAGGCCTGCGACAGCGGCACCGTGCGCTTCGCCGACTCGATGGCCTTGGCGTTGGCCGCGGTGCCGTCGCGAATCCGTCCGGCGATACCCTGGGTGATGCCGGCCAGGCGGAACAGGTTGTAGGAAAAATACCAGTTCAGGTCGGGAACGGCGCTGCCGGTCACGTTGCAATAGATTTGCGCCGCCTCTTCCATGCTCGGGAGGTTGAGCGCCGCAAGGTCGGCGTTGGCGAGGCCGGGCATGGTCCATTGCATCAACAGATAGGTGAAATCCGCCATGGGATCGCCGAGCGTCGACAGTTCCCAGTCCAGCACCGCCTGCACCCGCGGTTCGGTGGCATGGAAAATCATGTTGTCGAGGCGATAGTCGCCGTGCACGATCGAAATCCGTTGCTGCGGCGGCACGGTTTTCGGCAACCACTCGGCCAGTTTTTCGAATTCGGGAATGTGCTGGGTTTCGGACGCGCGATATTGCTTGGTCCAGCGATCGACTTGCCGTGCAAAATAATTGCCGGGCTTGCCGAAATCGCCGAGCCCGATTGCTTGCGGATCATAGGTGTGCAGCCTGGCGAGCGTCTCGATCTTGCTGGTGAAGATCTTGCGCCGCGCATCCGGCGTCTGGCTCGGAAGCGCGGGATCCCAGAACACGCGCCCCTCTTCCATCGACATGATGTAGAAGGTTGCCCCGATCACCGCATCGTCGGTACACAGCGCATAGGCTTTCGCGACCGGAAAGCCCTGCTTGCTCAATGCTGCGATGACACGAAATTCGCGATCGACCGCATGCGCCGACGGCAGCAATTTGCCGAACGGCCTGCGGCGCATCACGTAGGATCGCGTGGGGGTATCGAGCCGGTAAGTCGGATTGGACTGGCCGCCCCTGAACTGCAGAACGGTCAGCGGTCCCGCATAGCCCTCGACGTGGTCGCGCATCCAGCCGTCGAGATGCGCCTCATCGATCCGATGCCGCTCCTCGACGGGCTTGGTGCCCGAAAACTCCTCGTCTTTTCTGACGCCTTCGGCCACGATGACGCTCCCTCAAGTCTTTTGGGGAGCGCCATTTGTGGGCTCCCGTTAGTGCGTAGTGGGAGAGTTTGCATACTTCCGAAGTTCAAGTCTTGCAATGGCGCGGTTATGGACCTCATCCGGTCCGTCCGCCAGGCGCATCGTGCGCATCGAGGCGTAGTCCCGCGCCAGACCGGCCTCGTCGGAGACGCCGGCCCCACCGTACGCCTGGATGGCGTGGTCGATGATCTTCAGCGCCATATTCGGCGCCGCCACCTTGATCATGGCGATTTCGAGCTGCGCGGACTTGTTGCCGACCTTGTCCATCATGTCGGCGGCCTTCAGACACAACAGCCGGTTCATCTCGATATCGGTGCGGGCTTCGGCAATGCGCTGCTCCCAGATCGAATATTCGATGATCTTGCGGCCGAACGCGGTGCGCGACGACAGCCGCTTCACCATCTTCTCCAGCGCTTCCTCGGCCTTGCCGATGGTGCGCATGCAGTGATGGATGCGGCCCGGACCGAGACGTCCCTGCGCGATCTCGAAGCCCCTGCCCTCGCCGAGCAGAATATTGCTGGCGGGAACCCGGACGTCTTGCAGAAGCACCTGCGCGTGGCCGTGCGGCGCATCGTCGTAACCGAACACCGGCAGCATCTTTTCGACCGTGATGCCCTTGGTGTCGCGCGGCACCAGAATCTGCGATTGCTGCTGATGGCGCGGCAGGCTCGGATCGGTTTTGCCCATCACGATCAGAATCTGGCAGCGCGGATCGCCGACGCCGGACGACCACCATTTGCGGCCGTTGATCACATAATGATCGCCATCGCGCCTGATGCTGGTTTCGATGTTGGTCGCATCCGATGACGCCACCGCGGGCTCGGTCATCAGGAAGGCGGAGCGGATTTCGCCGTCCATCAGCGGTCGCAACCACTTCTTCTTGTGCTCCTTGTTGCCGTACCGCATCAACACTTCCATGTTGCCGGTATCGGGTGCCGAGCAATTGAATACTTCCGAGGCCCAGCCGATGTGGCCCATCTGCTCGGCGAGCGGGGCGTATTCGAGATTGGTCAATCCCGCGCCGCGGAATTCGTCGTCCTCATGCGCCGACGGCGGCATGAACATGTTCCACAGGCCTTCGGCGCGCGCCTTCTTCTTCAGATCTTCCAGGATCGGGATCACCTTCCAGCGCTCGCCTGCTTCGTCCTGCTGCTTGTAGATCGGCACCGCGGGCCGGACATGCTTGTGCATGAACGATTCCACACGGTTGAGCCATTCGCGCTGACGGTCAGACATGTTGAAGTCCATTGGGCGTTTCCTCACATTTTTGGATGGAAAATTGTTGGCGGCACTGTCTCCCCGCAGCCTCTTCGCCGCAAGACTATTTTACGGCGCCTGGTCAGCGCGGCGATGGCGGCCGGTGTGGCCTTGGCTGATCTTGCGATGCGTCATGCGCATTGACTTTTCAGCCTTCAAACCATAGTTTCATACAAGTGTTTGAAATGCAACCGCCGCATTTCGCGCTGATCGCATAGGGCCATGACATGCCGTCGGATCACACCAGAGCCGCGATCCTCAACTCCGCCGAACGGCTTTACGCGGACCGCGGTTTCGCGGACGTCACGCTGCGCGACATCGTCGCCGCCGCCGACGTCAATCTGGCGGCAGTGAACTATCATTTCGGCTCCAAGGACGAGTTGATCGCCGAACTGTTCGTCAGCCGCAGCCTCGCCACCAACCGCGAGCGGCTCAACGAACTGAAAGCGGCGGAAGAAAAAGGCGGCGGCCGCGCCAGCATCGACGCGATCTTGCGCGCGCTGGTCGGACCGACCTTGCGCGGCTGTCTCGGCCCCGAGCGCGAGCGCTCGACCGCGGCGCGCTTCATGATCCGCGCCTCGATCGAATCGGTGCCGCCGATCCGCCGCATCCGGAATCGCGAAATCGATCATTTGCGGAAATTTGTCGCCGCGATGCGGCGCTCACTACCCGATCGCAGCGAGGTCGAACTCTATTGGGCGCTGCATTTCGCGCTCGCCATGGCACACCAAACCATCCGCGACAGCGAGCGGCTGACAAAACTGTCGGAAGGGCTTTGCGATCTCAACGACGTCGCCAGCATCATCGAGCGCATCGTTGCGGTGTCGGTGATGGCGCTGACGGGGCGCGAGGCGGAAAAAGCGGCACGTGCCAAATTGCTGGCACGGGATGGGCGGTAACCGTATTTCCAACGGACTGCGCGGATCTATCAAAAGTCGATTTTATTCCCGGCACGCCGCGCACGGATCGAATTTTTATGTTCGCGGGCATGGTGCCGAAGCTTCCAATTGCAACACAGCCGTCATGCCAGATCGCTAGGGGGCCTGCCCCGGACCTGATCCGGGGTGGATGCCGGTTCGCGTAAGGCGCGCCAAAACAAAGGATTAAAGCCTCCGTTTTGATTTGATCAGAACCGAGGCTCTCCAGTACATTTGAGTTCCTGCACCGGCGCACGGTGCCGCGCCGGCAAACGCGGGCAAGGCAATCGAAGCACCTGGGCTGCCGCATACTCTGGCCCGACTAGACCACGGCGACGCAGTCGATTTCGATGTCGAACGGCCCGGTCCATTCCGGCACGCAGACGAAGATGCGCGCGGGCGGATCCAACGGGAAGTAACGCGCGTAGATCGCGTTGACGGTGGCAAAGTGTTTCGCGGATGTGCAATAGATGTTGCACTTCATCACGTTCTGCATCGACGTGCCCGCCGTCTCCAGACACAGCTTCAGCTGCTCCAGGATCAGTTCGGTCTGGCGCTCGATCGGCACCGGGAGAATCTCGCCGGTCTCGGGATCGAACGGCGGTAGCCCCGAGACAAAGACCATGCCGTTGGCGCGCGTGACCGGCGAGATCGGCGCCTTCCACTTTGCCAGGTAGGAGGAAATCGGTTCGACGCGGATGGCTTCTCGTTTCATGGCAACCTCGGGCTGGGATCGATCTGATGAATCGCAAACTAGCACGTGCCGCGACCAGCATGCTTCGAGCGCGCTGGAAGTGTGCTATGGAGCGGAGGCGTTGAGGCGAGACTTGACGATCAAAGATCTGGCAATCCAAGACCTGGCAATCCAAGACCTGGCGATCTAGGTGAGTGCCAGGCTGGGACTTTCGCTGACGCTGAAATCCGAGGCCGAAATCAGCCCACGCACACTTTCGGCGGACATCGGACGGGCCAAATGATACCCCTGGAGCAGATCACAGCCGAGCTCCTTGAGAAGCGCGTCGTGTTCAGAGGTCTCGACACCTTCGGCCAGAACACGAAGGCCGCACGCTTGCGCAAGCGAAATCATGCCACCGAGAAGCTCGCGACGCTTGTCGTGCTGATCGAGAAAACCCCGGTCGATTTTCACGACATTGCACGACAGCCGCTGCAGGTAACCGAGATTTGCATGGCCGGCGCCAAAATCATCGAGCCACAGTTCGATGCCAAGATCCTTCAGGCCGACAAGCGCGTTTCGAACGGTGTTCGACTGTTCGAGCAGCAAACCTTCCGTCAGCTCGAGAATGAGCCGCTGCGGCGCAAGACCGGTATCGCCGAGAACGCGGGTCACCGTCGCGACAAGCGAAGGCTGGCTCAGATTAAGCGGTGAAAGATTGATGCTGACCTGTACGGCATCGGGCCAGGTGGCGGCTTCTTCACAGGCGTGAAGCAAGACCCACTCCGTCAACGGACCGATGAGTCCGCTGTCTTCCGCGATCGGAATAAACTCAAGCGGCGAGACATTTCCCCTGACGGGGTCGTTCCAGCGCAGCAGGGCCTCGCAGGCGATCAGGCGCCTCGTGCTGGTATCGTAGATTGGCTGGTAGTGAAGGTGGAGATGACCGGCATGCATGGCGACCCGCAGATCGTTGGCGAGATTTGCCGCCTCCCGAAGCGCTTGCAGGCCGGACGATTCCCGGCGGGGTTTTCCCGGTGGCGACGGCGACGGCGCTGTCTTGGTCTCACGCTTCAGATGATCGTCGTAAAGACGAGGAATTCCAAGCCCGGCGCTCTTCGCAGCGTAGAGCGCCTTGTCGGCGAGCGATAATAGACCTTCAGGCTCGTTGGCGTGGGCCGGCGCGCAGGCAATGCCGATGCTGACACCGACATTCGCTTCGCCGTATTGGTCGAGTCCATATTTGCCGTTGAGCGAAATGGTCACGCGATGCGCCGTGGCGACGGCTTCCGAGGCGGAAGCGCTTTGCAACAGAATGGCGAATTCGTCGCCACCCAGACGGGCCGCCGTGTCCCCCTTGCGCAAATTGGCGAGAAGACGGCGCCCGACTTCCTTGAGCAGCAGGTCGCCGGCGGCGTGACCAAGATCATCATTGATCTCCTTGAAGCCGTCCAAGTCCAGGCAGAGCAGCGCGGATGGGCTATCCTCGCGCGCCATCGCCAGGACTTCGTCGAGACGCTCATTGAACAACAGTCGGTTCGGCAGCTCGGTCAGGACATCGTGTTGCGCAAGGAACTTGATGCGGGATTCGGCGCGCCGTCTCT
>WNFO01008054.1_pt1 | contig 14209 bp, 14 predicted proteins | sample 5400251 | NCBI WGS metagenome assembly WNFO01 (sample SAMN13153354, study PRJNA577476) | soil metagenome | isolation source: 100 cm saprolite under Madrone tree | place: USA:California | collected 2016-06-14 | reverse complement strand
GACGACGTCGCCTGCGTCTGCGCCCGCAGCTTCGCGCATCTTCCGGTTCACTCTGAGCCAGTGGCTTCTTTGGCCGTCTGGCTCGAGCGTGGCTCGAAAGGGGAAGCCATTGATGGTGCCTTCGACCGTCGTCATGCCCCGCGAGGGGAGCTTCGCACTGGCGTCCTTTGGTAGGGTAAGAAAGGTCCAAGAGCCGACCTTCGCAGTCGCCGCCGGCCGGAAGAGTTTCGCTCTGAAACGGATCTTAGAAGCGGTTTTGGTCATTTTTGTTTGGTATCACTGATAGGAATTTGCTTTTTGGACGCTGCGCGGTTCACTTGCTCAACGATGTCGGATTCGATGCTCATGCGGTAAGTGCGCCTAACGATCAGCGCTTCAGCCGCGAAGGCGCGGACGTTTTGGCCGCCGCCTGGCGTTCGTCGGCTGCAGGCGTTTGTTAGGCCGCTGTTTCGCGACTGCTGCCCGTTCCGTCTGGGAAAGCGCGCTGATCGTGACGTAATATCCATCCGGATCAAGCAGTGAAAACTCTTTCGTCCGAGTGTTGGGGTTCACGTGAGGCTCTTCTGCGAGCTGCGGGACGAGAGCGCGTGCTCTGCGCAGTGCTGCACCGTAATCATCGACACGAAAGAACAATAGGAGTCCGTTGCCCGCGGTCCCATCCTCGGGATTCATCAACGAGGGATGGTTCTCGACGCCCCATTCGTGAAGGCAGAGCAACACAGTTCCGTCAGAGTCGAGGAGCTGGCCAAAGTCCGAGTGCGCCGGAGCCCTCGAGGCCTGGCCGAACAGTGATTGGTACCACTGGAAGCTGCGCGGCACATCATGCACCCCGATGATCGTCCACGTGCGTTTCATAGCATCCTCACGGCCTAACGAGACGGAGCTGAGCCACCGCTGGCGGCGGCGAGCTTTCCAAACATGAGGAACTGTTTCATAAAATCAAACGTGGACTTCACAACGGCCAGCCGCCCGCTCCGTGCTTGGTTTTACGGATGTTGGCTCTAGCGATTGGTTAGATGCCCTTTGCTGGCTCATCGGGCGAAAGTGAATGTGAATGGCACGCTCATACGAGTAACTTTGCCAGGTCGAGCGCGCCATCGGAAGTACGTCTTTGCTGCGGCATCGTCGAGGAGCTTAGAACTGGAACTCTCTATCACGGTGACGCGAGTAACCCTGCCTGTGTCGGGGTTGAAAACGAGCTCACACCTGCCTGCCCCGGTGATATGCTTTCTGAGGGCCTCTTCCGGGTATTGGGGAGGCGGCATGCTTAGCATGATTGCGCGCGCCTCGGGTAGCACTGTGGCATCCGGCTCTGCCGACAGCGCAGGGGAGGCGGTCGCGAGCAGTAAGGCGAATACGATCTGTGTGCGCTGACGGTGTGTCTGCATCTAACGAGACACAAGATCAGCCACCGCTGGCAAAACCGCCTGTAGTCTGGAATGAGCGGGTGTTAGTCATAAAAAATGAAGCGGCACGCCGGCCAGCGGTTGGCTGCATCGTCTGGTTAGGCGGCAGTGTCATGAGCAGATCACCAAATAAGAACAACGGCGGCAAATACTAGGAACCGGCTTTTTTGTTCACTCCTTTAGAGGCGTTCTCAATCAGCGTTGCAACGGCGTTTGGCTGCGACACATAGATCGCATGGCTGCCCGCAACCTCGACGACTGTCGAACCCGCGCGCTTGGACATAAAATGCTGGGCCGGCGGTGGAATCATCTTGTCCTCGGTGGCGACTAAATACCAACTCGGCTTGGTCCTCCACGCCGCCCCACTGATCGTGCCACTGAGTGCTTCGACGCCCCATGGGACTTGAGAGTCAGCCATGAACGCGGCCTTTTCCGCGTCCACGTCGGCGGCGAATGAGGAAGGGAACTTCGCCTTGTCGAGAAACAGGTAGCCATCCTGCGGTGGCAGTATCGGCGGCACGGGAGCGCCAGGCGGGGGGTCCTTGATAAGCGCCGATACCGACTCGCCGTTATCCAACGCAAAGGCCGTAATATAAACAAGCCCTGCGACCTTTGGATCATTGCCGGCTTCTGTGATTACCGCTCCGCCGTAGGAGTGGCCAACGAGAATCACGGGACCGCTATGCGTGGCCAGAACGCGCTTGGTTACGGCCACATCATCCGCGAGCGATATCGTTGGATTCTGAACTACGCTTACGGTGTACCCGTCCTTCTTGAGGATTTTGTACACTTCTTCCCAACCGGAGCCATCCACGAAACCGCCGTGAACGAGAACTACTTCCTTTACACTGGATTCATGTGTGCCGTTCATAATGTTTTCTTTCTCTGTTTTGTTGACCGCGAAAAGGTCGATGCCGCCTAACGAGAATTCGGTCCCAAAAATCTGCAATTAAAGGCAGATAAAATCTGTATAATCCGGTTGCTTAGAAGGCTGAGGGGGGATAAAAGCGGAGGCATGTCAACAGGGACGCTAGCGTCGGCTGTTTCAACGGACAAGCCCAAAAAGCTGCTTGATCGGGTGCGCGACGCTTTGCGCGTGAAGCATTACAGTTTGCGCACCGAACAAGCGTACACGAATTGTCCGGTCTCGTCCATTTTGGCCGCAAAGAAACGGGACTCGGCGTCGTCACGAACGCGATCACGCAAATCTGGAGTCGACTTGCGCAACATCGGGAATGTGTCTCATAAGTCCAAAGCTGGGCATCGCGCGGGCCCGTTGGCTGCAGAGATTGGTTAGGAAAGTTATAACCCCTTCAGACCGGACGTTAATATCCTAGTAGTGAGTGTCATCAGCGTCGTTATAGCAATCATAAGACACAAAGCACGGAGCGTGCCTATATCCAAAAGGCGCATTGTGACTAAAAGTTTTAGAACGAGAACGCCAATGAGGCACGCTAAAAACCAGAATCCACTTAAGGAAAACAGAGGAGAAAAAAACTGGGGTCTCTTTTGCAGACCAAGCAACTCTGTTGCCAAATATATGACTATAGAGAATGTAGTGTAGATTATTGCTGTCGCATAAGACGAGTTATGCGCAGACACTGCAAGGGCTCCAACTTTGACAAAGACTGAGAACAAGAGCGACGACTAGAAGAAGAATTAGGTGTGTGGGGTTCATTATCGGAGAAGAGTCCGAGAGGGCTGACGTGTGCTGAATTAATCGGCATTTAGAAGCCGAATAATTCGGTCTAATCCGCTTGAGTCGAATGCCAAACGCGTCAAAATCGCGGCCACGGCAGCGAGTTTACGGATAGCGCACGGCAAAACAATCCGAAACTGCTCGAGCACATGCGTGGGACAAGATTAACGGGAGAAGTTGTGGACGAGACGGAGCTCGTCCCTCCACAATTTCCTGGCTTCTTTGTGTCCTGATTGAAGATTGTGGCGGCAAGGCCGCTCGCGCCGTTTCTCAAAATGGGAATAATTCGACGGTCATAGACCGCCGCTCTCACATTGACAGAGACGCAGCCGACACGGCTGCCGCTACAAAAAGGAAATTTGCCGCTGAGGACAGCGGCCGCTACACCAACGCGAAATGCTGGCTCGACTTTGCCGCACGTAAATCTAGTCTCGCCGGCGGGAAGCTGACAGCTTCCACTACAGCAAAACGGATATTGGATGTCGAACGAATTTCCCAAACGAGAACTGGAAACGCTTTGGGCGCCGTGGCGCGTGGAATATTTTGAGCGCGAAAAACCGAACGGTGATTTTCTCGAGGCGGCGGCTCGAGCAAGCGATGACGCCGCGCATTTAGTGATCGCCCGCCGCAAGAACGCATTTTTGATGATGAACCGTTATCCCTACTCGGTTGGCCACTTGATGGCGGTGCCCTACCGAAAAACGGCAGATATATCTTCGCTTGGCGAAAACGAAATCGTCGAGCTTTGGAATCTGGTAGTGCACGCGCAAGTGCTTCTGCGCGCCGCGACAAGAGCTGAAGGGTTCAACATCGGATTGAACCTCGGTGAATGCGCGGGCGCGGGCATCATCGATTACCTGCATGTGCACATCGTGCCGCGGTGGAATGGGGACACGAATTTCATGCCAATCCTCAGTGGCACGCGCATGCTAGCAGAGGGATTGCGCGCCCTCTATGACAAATTGATCGAAGCACAGTCGAAGATCGACACCGAGTTCCGCCGGAGCACATGAACGGGTGGGCTGAAGCGCCGCCGCCGAAAAGGGGGATGGGCTGTTTCGCCAGAGGCTGCCTCATTCTCGTATTTTTTGCGATTGTCCTGGCTGTCGCCTGTGTCGCCGGGCTGTATTGGGGGTTCCAGCGTCATTCGGCAATCGTGCACGGTATTTATTGGCTGGCGAAGACGCACTCAATCGCGGAAGCGCCTGCGCCGGTTCCTGAATTCGCCGCTTCCGGCGAGCAAATCCAAGGCGTGCAAGAGCGGTGGCAGGATTTTCAACAGAAAATCCGAGCGAACCAAGCAGCTGAAATCGAGCTGACAGGAGATGACATCAACAGTTTGATTGCGATGAGCCGAGATGCGCGCTGGAAAGTTTTTGTAGCGATCGAAGACAATCGCCTGCGCCTCCAGACGAGCGTTCCGCTCGGGGAATTTTTCGGCCGGTCCGGTTATTTTAACGGCGACACCACGATCCAATTAAATGGCGCGGAATCTCTGGAGCATCCCCAATTGGACCAGATCATCGTGAACAATCAGCCGGTCCCGAAGGATATTTTGACTTGGAAATATCATTCGAAGCGGCTGGGCGATTATCTTGCGGAATTCCGGAATAGCTCCGACATCAACGCGATCGAAATCCGCGACGGGAAATTGATTTTGCGATCGCGTGCCGATTAATTCGGCTGCATGATACGCGTGGACGAGCCCGCCCCCAAATGCAGCACTTTGTCCGTTAATTTAGTGCGCGGCCGGAGCACGGCGCGATTGGCATCGGAAAAATTCACGAGGAATTGCCCTCTTAGATAAACACGTTCACCGGCAAGTCCGTGCTCAGCGACATCTCGTAGATCGCTTGTATCGACCAGCCGACCGAGTGGCATTTTTCCTGGCGGAAATGTTTTCCAACTGCCCCCGCCGGCGTTTGAAGCCAGAGCCACTCCGGAAGCATCAGCGGGAACAGGCTGCGCGGGCAATACCGGGACTGGGGTTGCGGTTGCCGCAGGTGGAGGTTGAGCAACCGCGACGCTAGGCGCAGGTGCAACAGTTGGAGCTGCCGTGGCAATGGGAGCTGGTGGTGGTGTGCGCGCCGATGCGACGGCGAACGGAGTCGAAGTTGGCGCGGCCGGTTTTTGAGCGATGACCGGCTGAGCAGGAGTGGAGGTTGGGGATGGAGATTTCATCTTCTCTTTCTTCGCCAATTTGCCCTTTGGCGCCGGCGTTGTCTTCGCTAGCTTTGCATTTTTAGGCGGAATCGCCGGTGCGGCCGGAGTTTCGACCGGTCTGGCTTGTTCGACTCGAACCAGCTCATTCTCCGCCGGTGGAGGCGTAACGGTAGGCCCCACAGCAATTGGGACTTGGGGTCCCGTCGTTTTTCGCCGGTAATCGACGTATCGTTCCTCGGCTTTGGCGCGCGCATGCTCCTTAAATAAGGGCCAGCCTCCGATGAGATTGAGAGTAAGCGGTGGCTCAAGCCGGAACGTTCCGAGGCCGCGTGTGACCGTATAGCTTCCATAAAGCAAGGGGACAGCTGTAATCATGATGCGACCGTCAGCCAATCGCTCTGCATGAATCACGGAAGAGAGATCATGTGTGCGCTCGAGTTTGATTTCCAAACCAACCTTAAGCGTTTGCTTCATCAAAGGCAGCACCTCGGGGTTCGCCGGATAGACATGCTCCATGAGCAATTCACCGCTATCGATCGCATTGGTGAGGGCGACCATCCCGGAGGTAAAGACATCGCCGGGCCCGAGCTCCCGCGCTTCCACGATCGTGTACCTGCCAACGACGTACGGTACCAGGCCGCGCACTTGCTGATAATTTCGAATATAGTTGCGCGTCAATTCTGCATTCGCCTTGGCCAATTCGGCAGCGCCCATTCCGACATAGCGATCGTAGAGTTGTTTCGCGCTCAGGAATTCCCCGGCCGGCGCGGCAGTCAACTCGAAACGCTTCGGCGGATCGATTTTGTGCAGCTTTTGTAAGATGCGATAGCTATCCGGGCGTTCCGGCTGATCGAAAATATAAAAACTGCCCAGCCATGCTGCGAAAGCGAAGCCGGTCAAAAGAAGAATGGCGACTGTCCACCCGAAATAATTGGTCCGTCGCCGTGGCGGCGAGTAGGTCTCTTCGTAGCGAGAAATCCTGTGATTCACTTAAACGGCAACAAGAAAATTCGCCGGTTTCAACCTGAGTGCTCGGTTTCAAACGACGACCCGCATCCGCAGGTTCGAGCTGCATTTGGATTCACAATGTGAAAACCAACGCCGGTCAAACCATCGCGAAAATCCAAAGTAGCGCCGCGCAGATATGGGATGCTCTCACCATCGATAAGAAATTGCATCCCGTCGCGTTCTACTACAGCGTCGCCTTCCTTTTTTTTGTCGAGCGCCATCTCGTAATGAAGCCCCGAACAGCCGCCCTTTGCGATTTGCACGCGCAGGCCTTCGCGAGAATTTTCTGCACGTGCTTCAAGCAAAGTTCGGAGCTGTCGAACCGCGCTGTCCGTGACATTAATCATTCCTTCAAAAGTAAGGCTGCGGCTGCACCAAGTCAAAAGCTGTCCTCGCACCAGCTTCCGTTTTTCTTCGCAATTTGTAAGCCGAAATCTAAAGTCACAAGCGAATGAGCCGGATTCGATTGCTGCCAGATACCGTCGCCAGCCAGGTCGCGGCTGGCGAAGTGGTGGAGCGGCCTGCTTCCGTAGTGAAAGAACTCATCGAGAACAGCATCGACGCTGGCGCCCGCAAGATCGAGATCATGACTCGTCGTGGAGGAATTTCGCTCGTCCGCGTGATTGATGACGGCTCTGGCATGGATCGCGATGACGCGCTTCTTTCACTCGAACGTCATGCCACGAGCAAGATTCGTTCGGTCGCCGATTTGGAAACGATCGGCACGCTTGGATTCCGCGGGGAAGCTTTGCCGAGCATTGCCAGTGTTTCGCGCTTTCGATTAACCACGCGTGAATTGAATGCCATCGCCGGAACGGAAATTATCGTAAATGGTGGCAAGATTGACATCGTGCGCGACGGCGGTGAAGCGCCCGGAACGCAAGTGGAAGTGCGCTCGCTTTTTTATAATCTGCCGGCGCGCCGAAAATTTCTTCGTTCCGAAAACACCGAAAGCCGTAACATTGAGCACCAGATTCATCTACAGGCGATCGGGCATCCTCGGATTGGCTTTGCTTTGCTGCGAGACGATCGGCTCGTCTTTCAGCTCCCGGAGACGGCAACTCTTAGCGATCGAATCCGGGATTTGTACGGTTCCGAATTATTGGAACGCCTGATTCAGGTAAACGGTAATGGTTCCGCCAAAGTTCAAATCAGCGGATTCATCGGGCAAGCGGGCCTGAGCCGACAAAGCCGCGCGCAACAACTCATTTTTGTGAACGGCCGTGCGATCGAAAGCGGTCTTATAAGTGCCGCCATTCGCGAAGGCTATCACACCGCCCTCATGAAAGGACAGTATCCAGTTACGTTTCTTTTCCTCGATCTCGATCCGGCCGCCGTCGATGTAAACGTTCACCCAACAAAGCGTGAAGTCCGTTTTCGGGATCTAACTGGGATGCGTGAAGCGATTGTCCACTGCCTTCGGCAAACACTGGAACTGCGCCGGACCGAATGGCAGGAAAAATTTCGCGCGCCTGCGGCGTCACCGCCGTCCGTGACGAAAATTCAGGCACCAACGATGGTCGAACGACAACTTGCAGCCGCGGTTAGCCCCGAGAGCATTCGGGCCGGCTACAGGCCGGCCGAGTTTGCTCCTCAACCGCATCTCGTCCCGGATAATCGCAAGGAGTCTGTAGCTGGGGTCACTGACTCCGACCGCACCCGGCAAGCCGTTCGTTCCAAGCACACCGCTCCGCAGCAATTTCAGATCATCGGTGTCCTCAACAAACTTTATGTGCTGATGGAAAACGCCGATGGGCTCGTCCTCGTCGATCAGCATGCGGCGCACGAACGCATTCTCTTCGAAGACTTACAGCGAAGAATGGAAGAGCAGGGAGTTCCAGCGCAGAAGCTGCTACTTCCTCAGACTTTCGATCTGCCACCGCACGATTCGGACTGGATCGAGCGCAACATGTCGATCTTGCAAAAAATGGGAATCGGAATCGAGAGCTTCGGTCCGAATTCGTTCAAGATCGACAGCCTGCCGAGTTTTTTGAATGTCTCAGATCCGACGCAGTTCATGCGCAAAGTGATCGATGATCTCAAAAGCGTGACCAACAACAGTTCGGCCATGCGATTGGGCGAAGAGATGATCGCCAAGACGGTTTGTCGCCACGCTGTGAAGGCCAATGATCCGTTGCGGTATCTCGAAGTCGAAAAACTTATCCAGGATTTGCTCGAGTGCGATCTGCCCTACTGCTGCCCGCACGGGCGGCCTACCATGATTCAGATTTCGCTCGCCGAACTGGAGAAGAAATTCGGTCGGAAAGTCTGAAGATGTACCTACTGGCCTTTGGTGCGGAAAACAGATTTGCTCATTTTACTTCTCTCCTGATTACGACGCAGCAAAACATGACTCGACGTTAGGTGAAAGATTCCGACAAAATTGCATTGATTACTGGAATCACTGGTCAGGACGGCTCCTACTTGTGTGAGCTGCTCCTGGCGAAGGGTTACAAGGTGCACGGAGTCGTGCGGCGCACGAGCAATATGTTGCGATCACGCATCGAGCATCTCCGACGTAATGAAGAAATTTACGATCAACAGTTATTTCTCCATTACGGCGATCTCTCCGACAGTACGACATTGCGACGCATTGTCGGCGATGTTCGCCCGATGGAGCTGTATCATCTTGCCGGACAAAGCCACGTTGGTCTGAGTTTCGAAATTCCGGAATCGACATGCGAGGAAGCGGGAATGGCGACGCTCCGATTGCTTGAAGTCGCGCGCTCTCAACCTCAGCCAGTGAAATTTTATCACGCCTCCAGTTCGGAAATTTTCGGGAATGCATCCGAGATTCCACAAACCGAGAACACGCCACTGCGGCCGACGAGCCCTTATGGTTGCGCCAAAGCCTTTGCTACGCAGTTGGCGCGAGTTTATCGGGAATCGCACGGACTGTATGTTTGTAACGGCATTCTTTACAACCACGAGTCGCCGCGCCGCGGAGAGAACTTTGTCACGCGCAAGATTGCGCGCGCGGCCGCGCGAATCGCGCGAAATCTCGATAACGAGCTCGTCCTCGGAAACTTAGAGAGCCAAAGGGATTGGGGCCGTGCCCAGGATTACGTCCAAGCAATGTGGTTAATGCTGCAACACGAAACCGCCGATGATTACGTGGTGGCGACTGGAGAGACACATTCGGTGCGCGAATTTGTCGATGCGGCTTTCGCGGTTGTCGATCTTCCATGGGAGAAATATGTAAAGCATGACCCTTCGTTTGATCGGCCGACCGAGCCGGCACGACTGGTCGGTTGCGCCGACAAGATTCGTGAGACACTGAGTTGGAAACCGGCTGGAAGTTTTCGGCAGCTTGTGCACGAGATGGTTGAGGCGGAGCTCGCTGCGATCGATCCGCGGTTTTAGGGCTCGACAGATTGGCATTCCAGCTGGTTGGGCGATGGATGCAGCAGGTGAGGATACAAATATGCGATGAATGTATACTGCGGTCTTTTCGCTACAGCCGCCCGGCTTGCCATTTGGAGTGCCGGTTCTAGTTTGGCGCGGTGAAGAAAATCGAAGCGATCATCAAGCCCTTTAAAACCGAGCCGGTGAAAGAAGCGCTCATCGCAGTGGGCGTCGAAGGAATGACTCTGAGTGAGGTGAAAGGCTTTGGTCGGCAGAAAGGTCACAGCGAAATTTATCGTGGCACCGAGTATACGGTCGATTTTTTGCCCAAAGTGAAATTCGAGATGGTGGTTCCGGATGATCGCGCGCAGCGCGCCGTCGAAGCAATCTTGTCCGCCGCCAGGACCGGAAAGATTGGCGATGGAAAGATCTTCGTTGCGGAAGTGGAAGAAGCGGTCCGGATTCGAACGGACGAACGTGGTGCGGAGGCACTCTAGCTGTTACCGATTCCGATGTCTTAGTTCCAACAAATGCACGATTTCTTATTGTCGGTTTTTCTCGGTATCGTCGAAGGGCTCACTGAATTTCTTCCGGTTAGCTCAACCGCACATCTGCGGATCGTGGAAGCGCTGCTCAAAATCGATCTTCATGACGGTTTCTGGAAGATGTACACGATCGTCATTCAGCTTGGCGCAATTCTGTCGCTCCCGGTTTATTTTCGGGAACGCATCCTGAAGTTTCTTCGCACATTTCCAAGAGGCGAACGTGGCGATCGCACGATCTTGACCCATCCCTTGAGTCTCACGCTAATTGCATTTGTCGTTACCGCGGTTCCGGCGTGGGCCTTAACCAAACAGATCGGCAAAAACCTGGAAAATCTCTGGGTTATGGCCTGGGCGCTCATTATCGGTGGAATAATCATGTGGGTGGTTGATGCCGTTTTTACGCGGCCGCGCGTCGCGCACATGGAGGAAATGACCCTGCCGCAGGCGGTTTGGATAGGCGCAGCACAAATTCTTTCGGCAATCTTTCCGGGAACTTCACGGTCGATGTGCACGATCGCCGCCGGGCAAGTAGCAGGCATGTCGCGTCCGGCCGCTCTGGAATTTTCGTTTTTTCTGTCGATGCCGACGATGCTGATGGCCACCGGATATGATTTTGTGAAGACGGTGATGCCGTATCATCACGAGGCGAATCTCGCGCCACTGAGAATGAATGGCCATGAATGGATCGTGCTTGCAATCGGATTTATAGTTTCCTTTTTCGTAGCTCTGGGAGTGGTCGCCTGGTTTATGCATTGGGTGCGGGCACGGGGATTTGCGCCGTTTGCTGTCTACCGAATCGTGCTCGGGATCGGAATATTGATGCTGCTGGTGCGCGGAACGATCTGATCAATTGGAAATGGAAACGGACGTTGTTCTTCCCGATCTGCAGAGTGCCGTTCTTTGTGAAGATGTGCGCTGCGAATTCAATGGGATGCAAACACTCGTGGGCGTGCTCAATGTCATTCCTGCGCCGGCGCTGCCGATCAATTATATGCGGCTCTGCATTTGGGCGCGTTGGTGCAGCGGGGCGGGAAAATTCCGGCAGAAATCGCGGATTGTGGGCGTTGACGAGCAACAGGTGATCGCGCAGGCCGAAGTGGAGTTCGTGCTGAAGGAGATGGAAGGGCACGCGACGAACGTTCATTATTTCGGCGGTGTGCAGTTCCAACAATATGGGATGCATCACGTCGAGATCTATCTTGAAGACGAATTGAGGCTGCGCTTTCCGTTGCCGGTGATTCAGATCACCCGTTCAACTGTTTAAGTTCCCGGGCGTTTTGCATTTGGCGCTTGCCAATCGCGTCGAATTCATTTATCACGGCGCTTTTAATGTTGAGAGAACTTTTCACCGCGTTGCTCTGCGGCTTTGCTGTTGCAGGACAAATTTGCGCGCAAGAAGTGGTCGTCGCTCGCGAAGCAAAACCAAATTCTTCCGAACGAGTAGCGCCGGTTTCTGAGGAAACGAAATCAGAATCGGAGACGGCGACCGTTCGCGAAAAGAAATCAGCTTCAATTACCCTTACGGTCGAGGAGATGCGAATGGCGGGAGCAATCGCTGCCGAGCGACAAAAAAACCAAGGTCGCGTTGAGCAAGCGAGCACAACAAGTCGGCCCAGTTTACCAACTGTAAAAGCGGGAGCGCTCGCCGTTGAGCAAAAAAAGGAAACTCGCGCTGAGCAGAGGAACACATCACGGGCATCCACTTCGCAGACCACCAAATCGGAAGCAGTCGCCCCGGTTCGCCCGACGATGATCGAATCTGGAAAACAGGAACCAGCTGCTTCCAAGCCGGCAGAGGTTCGCAGAGTGCAAACGAGCGCGCCTCAACCCCAAACGCTTTCGGGGTCATTGCGTAAGCAGCCAACAACGGTGTCCCAGCGGATGAACAACGCAACGCGTGAACCCGATGCAATCTCTGCTCAATCGGCCCATTCAGAATTACATCTTCCCAGTCGCGATCAGGAGACCACGAAAGAAAAGACAGCGAAAAGGACACGAACGGTTGCCCATTACAGCTACAAAACCCCAGAGGGCAAAAAGGAATCAGCTCCCGTGATCACGCAGTATTATCCCAAGCGGATCGTTTACCCGTTTGCCAAGATCGATCGGCACATCGATGGCAAGCTGATGCAGGCGGCGACGATCGCGCAGGAACGCGCCCATGCGCATTCGCGCTCGATGTGCTGGCATTATGTCAAAGAGGCATTGCTCGCTTCCGGCGTTATCGATTCGCGTCCCAAGAGCGAACTCGCAAAAGACGCCGCCCAGGATCTCGTCAGTAATTACGGATTCAAAAAATTATCGATGAGCGATCCATTCGCCGCGCCAGTTGGGTCGGTGCTCGTCTACGGCGCGAACCGCGCCGCCGGTCACGTCGAGATCCGGACCAGGGACGGTTTTGTCAGCGACTTCTATTCGAAAACGCCATCGCCCCGTCCTTTGCTCGGCGTTTACGCGAAGTTGTAATTTTCCGCCAACTTCGGAACGAACGTCAACCGACGGAATTGTTCGCGCGCATGCCCAATTGCGCGAAGAGAAATGAATACTGGTCCGCAAGTTGTTTGATTCGCTCGCTCAGACCCGTGACGCTTGTTGAAGCGTCGCAGAGTCGACCTTTATTGCTGAACGCTTGAACGCTTCAACATCAAATTACGCCCAGCAGAACAAGGATCAGCACGATCACTAAGATCAGGCCAAGCCCGCCGCTCGGATAGTAACCCCAGCCGGTACTGTAAGGCCAGGTAGGGAAAGCTCCGATCACCAGAAGAATGAGAATAATCAGCAGAAGTGTTCGCATTTGAGAAGGCTATTTGAGAGAACAGCGACGTGACAATCCTTTTATTCTCTCCCCGTTGTAGAGGGCGTCTCCTCATGCCCAAATCATGGCGCTGACTACTCGCGCCCAATATCTGGATTTCATAAAGGAATGGCCGACGGACCGTTTTTCCAGTCGAGCACAGCCGTCTCTCTACTGGAAATCTCTTGCAGGCAGGCACTGCCAACATATTATTCGTCGGCAGTCCCGAGTGTGTCCTGGTGGATGCTTCGGGAAAATTTTTTGCCCATTTCCAATTCCAATTTCGATGGCGAACACGATCCTAATCGGCGCGCAATGGGGCGATGAAGGGAAAGGGAAGATCATCGACGTGCTCACGGCCAAGGCCGACATCGTCGTCCGCAGCCAGGGCGGCAATAATGCCGGACATACGGTCATTCATCGCGGCGCCAAATACATCCTGCATCTTATTCCCTCGGGCATACTTCGCCGCGCAAAAATTTGCGTGATTGGCAATGGCGTTGTTGTCGATCCCATCGCGCTTGTCGCGGAGATCGACAGCCTTCGCAAATTGGGCATCATGATCGGCAAGAATCTGCTCATTAGCGATTGTGCCCATTTGGTCTTGCCTTACCACCGCTTGCTGGATGAGCAACGCGAGCTGCGCCAGGGCCGGGCCAAAATTGGTACTACCAAACGTGGAATTGGTCCCGCCTACGGCGACAAAGCCGCGCGCACCGGCCTGCGGATGTCCGACCTGGTGCAGCCGATTGTTTTTTCAAAAAAACTGCAAGCCAAGGTGATCGAGAACAATAGAATCCTCCAGGCGCTCGGTGCAAAGCCAATCAGTTTTCGTGAAGTCAACGAAAGTTATCTCGCAGCCGGAGAAAAGCTGCGGCCATTTATTGAGAACACGGTGGTTTATCTTCATCGCGCCCTCGAGCGCGGGAGAGAAATTCTCTTTGAAGGTGCGCAAGGCACATTTCTGGACATCGATCATGGCACGTATCCTTACGTCACTTCCTCAAATACGACCGCGGGCGGCGCGTGCACGGGGACGGGCGTGCCGCCGCATCGGATGGATCGCGTAGTGGGAGTGATGAAGGCGTATACCACGCGCGTAGGTGAGGGAGCATTGCCCACTGAAGATCGGCAATTCACCGGAAGGCTTCACAAATTGGGACGCGAGTTTGGAGCAACCACCGGCCGCAAGCGGCGCTGCGGCTGGTTCGACGTCGTGGCCACCCGTTATGCGACAATGATAAAC
>WNFO01014213.1_pt1 | contig 14212 bp, 13 predicted proteins | sample 5400251 | NCBI WGS metagenome assembly WNFO01 (sample SAMN13153354, study PRJNA577476) | soil metagenome | isolation source: 100 cm saprolite under Madrone tree | place: USA:California | collected 2016-06-14 | reverse complement strand
GACGTGGCGCTTCGGGACTTCATTTTCACGACCGAACCTCTCATGGGAAACCGCCTGGGCGGAGCGACGCTCAGCGACCGTAGGAGGTCCGACTCTACAGGGGGGACGTCTGCAAGCGGAGCCTGGGTTCGGCGTTTTCGTCCGCGGTAATGAATATTAGTCCGGAGGACACACACGGTCAATGAGCAGATACAGAGTGATTTTCCCAATTTGGAACTCGACTTAGGCTGGAGATATCAAGTGTGGGGCGGACACTCCCTTCGACTTCGCTCAGGGCAGTCTTTGTCCGCCGCTGTTGTTGTTGGGGCTGCTTTTCATGGTTGCTTTTGTCCGACACTCGCGGAGGACTTGTCGAGCAAAGCGCGGAGCCAAAAGCAACAGCAAAAGCAACGTCAATGGCAACAGCAACGGCGGCGGACAAGAGTGTCCGCCCCACACGGGCCCTAGGATAGTTCGAGGGCCAGGGCCATGCCCATGCCGCCGCTTACGCAGAGGGTCGCGAGGCCACGCTTCGACTTGCGCTTCAGCATCGCGTGGAGCAGCGTGACGGTGATGCGCGTTCCGGTGCAGCCGATGGGGTGGCCGAGCGCGATTGCGCCGCCGTTGACGTTGAGCCTGTCGCGATCAAAATGCAGTTCGCGATCGCAGGCCAGCACCTGGGCGGCGAAGGCTTCGTTAAGTTCGACTAGATCGAAGTCGATGAGTTTGAGGCTGTGTTTCTTCTCCAGCTTGCGGATCGCTGGCACCGGACCGATGCCCATGAGGCGGGGATCGACGCCGGCGGAGGTCACGGCCATGATCCGTGCCAGCGGCTTGAGATTATTCTGCTTGACGAAGTTCTCGCTCGCGAGAACGACTGCGGCAGCGCCATCGGTGATGCCCGATGAATTTCCTGCGGAGATGGTGCCGGTCTTCGAAAATACTGGCGCGAGCTTGGCCATTTTTTCCAGCGTGGCTTCGAGAAAGAGGTGTTCGTCCCGCGAGAAGACGCTTGTGCCTTTCTTGCCTTCGACGGTGACGGGCGCAATTTCGGCGTCGAAGCGTCCGCTGGATTGCGCGCTGGCGGCGCGTTTCTGCGAACACAGTGCGAACTGGTCCTGTTCTTCGCGGGGAATCCTGTATTGTTCGGCCAGTAACTCGGCGGTCTCGCCCATCACCATTTTTGCCATGGGACAAAAAAAGCCATCGCGGTACATGCCATCAACGAGTTCCTGATGGCCCAGGCGGTATCCCCAGCGGGCGCCCTCCAGATAATAGGGGAGGCGCGACATGGACTCGGTGCCGCCCGCGAGAACGCAGTCCAGATTGCCGGTGGCGATTTCCTGAAATCCCAGGGCGATGCTCTTGATGCCTGAAGCGCAGGCCTTATTCACGGTGTAAGCGGGAACTTCCTGCGGGACGCCGCTGCGAATGGAAATCTGGCGCGCCGGATTCGGGCCGCCACCAGCCTGGCGCGCGTTGCCGAAGATCGTTTCCTCCACTTGTTGCGGCTGAATTCCGGAGCGCTCCATGGCGGCTTTCGCGGCGACTACTCCCATGTCCGCGGCAGTCTGCGAGGCGAGTGAGCCGCCGAATTTTCCGATGGGCGTCCGGACGGCGGAGACGATGTACACGCTGTTCAACCAGCATCCTCCAAACATTTCAGTCTAGCATTCTGGAAAGCGCGGAACGGGGACCCGGCGCGCCGAACAGTTCCTGTCCGGTAGACTGATCGGAGTCTGGGAAGGCGCGGGCCGCGTCTCTAGCTGGTGGATTCCGGAGACGCAAGTTGGGTATCTATACATGAATGTTCTGTACGGGATTAACACTGTCGCCGAGGCTCTAAAGGCTCGTGGCCGCGCGTTCGAGTGGATTGGCGTTGCCACTGAGCGCAAAGACATCCGACTGAAGCGGGTGATTGACGAGTGCCGCAAGATTGGCGTGCAGGTCCGTTTTCTGTCGCGAGTGGAACTCGACCGTCTGGCAGGCAACGCTGCACATCAGGGCTTGGTGGCCGTTACTTCGGCGAAGCAGTACAACGATCTAGACGACCTGCTGGCAGCGCGGCGCGGGGAGCACTCGCTGATCGTCGTGCTGGATGGCGTCGAAGATCCGCACAACCTGGGAGCGATCCTGCGCACCGCGGACGCGGCGGGCGCCGACGGCGTGGTGGTCCCGGACCGGCGAGCGGCAGGCGTGACCGGTACGGTGGCGAAAGTCTCCGCCGGAGCGAGCGAGCATCTTCCCATCGCCAAGGTTACGAATATCTCGCGCTCGCTCGAAGAGTTGAAGTCCAACGATCTGTGGATCGTCGGCCTGGACGAACGCGGCCCGCAAAACTACGACAAGATTGACTACAAGATGCACTGCGCGGTGGTGCTGGGTGCCGAAGGCAAAGGACTGCACGATCTGGTGCGGAAACATTGCGATTTTCTGGTTAAGATCCCCATGCGAGGTGGTGCGACAGAGGCGTCTGGCTGCATCGAAGCAATCATGAGGTTCCTCTGTGCCCTCTGTGTCCTCTGTGGTTTAGGTTCTTCGGCCGTCGCGATCGATCGCGAGGCGTTCACCTTCACAAAATACGATCTGGAGATTCGCCTCGAACCGGAGCAACAAAGGCTGGGTGCGCGTGGAAAGATCACGCTGCGTAACGATTCGGCCCTTCCGCAGAAGATCGCTGTGCTGCAGATTTCTTCTTCTCTCGCGTGGCGGTCGATCAAGGTGGACGGGAAAGCTGTGCAGTTCGTGTCGCAGCCCTATGCTTCCGATATCGACCACACGGGCGCCCTTTCGGAAGCCATCGTTACTTTGCCAGCCGAGATCAAGCCGAAGGATTCGGTGGAGGTCGAAGTCGGCTACGAAGGAACGATTGTCCAGGACGGCACACGGTTGACGCAGATTGGCATCCCCGAAGACATCGCTAAGCACTCCAGTTGGGATCAGATCAGCCCGTCATTTACGGCGGTGCGGGGTGCGGGCTATGTCGCGTGGTATCCGATTGCTACGGGGTCAGCGGATTTCTCGGAAGGCAACAGCCTGTTTCAGGTGGCGGACCGGTGGAGGGCGCGGGAAGCGCAGAGTGCATTCAGGGCCAATGTTGCAGTCTCCAGCGTGACTGGAGAAACGCCGGGGAGTCTTATCTGCACACCTGGGGCCCAAAATTTCAGGGAGGCGATGGGCCGCGCACAGAGGGTTTCTGCAGAATGTTTGTGGACCCCACTCGGCGCAATCACACCGACGTTCGTGATGGCGAAGTATACGGATCAGTCCAAGCCACCTCTCATTCTATTCACTCTGCCGGGACACGAAACGGGCTCTTCCGCGTACTCAAAGGCGCTGGAGCCCGCCTCCAAATTTGTCTCTGAATGGTTTGGCCAGCCGACGGCGGCCATCGCAATTGTTGACCTGGCGGACTCAAATGCAGCACCTTTCGAAAGCGGCGCATTGCTGCTGACGTCTATGGCGCGCGAGGACGCAAAACTCGCCGAGATCAACCTGGTTCATGAACTGGTGCATGCCGCGTTCTCTTCTCCGCGGCCGTGGATTAACGAAGGGCTCGCGCACTTCACCGAGGCTCTGTATCGGGAGCAGAAGCAAGATGGCCGGGAGGCCGCTCTCGACTTTCTCAATCTGCATCGCACGACTTTTGTCGAAGCAGAAAAAGATATCACCGCTGCGCCACAAAAAAATCCCGGCCAACCCCTGGTGACGACTTTTGATGAGAGCTACTACCGCAGCAAGGCGGCGTTTGTCTGGTGGATGTTGTGCGACATGATCGGCGAAGACGCGCTCAAGCAGGCCATCCACAACTATCGGGCTGCGGACGACAAGGATCCCAAATACGTGGAGCAGTTGATTGCGTCGGCAGCGAAGCGGGACCTCGGCTGGTTCTTTGAAGACTGGGTGTACCACGATCGCGGCCTGCCGGACTTTCATATGCTCGCGGCACATCCCTGGAAGGGCCAAAAGGAAACGCAGATTGTGACCGTCACTATCGAAAACCTGGGCGGCGCCGGGGCGGAAGTTCCGTTCACGATTCGTTTCGGGAGCGGCCAGATCACGCGCCGCATCGAAGTTCACGCCAAGTCCACGGCGACGACGCGCGTGGAGGTGCCTGGCACGGCGGCAGAGGTGGTGGTGAATGATGGGAGCGTTCCCGAGAGCGACCTGACGAATAACGTCTTCAAGATTACGGAACCTTAGCAGACGAGGTCAGAGGGCAGAGTTCAGATTGCAGAGGTAAAATCATCTTCGGGCCTTTCACTTTCTGCAAGCCGTTGTCTGCAACCTGCAATTCCGGAGGAACGTTTGTCCTACATCCAATTTCTAGGCGCTGCCGGAACCGTCACCGGCTCGAAGCATCTCGTCAATACCGCTTACGACTCGATCGGCAAGCAGGGGCTGCAGGTTCTGATTGACTGCGGCATGTTTCAGGGACAGAAAGAATGGCGGGACCTCAACTGGCGGGACACGCCGGTTCCGGCGCGCGAAATTGAGGCGGTCATTCTTACGCACGCGCACCTTGATCATTGCGGCTGGATTCCGCGTCTGGTGAAGCAGGGCTTTCGCGGGCCGATCTATGCGACGCAGGCTACGATTGAGCTTTGCTCGGTGGTGCTCGCCGATTCCGGTCACCTCCAGGAAGAAGATGCCGCGTTTTACAACAAGAAAAAAGCGTCCAAGCACGATCCAGCGTTGCCGTTGTACACACTTCAGGAAGCTCAGGACTGCATGCAGTATTTTAAGCCGGTGAAAGTCGGGCAAACCACGCAGGTGAGCCCAGAACTATCTTTTCGATTTGTGCCCGCCGCGCACATTCTGGGATCGACCATGGCGGAGCTTGCGCTCAACGTCGGCGGCCAGACGCGTCGATTGCTCTTCACCGGCGATATCGGCCGCGTGCGCAACAGCGAGATTGCGCCAGGGAAGGTTGTGCACTCCGGACCGCAGGAGGGCGAAGCGGCCGACGTACTGGTGATGGAGTCCACCTACGGCAACCGGAAGCATCCCGACACCGACCCTCGCCCCGAACTGGCGCGCCTGATTCGCGAAACGGTACAGCGAGGCGGGAGCGTTGTGGTGCCGGCATTTGCGGTTGAGCGAACGCAGAAATTTCTTTTCATGCTCAAGGAGCTGATGGAGTCGGGGCAAATTCCCCGCGTTCCAGTTTTTTGCGACAGTCCGATGGCCATCAAAGCAGTCGATATTTTTCTGAAGCACTCGGAGGAATACACGTCGCAGACCGCTGATCTGATCAAGAAGTACGGTTCCCCGCTCAACTGGCCGGGACTCACCTTCGCACAAACGGCCGAACAGTCGAAGAAAATCAATGCAAGCCAGTATCCTTCGATCATTATTTCATCGAGCGGCATGGTGACGGGTGGGCGCATCCTGCATCATCTCTCGCAGCGGCTGCCGGACCCGAAGAATCTCGTACTCTTCATCGGCTTCCAGGCGCCTGGCACGCGGGGCGCAATCATCAAGAGCGGCGCGCCGGAAGTGAAGATCTTCGGGGACTTCGTTCCGATCCGAGCTCAGGTCGCCGCCCTTGAGCAGTTCAGCGATCATGCCGACACGCCGGAATTATTGAAGTGGCTGCACACGTTCAAGAACAAACCGGCAGTGACGTATCTCGTGCACGGCGAGCCGGCTGCTTCGTCGCAGCTGCGGGATGCGATGAAGAATGAATTGGGATGGAGCGTGCAAGTGGCGGAATATATGGAGAGAGTGGAAGTGAAGTAGCGTCGTTGATCCCGAGGCTGTCATGACGGAAGCAGAGTTCAAGAAGCATCTGGACGCGGCGGAAAAGAGTCCGAAGCAGATTGCGGCTGCGGTCTCTGGTTTGCCGGACAAAGTCCTACGCTATAAGCCTTCTCCCGAAAAATGGTGCGTGCTGGAGGTTCTGGGGCATCTTGCGGATATCGAAATCGTTTACGGCTACCGGCTGCGACAGATGCTGGCTGATACCAAACCCGTGATCGCGCCGCTCGATCAGGACGCGTGGGCTCGGAACCTGGGGTATATGGAGACACCGCCCGCAGAACTGGTCGCGTTCTATGGAATTGCGCGCCACCACAATCTGCGGATGCTGCGTCGTGCGAAAGCTGCTGATTTCTCAAAGTCGGCTTACCATCCGGAGTTGCAGCGCGAAATCACGGTGGCGGAGCTTGTCGGGACCATGGGCGGACACGGGGCGAGCCATCTGCAACAGATTGAGAAACTGAAGCGGCAAGCGGGCGGGAAGTAGGCCGTTCTTGCAAAGGAAGCAGCAGGTTCCCTCGACTCCGCTCGGGACAGGCTCTTCGCTTCGCTCAGGATGACAATTCAGGAGAGATTGGAAAACGCTGCCAGTGCTTGCAGCTTCTCCAGCGCGGCGCCTGAATCAATCGCCTTCGCGGCCAGCGGAACGGCATCTCGCAAATGGTCGGCGCGACCGGCAGCGACGAGTGCGGCGGCGGCGTTGAGAAGCACAACATCCCGGCGAGCGGATTTCTTCCCGGACAGCACGTCCCGGATCAGCGAAGCGTTCAGCGCGGCGTCTCCGCCAGCGATCTCGTCGAGTGTGGCTCGGGGCAAGCCGCATTCTTCAGGTGTGACTTCGTATGTGTGAACGCGGCCGTCGCGCACTTCTCCCACGCGCGTGGGTCCAGTGATTGTGATTTCGTCCAGGCCATCGCTGCCGTGGACAACTAGCGCCCGGCGCAGTCCCAGCATGCTGAGCGCTTCCGCCAGTTTCTCGACAAGATCAGCTGAATACACTCCCACGACCTGGGAAGTGGCACCCGCGGGATTGGTCAATGGGCCTAGCAGATTGAACACAGTGCGGAGGCGCAGTTCGCACCGCGCCGTTTGGACATGTTTCATGGCCGAGTGCATAGCGGGGGCGTAAAGAAACGCAATTCCGGTGCGGAAGGTTGACGTTCACTCCGAGCGCTTCCATGACATCCGCCGAACCGCATTTCGAAGAGATGCTGCGATTGCCGTGCTTGGCCACGCGCACGCCGGCTCCGGCAACTACGAAGGCCGTCGCGGTCGAAATGTTGAAGGTGCCGCTGGCATCGCCGCCGGTGCCGCAGGTATCAAGTAGGGCGTCGCGGCCGGTCCCGCTCGCGTCAAGAACAGAGTTGTTGTGGAGTTCCAGAGGAGTGGCTGCCGCGCGAATCGCCTCGGCAAAACCGACAATCTCCTCGACAGTCTCGCCTTTCATGTGAAGCGCGACTAGCAGCGCTGCAATCTGAGCATCGGTCCACAGACCGGAGAGAACCTCGGTCATGACCGCCCGCGCCTCATCGCGTTCGAGGGATTGGCGGTGGTTGGCGAGACGATGGAGGACGTCGGCGATCATTCCGGCTTCCAAACTATCGCAGCCGGGGCATCCTTTCAAATCCGGCGCTTTTCGCTGACGACTTCTATGCGCGCATGAAAGCGCTCTCGCCAGCTTTCAGGCAGGCTTTTGACTTCGACAGCGCGTTTGAGCAACTCGAGGTCCGGCGCAGGGGAAGTGTAGAGATGGTTGAACTCGGCGATGGTCAAACTGGGGGTCTCGCCAGTGAGAAATTGAAATTCGTCTCCGGCGGCGGCTTCTCCCTCCTCGACTACCGAAAAATAGAAGCCACTGAATCCGCTGCTCAGGAATCGCTTGATCATATCCTCGCGCTGGAATTTGGCTGCCAGTTTGAAGCACGGGAGACGGGGAGTTGTGACTCTGACCAAGGCCGAGCCAACGCGATACTGGTCTCCCATGCAAACGCCGGACTCAAGCAGGCCCTCGGTCGTGAAGTTCTCTCCGAAAGCGCCCCATGGCAGTTCTTCTTTTGGAAGTTGATGGCGCCAGTAGCTGTAGTGCTCGGAAGGATAAACGTAGACGGCTTTGTTCACGCCGCCATGCACCGAGAGATCGGCTTGACGGTCGCCGTCGAGGTTCGTTTCCCGGAGCATGATCCCGCCGTCTACTGGCTTCTTGAAAATACCGGTTTTGAAAGAGGCACCCTTCCAGGAGAGAAGGCGGGGCAGCCCGACGTTCACGGATATGAGTCGCATTTTTATCTATCAGACGACGCGGATGGGCTGAGCGATGCAGATTTCCAGCGCACTGCAAATAATTCTTGCCGATTTGCGTGCCATGCTTTGCCGATTGCCGTTACGTCCTATAAAATCGAGAGTTTGCTGACTGCTGTCGGAAGCCGCAAGCAGGTTCCTCCCGGTTTGGAATCGAATCAGTACGCGATCCAGGAATCAATATGAAGATTCACGAGTATCAGGGGAAAGAAATCCTGAAGAAGTTCGGGGTGACGGTGCCGCGGGGCACGATGGCGCAGACGCGCGAGGAAGCCGAAGCTGCTGCGAGGGACCTGTTCGGTGCAGGCGCTACAGGCGTGGTGGTGAAGGCGCAGATCCATGCCGGCGGACGCGGCAAGGGCGGCGGCGTGAAGATCGCAAAGTCGGTCGAGGAAGCGACCGAACTGGCCAGCAAAATACTCGGCATGACACTGGTGACGCATCAGACTGGCCCCGAGGGCCGCGTCGTACGGCGGTTGCTGGTCGAAGAGACGTTGCCGATCGCGAAAGAACTTTATCTGGGGATCCTGGTGGATCGCGGCGAGGGCAAGCCGGTATTCATGGCGTCGGCGGCCGGCGGCATGGAGATCGAGCGGATAGCGGCTGAGACACCGGAAGCCATCCTGAAGCAGTACATCGATCCCGGCATGGGTCTGGAGCCGTTTCAGGCGCGCAAGATTGCATTCGTGCTAGGGCTGTCGGGTGCACAGATCAATCCTGCAGTGAAATTTCTGACTGGCTTGTATCGCGCGTTTCTCGAGACCGACGCGTCGCTCGTGGAGATCAATCCATTTATTACGACGACTGACGAGCGCGTCTTTGCTCTCGACGCGAAAATGACCTTCGACGATAACGCGCTCTTTCGGCATCCGGACATCCGCGACCTGCGCGACGTCACGGAAGAAGATCCGCTCGAAGTTGAAGCGTCGAAATACAACCTGAACTACATCAAGCTCGACGGGAGCGTTGGATGCATGGTGAATGGCGCCGGGCTCGCGATGGCGACCATGGACATCATCAAGTATGCAGGTGGGATGCCGGCAAACTTTCTGGATGTGGGCGGTGGCGCCAATGCCGAGCAAGTGGCGCATGCGTTTGAAATCCTGTTGAGCGACAAAAGCGTGCGGGCGGTTCTGATCAATATTTTTGGCGGAATTCTGCGTGTGGATACGCTGGCTAATGGTGTAGTCGAAGCGGCCAAAAAGACGAATATTCAGTTGCCAGTGGTGCTGCGCCTCGAGGGGACCAACGTGCAGGAAGGCAAGAAGATCCTGATGGAATCGGGCCTGAACTTTACGATCGCCGAAACAATGAAAGACGCGGCCGATAAAGTGGTGACGGCAGCGAGGGCCTAGTAGTAGAGACGGGCTTGCCCCGTCTCTTTCAGCGTCGAATACAGCTGCCGACAGACGCGGCAAGCCGGCGTCTCTACACGAAGTTGTAGGTGGATTAAGAAAAGAGCAATCATGGCAATTCTGGTTGATAAGCGAACGAGATTGATTGTCCAGGGCCTGACAGGCCGCGAAGGAACATTCCACGCCAAGGCTTGCGCGGCTTACGGAACGAAGGTTATGGGCGGCGTCACGCCTGGCAAAGGCGGTACCGCACACGAAGGCTGGCCAGTCTTTAATACTGTGCAGGAAGCTGCCGACAAGACTGGCGCGAACGCCACGGTGATTTTTGTTCCGCCAGCGTTTGCCGCGGATGCCATCATGGAAGCGGCCGATGCCGAGATCGAACTGATCGTCTGCATTACCGAAGGCATTCCAACGCTCTACATGGTGCGCGCCTGGGAATTCCTCCAAGATCGACGCTCGCGGCTGATCGGACCGAATTGTCCAGGCATCATTTCGCCGGGCAAGTGCAAAATCGGAATCATGCCGGGACACATCCACAAAGAAGGCAGCGTCGGCATTGTTTCGCGCTCGGGCACACTGACGTATGAGGCCGTGCATCAGCTTACGCAGCGTGGCATCGGTCAATCGACCGCGATCGGAATCGGCGGCGATCCGATCATTGGCACAAACTTTCTGGACGCGCTCGATTTGTTCAACCGCGATCCCCAAACTGAAGCGGTCATCATGATCGGCGAAATTGGCGGCAATGCAGAAGAGACGGCCGCTGAGTTCGTGAAGGCGCACATGAAAAAGCCGGTTGTCGGTTTTATCGCCGGGCAGACCGCGCCTCCGGGACGCCGCATGGGCCACGCTGGGGCCATTATTTCCGGCGGTAAAGGGACAGCTGCGGAGAAGATTGCCGCCATGGAGAAAGCGGGGATCAAAGTGGCGAAGTCCCCGGCCGACATTGGCGAGACGCTAGCGGCGGCGCTGGGAAAACCAGCACTTAGCACTTAGCATTTGGCTCGTCGCTTTTCCTGAGACCCAAGACCTGAGACCTAAGACCTGATTATGAAAACACTGCAACGCACTCTCACTATCATCAAGCCGGACGCGGTCCAGAGGCACGCGATCGGGGACATCATCGAGCAGTTTGAGAAGAACGGCTTTCAGATTCTTGCCATGAAGATGCTGGAGATTTCCAAGCATCAGGCGGAGCAGTTCTACGCCGTGCATGCCAGCCGTCCGTTCTATAGCTCACTGACCAACTTTATGTCGAGCGGCCCGATCGTGGCGCTGGCGCTCGAGAAGGAAAATGCCATCGCCGATCTGCGGAAGCTCATGGGCGCGACTAATCCGGCGAACGCCGAAGAGGGCACCATCCGCAAGAAGTGGGCGAGGAGCATCGAGCACAACGCGATCCACGGCTCTGATGCCGAAGACACAGCCCGATTCGAACTAAGCTTTTTCTTTGCGGGATACGAATTGGCGCAATAGAGCAGTTCTCGGTTCTCAGTATTCAGCTGGACGAATTTCTGAGAACTGAGAACTGGGAACTGAGAACTCTTTCATGCCTTTAATTCAGGTGACCATGCTCCAAGGCCGAACGGCCGATCAAAAACGGAAGATCGCGGCGCGAATCACAGACACGATGATGGAGGAAGCGGGGGCGCGGCGGGAGGCGATCGTCGTGACATTCCTGGAAGTGTCGAAGGAAAGCTATGCTTCGGGCGGCGTGTTGATGGCGGACAAGCAGCCGAAGTGACAACGCAGCAGTATCGGGTGAATCAAAGACAGCAGATCCTTCGCTTCGCTCAGGATGACAGCCGTTACTAGATGGTTAGCCCGCCGGTTCGAACAATGAATGGTCATCCCAGCGGTTCGAACAGATGCCCCTCAGTGCGGTCGGCGACTTTGGGCAGATCTTTCTTTGCAAATTGCAGGAAGTGGGGGGTGGCGCGGTGCGCTTCGAGCGCGGCGTCGTCTTTGTATTGTTCGTAGACGAAGAATCGCCGCGGCTCGGTTTTGTGTTTGTGCACCTGATACATTACGCAGCCCGGCTCTTTGCGCGACTCGGCAGTTAATTTTTCAAAGACTGCCGCCACTTCGGACTCGCGTCCGGTCTTCGCCATCCAAGTCACTGCCAGCACTACCATCCATCGCTCCGTTCTTGCTCTCTCTGTCTCGGTTCAGGCTCGAGCCGCCGGGCTCTCGATCGGTTGCAGGCCCAGCTGGCTCACAAAATCCGGCACCAGGATCGTTTGCTCGCGATCTGGGCCGGTGGAAATCATGCCGACACGCGCTCCGGTTTCTTTCTCGATGAAGGCCAGATATTCGCGGGCCGCCTTGGGCAATCTCTCAAGCGTCTGGATGTCCTGGGTGGGAGTAGCCCAGCCGGGCATTTGTCGATATATACACTCGATTTTTTCGTAACCACACGCCTGAGCAGGAATTTCGATCGTCTCTTTGCCGTTGACTTTGTATCCAACGCAAACTGGAATTTCAGTGAGATGGTCGAGCACGTCCAACTTTGTCACCACCAGCCAGGAAATGCCGTTAATCATGCCAGCGTAACGCAGGAGAGGCAAATCGAGCCAGCCGGTGCGCCGCGGACGGCCGGTCACGGCGCCGAATTCGTTGCCCCGTTTGCGCAAGTCTTCTCCCTGCTCGTCGAGAAGCTCCGTCGGGAATGGTCCGCCGCCGACGCGCGTGCAGTAAGCCTTGGTGATGCCGATTACGGTATCGATCGAAGTCGGCGGCACACCGGTGCCGGTCACTGCGCCACCCGAGGTTGCGCTGGAAGAGGTCACAAAAGGATAAGTGCCATGATCGATGTCGAGCATGGTGCCCTGGGCGCCTTCAAATACAACGGACTTACCGGCGGCGATTGCCTGATTCAGCAGCAGAGCAGTGTCACAGACGAATGGGGCAATCTTCTGCGCGGCCTCGGAGTACTCCTTGAACATCTTGTCGGCATCGAGCGGATCGGAGTTGAAGAGCGCGTGCCCGATCATGTTTTTTTCGCGACAAGCGTTCTCGATGTGAGTGCGCAACAGCGTGTTATCGAGAAGATCCGCGACCCGCAGGCCTCGGCGTCCCATCTTGTCTTCGTAAGTGGGGCCAATGCCGCGGGAAGTGGTTCCAATCTTCACGCGCCCAGGCGCATTTTCCGCACCCAGTTCCATCATGCGATGGTACGGAAGAATCACGTGCGCGCGGTTCGAGATAAACAGGTTGCCGTCGATCCTCACGCCTGCGTCGCGAAGCGAGGCGACTTCCTTCAGGAAGGCGAGCGGATCGAAGACCACGCCATTCCCGATTACATTCACGCAGCCGGGGCGCAGGATGCCGCCCGGCACCAGCTGCAAGACGAACTTCTTGCCGCCGATAATGACAGTGTGGCCAGCGTTGTGTCCGCCGGCGTAGCGGGCGACGACTGAAAAGGTCTGAGTGAGTACGTCGACAATCTTGCCCTTACCTTCGTCGCCCCACTGGGCCCCAACGATGACCGCGGTTTTGCCTCTGTTCAATGTTGCTCCGTGGAAACTTATGTGGCTGTCCGACTTGCCCCAGGGGTCGCACACACTGGTTTCCCACAGTTCGGAAAATGGCTTGAAACAGGAATGTTCGGCAGGAGCCGGTGTGTACGCTCTAGCATACCGAATTGCTGTGCTGGGGAGCAATCTGGGGAAGAAATTGCACAGGTCAGATTGCAGAGGTAAAGAACTCTCGGGGTCGGCGAATCTGGTCAGAATTGGATGGGGTTCACCTCTGCAATCCGACCTCGAACCTCTGACCTCCTGTATTCTGACTCGATGCCGGAGTTGCCCGAAGTCGAAACCATCGTACGCGGGTTGGACAAGCGAGTCAGCGGCGACACGATTGATTCGGTTTGGATCGGTTCCAGGAGGCAGCCTCTGAAGTCGCCGGCGGCGAAAATCGCGTCCACCATGAAAGGCAAGAGGATCGTCCGCGTGCATCGCGCCGGCAAGCACATCGTATTCGATCTGGAGGGAGCACATCCCGGGAAGAGCAAGACGCGGCCCGCCGCGTCTCTACCCCGGCGGCAGGCTCAATGGATCGTGCATCTTGGCATGACCGGGAACCTGGTGATTTGCGATCCGGCCGCCGAGATTGCCAAGCACACTCACCTGATCGCGCGGCTTAGTTCGGGCCGTGAACTGCGATTTGTCGATCCGCGGATGTTTGGGAAACTCAGCGTACACTCGGGTGGGTTCGACCCGGGCGGGTTGGAGCCGCTCGAAGTTGAAGAAGAGCAGTTTCGGGCACTGTTTCGGCGGCGCAAAGCGCCGATCAAGAGCGCACTTCTGAACCAAAAACTGTTGCGCGGAGTGGGCAACATTTATGCTGATGAGTCTTTGTTCCGGGCAGGCATTCGGCCGCGCCGCCGCGCTGCCTCGCTGACTCGGGAGGATCTTCGCCGGCTGTTCGACGGAGTGCAAGAGGTGCTCCGTGAGGCTATCGCGCTGGGAGGATCTTCAATCTCAGATTACGTGGACGCCGACGGTGAGGAGGGATTCTTCCAACTCGAGCACCGGGTCTATGGTCGCGAAGGAGAGCAGTGCCTGGTATGCCGGACTACTGTTAAGCGCGTCGTGCTGGTGGGCCGCAGCAGTCACTATTGTCCAAAGTGCCAAAAATAGCTGTAGTATAACGATTTAATATTGACGGATTCGAAAGCATCAATGTAAAAACAGAAGGGTCCCCATCGCTCGTCGAAGTACGAGAACAGAGCTTTTCTCACATATATGAATGATTTTTCAATTGGAGTGGACCTGGGCGGCACCAACCTCCGGATTGCGGCGGTCGATGTAAAT
>WNFO01003823.1_pt1 | contig 14212 bp, 23 predicted proteins | sample 5400251 | NCBI WGS metagenome assembly WNFO01 (sample SAMN13153354, study PRJNA577476) | soil metagenome | isolation source: 100 cm saprolite under Madrone tree | place: USA:California | collected 2016-06-14 | reverse complement strand
CAGGCACTCGCACTCGTGGTCCGGCAGTGTGGGGCGTAATTGTGACTCGAGATAGGATCGGGCGCTGTTGATTTGGCAAGGTGTTACCTTGAGTGAAACCGTACACGCACGGTTTGGACGCACGGTTTTGGATTTATATAAATGCCCCGGCCCTGGTGGTTATTATGTGACTTGCCATCCCAACACCCCTGTTTTCCTTTCACATATGGGGGGTGCCTACCACTCCTCGTCAAGCTCACCCACTCCGGGCAGCGTAAATATCGAAGAAGCTGAAAATTCTTTCCACGAACTCTCACGACAGCTGACGCAAGGCACCGTCGTCGACGAAAACGAAAGAGAACATGGGGCTGAAGACACAATTAAGAAGCAAACGACGGGGGATCTCGAGAAGGGAGAGATTGACCTGGAACAGCCCTTCGATCTTCGTGAATATCTCAGTTCGTCTAATGATGCGAACGAAAGGGCCGGTATCAAACACAAGCACGTTGGAGTCCTTTGGGAGGATTTCCACGTCGATGTTCTTGGTGGTTCCGATTTCAAGGTGGGTTGTCAGTCACAGGACCGTAACGGTTGCTGAATCATCCGATCGGGGAAACAGCTATATGTGCAGACATTCGGAGGTGAGTCGGGTGGCGGTAACACACGAGCTCTTTTTGATTCACCTCTGCTCTAGATGAGGCCTGGCAATTTTGGATCACCCCGTTCTGCCAACTGCGTAGGGTCATATCCGGTCTTCTCCCATCTGGGATCAAAAATGACGTAACAAAGACAATTCTTCACAAGTGCGATGCGTCTAAATTCAGACAGCGCATCTTCTAATCCTAAAATAGGTGCTCCGGCCTTTTGGAGCCTGGTCAGATGTGTCTCGTTCTAGGGACTCCCGGGTCTGGTTGCACCACCTTCCTGAAGACGATCGCGAATAGACGACAAGGCTTTTACCGTGTCGGCGGCGACATCCGATACGCCGGCATCGATGCACAGGAAATGGCAAAGACATATAAGGGTGAAATCGTTTATAATGCCGAAGGTGTGTTATGGGTGCTTCTCAGGCTTGTTATTAATAACTCTGGTTTCAGATGACATCCACATTCCCACCCTCACTGTTGGACAGACCTTCGACTTCGCGCTCTCTACTAAGACTCCGGGACCCAATGGCCGCTTGCCGGGGGTCTCTCGCTCCCAGTTCAATGCCTCGGTCAAGGACATGCTACTCAGGATGCTGAACATTGCACACACAGAAAATACCCTAGTAGGCGATAGCTTCGTTCGGGGCGTTTCTGGCGGTGAACGCAAGCGCGTTAGTATCGCAGAGATGATGACGACTCGGGCGCGTGTGCAATGTTGGGATAACTCCTCTCGTGGGCTGGATGCCTCTACCGCGCTGGATTTCGTGCGCTCTCTTAGAATCATGACAGATGTCCTTGGCCAGACCACTTTTGCCACTCTGTGAGAACAGCGTTTGCACGAGAGTTTCATGGTCTGACAATGATCTTTAGGTACCAGGCTGGCGAGGGCATCTACCAGCTATTTGACAAGGTTATGATATTAGATCAAGGCCGTACTGTATACTTTGGGCCTCCAGACCAGGCTCGAAAGTACTTCGAACAGCTAGGTTACCGGTCGCTTCCTCGCCAGAGCACACCCGATTACCTCACTGGTTGTACCGACCCAAACGAACGCCAGTTCGCCCCCGGACTATCAGAAAAGGATGTCCCTAGCACTCCAGAGGCGCTTGAGGCTGCCTTCCTAAATTCGCACCTTGCTCGTGACGTTGCTGATCAGCTTTCAAAGTACAAGCTACGTATGGAGACAGAAAAGACAGATCAGGAGGTATTCCGTGCTGCCATTCTCGATGATAAGAAAAAAGGAGTCTCGAAAAAAAGCCCTTATACCCTTGGCTTCAAGGACCAAGTCTTTGCGTTGACCCGCAGGCAGTTTCAAAAGCGTTTGCAGGACAAATTCCAGATATATACCAGTTTTGGTATTATGACGGTCAGTGATATGCCTCTCTAGAACCTGTCGCGCCAAGTATTTATCCTTCCTAGATTCTCGCCCTCTTCATTGGTGGCTGTTTCTACAATCTACCTCCTACATCCGCCGGTGCATTTACTCGCGCTAGCTTACTGTTTGTCTCGCTCCTGGTCTCATCGTTTGATGCCTACGCCGAGGTCAGCTGCTCTCCGGATGCTACCCACACTCGCACAAGCTGATTTTTCGTCAGATGCCAGCGCAGATGACCGGTCGCCCAGTTATCAGGAAGCAGACGGACTATGGTTTTTATCGTCCGGCAGCCTTCCAGATGGCCAACGCCCTTGCAGACATCCCTTTCTCAGCCGTGCGAATACTCATATTCGACATCATAATCTATTTCATGTCTCGTCTTCAACGCTCAGCAGGCAAATTTTTCGCATTCCACCTCATTAATTATACCGCTTTCCTGGCGATGCAAGGTTTCTTCCGTACAATTGGGCTGTTTTTCAGCAACTACCATACAGCGTTTAGGGTGGCCGTGGCCATATTCCCAAACCTCATATTGTATGCTGGATATATGATACCGATCAACAAAATCAAGCGCTGGCTTTTTTGGATCGTAAGTCTTGTTGCCTGGTATGGAGGCACCGACTCTTATCACGTCACACCAGTTCTACATAAATCCAGTAAGTTATGGGTGGTCAGCGTTGATGGAGAATGAGTTTCAGCACCTCGATGTACGTGTCCCTTCCTTCTCTTTACCTCGTTTAGGCCGCTTCTTAAACTTTCTTATTCACCTGGTACAGCTTACTTGTGATGGCGCTTACGTCATTCCGCGCAACACGGGCGGCAATGTAGATAAATACCCGTATGGTCATCTCGTGAACAGACTTTTCCCCGGAGTGCTTATATATCGTGTAGTGTTGAATTAGGCCCGAACCAGGTATGCACATTGTTCGGTGCTAGTTCTGGGAACACTACGGTCTCCGGACGGGACTACATCAAGGTTGGCTACGACCTTAATGTGGATGATCTTTGGCGCCGCAACTTCATTGCTCTTGTTGGATTCCTCATTTTATTCACATTCACACAAATATTTGTCATCGAACTCGTTCCTGTAAGCATTGTCAGCATTATCCTCAGAATGTCGCTGATAATACCTCTTTGAACAGAAATATATCGGTGGTGGTGGTGCTGGCTTCTTTGCGAAGGATACAACCGAGACGAAAAGGCTTAATACAGAGCTGAAAGTGCGTAAGACTCGAAAGGCGGAAGACGAGAGACAGGAGAAAATTCGCGCCATGGAAGGGATAAAGAGAAAGAGGGATCCGTACGTTCGTTGGTCGTCGATAGCTCAGTATTCACAGGTGACCCTATAGGAACGCATTCACGGATCGAAAAACGTTCACTTGGGAAAGAGTGAACTACCACGTTCCTGTCACAGGTGGCCCCTTGCAACTCCTCAACAACGTCTACGGCTATGTCAAGCCGGGCACTCTCACTGCCCTGATGGGAGCATCTGGTGCTGGTAAAACAACCTGTCTCGACGTACTTGCTCAAAGGAAAAACATTGGTGTGGTATCTGGAGATGTTCTTATTGACGGTCGTGCGCTTGATGCCGATTTTGCTCGAGGAACAGCATATGGTTGGTATCTTCTATAGTCGTCAGAGCATTAGCATTGATTTCATGCACAGCTGAGCAAATGGATGTTCACGAAGGGAACGCTACTGTTCGCGAAGCCATGCGCTTCTCGGCTTACCTCCGTCAACCTTTCCATGTCCCCAAGGAGGAAAAGGAAGCTTATGTCGAAGACGTGATCGAGCTTCTCGAGCTACAAGATCTCTCAGAGGCTATGGTTTCCACCCTTGGCATTGAGGCCCGCAAACGGCTTACCATCGGTGTCGAGCTTGCAAGCAAACCCGAACTCCTCCTCTTTCTCGACGAGCCTACCTCTGGTCTTGACGCTCAGAGTGCATGGAACCTTGTCCGTTTCCTGCGCAAGTTGGCCGACAGTGGACAGGCCATATTGTGCACGATCCATCAACCTTCGTCATTACTTTTCGAGAGCTTCGATCGATTGCTGTTGCTCGGAAAGGGCGGAAACACGATATACTTCGGAGATATCGGAGAGGACTCGCAAGTGATGCGGGAATATTTTGCACGATACGGCGCCCCATGCCCACCAAACGTTAATCCTGCCGAGTATATGCTTGAAGCCATCGGTGCAGGTATTACCCCAAGAATTGGGGATCGCGATTGGAAGGACATCTGGCTTGACTCCCCCGAATTTGCTCGCGCGAAGGCGGAGATAGAAGAGATCAAGCGAGAAACATTGGCCCGCAATCGCACTGTAAGCACGAAGCAATCAATGTGTAAGCCTTCACAGCTCAGAGTCCTCGCTAATGTCATTGCTGAGCTTGAATTCCAGATGCGACGCCAATCTGGTACCAGCTAAGGATAGTCGTGCAACGGAATACACTTTCATTGTGGAGATCGCCCGCTTACGTCTTCACACGACTCCTGTCGCATTTGATGGTGTCGCTCTTCGTCTCGTTGCCGTTCCTTCAACTTGGGCGTAGCGTACGAGATCTTCAATATCGCATTTTCGGGATGTAAGCATCCTCACTGTCCAGCGTCGATCATTTCTAAACCTGTTCCAGGTTCTGGGTTCTCGTCCTGCCTGGCCTTATCATCCCCCAGCTCGAGCCAGTATTTCTTTTGAACCGCCTCACCTTCATTCGAGAGGCTTCCAGCAGAATTTATTCCCCATATGTATTTGCTATTGGCCAACTTCTTGGAGAGATTCCATATTCCTTCATCGCCGCTGTCATATATTGGGCTTTGATGGTACGTTTACCACAAATGCTCGAAATCCGTCACGAATGATGTGTCCCTCAGGTATACCCAATGCATCTCGGTCAAGGGCCTACTGGCAAGAGTGGCACCGGGTTCCAGTTTCTTATAGTTTTGATCACGGAGCTATACGCTGTAGCTCTTGGTCAACTAATCGCGTCCATTACACCCACTATCCAGATCGCAGCACTCTTCACGGGGCCAATCCAGATCGTCCTTAGTAACATGTGTGGAGTAACGATCCCTTACCCAACGATCAGCAAGTTCTGGAGGCGTTGGTTGTACCAAATTGACCCCTTCACACGTATGTTGGCCGCGATGTTATCAACAGAACTTACGTACGTGGCTTCACACCCATATGTCTCGTGGTTTGGTTGACAGTTGTTCCCAGCGGTCTGAAGATAACGTGTAAGGCTGAGGAATTTGCAATATTCAACCCGCCGTCTGGCCAGACATGCGCGGCCTGGGCGAGTGACTTTGTGAACGCTGCTGGCGGGTACCTTGACAACCCGAATGACTCCGCGGGGTGTAGATACTGCCAATATAAGGTGAGTGACGTGGACAAACAGTCTTGTGCTCCCGTCCTGAGCCTATTGAAGGTTGGTGACGAGTTCTTCCTGCCACTCAACATCCGATTCTCGAACCGCTGGCGGGATGCAGGCATTTATTTATGTTTCTTCGGTATGTTGCTTTTGCGTGTTAGCAGTTTATGTACCTGAACTTGTTCCCCTCTAGCCGTCAATTTCATCGCTACTATCAGTAAGTTAGCTTTGCTTCTTGCCCATCACAACGTTGACTGGTTCTTCAAAGTTGCTTCACGCTACCTTCGCTTTTCCCGGCGATAGATCATCGGCCGATGCCTCATTAGTAAACACCCAACGCCCAACACGACTATATACCGCCGCACGCCTCATTGAGATCACGATTGGTTACACTTATCGCATCATATCCGTATTTGCATTCGTATTCGTATTCGTAGATTCTGATAGAGTACACTACGCCCGTGAGACGAGAAACGGCAATAGAATGAATGCACGATTTGTACGTTGAGCTTGAGCGAAAAAGGCAGGACGGTGACGCCGAGGCCGGGATGTTCCCTTACCTCACGATCAAGTGGTTGCAGACGCCACGAGTCGGAATTTCCTTCGCTTTCTTTCCTTCGCCGTCGCCTTGTCGTGTTGTTCACCATTCGCCCTGATCTGTCACCACCTATCCCACCGTGCCAACGCACGAAACTGGACTCCCGGCCAGCCCAGTATAATTCCGATCTATGGATGGACAAAGGTCCGCTATCTACTTATTATTGCGACGACGCGTTCAGTTCGTCAACCATTTCAAACACGCAGGCCGTCGGAAACTATATTCACTTCCATCTACATCAATGAAACCCTTCGACGTAAGGCAGACTGGTGATTGGCGACCTTCGAAATGCTAACTCTGACATTACCGCTCTGCACACGCATAGGTAACAAAGCCGTCGTCTGCGCGCTCTCAGCGAGTTACATTTCGACATTTGCTGGGTACCCGGTGCGTCTCCATCGCACTTTTCTTAAGGACGGTATTCCTTCTCATGAGTTCGTTGTGTGGTAGTTGGACTCCCTCAAGTCCCGGTTGCAGACTACGAAAACTCCGATATCAGTCCCTCGGATTGCCCTGCTCGTTTACCGCGAGGAGGGAATTGTTGGGTTTTACCGGGGGCTGTGGATCCCCCTCATGACCATCTCTTTTGTCCGTACGTGCCCTATACAGTATTTGCAGTCGAGGGCTGGGATATATGATCAGCCATGCGATGGCAGGTGCTGCTTCGTTCACAATATACACCCGCACGAAGGAGTTTTTCCGTGATCACCACTTGATTGACCACAGCAAGTTGCTTGGCTGTGCTGCAGTTGGTGGAATTGGCGGCGCAATGGCAGGCTCATTGATATCTTTTGGGAGTGCACGTAAGTTTTTCCGTCCAGTACCCATCTTCCCCTATTTCTTAAAGTGAGGACGACGATCAGCTTTCGAACTTGTCAAGGTACTCGGGCGTCCGCGGCACCGTTTGCGTCAACTGCTGATGATGCGTTTGCTGTCAGGTTCGGCGGCAGTTGGAATACACGATTGCGGAGAGGAAAGGGATCAAGCTGGTGAAACCGCCGAGTACCGCCGCTGCTGTGCGCGACATTTTCAAAACGAGTGGAATCTTCGGGTTGTACACTGGCTTTTACCTTCACTTCCGTGAGCTCGTATCGTCGCTGGACCCATGAGGAGCAGCTGACGTGGCACATAGTGCGGGACACTGCTGGCACGGCCCTCTATTTTTTGGAATATGATGGGATGCGACACGTCTTAGGGAGGCTCCCCTCGGGGGAACAGGGGCCAACGCCATCATGGTTTCCAGTATATGCGAACCTTGTGCCATTTGTCTGCGGTTCTCTATCTGGCGTGACATCTTGGGCACTTATTTATCCGATGGACGTGTAAGAGCGTTCTCATCCCTCATGTCGATCATATTCCCCACGCTCACCCTATTTGTGTCAGTGTTAAAACCAAAGTACAGCAGCGAGCCATGGCCGGCGAAATGTATCGCAGTCCAGGGGAAACATTTTATCGCCTTATCAGAGGTGAGTCAGGTTGTTTAAGTGCGGAGCTAACGCGGGTACTAATTAAGAACCGAGGACCCGACCCTCAAAATCCGAGATCGCTCATCGCGGGTATCGCCCGCATATACCGCGGCCTCGGCGTGAGTGCGTTGCGTAGCGTGACGACTCATGGCCTGCTCTGGACGTTATTCGACCTTGTCTCAAACTATATCGACAACCTTCCTGCATCCCCTCCCTGATCGCTCAGTGCTCACTTCCCACACTTGTACCCATAGCACTTCTTCTACCTTCAACGCATCATTGGCCACCAAACATTGCATTTTTAGGTCTATAGATGATATTCACACTATACATTATAGCACATGGCCGCAATGAACATATTCTTCGGACTCCAGAGGTTGCACGCTGAAGGATCATTTTGCTCTTCAAAGGCTCTGAGGAGTTATCGGTGATAGCGACGAGGTACGCAGGGCTGGTCTCTATCGTTAATCAGAGACGAATCCTCTTTGTCCCTCTGTAGAGGACAGCAGCTTGCTGCCCCTCGCGGGATCGCGTAAAGGAAGGCGCCTCGAATATTCTGGAGTCTCCCTGTAAGGTCGCAAACTCCGAGCTGTGGGAGATGACGACAGCATGAGGCTCGTATTACATGCATCGGGGAGCCCCGATTACTGCAACGGCAACGGCATACGCTAGCCTAAGACGCTCATAACTGTTGTATTTCCCCGTCGCTCCGGCCCATTGACATGACACTGCCAGTTAGTTAAGAGGCGGACAGAGCGAGGGGAACAACCAGGTGTGGTGCGGGGAAGTGATAAACTTTTATTTTATTTTTCGTTTTCTCAAGTTCTCTGGGCATTTTTCATTTCTTTTTACTTATCAGAGACGTCTGTGTGAATATGAATATGAGGCTCGGGGCTTTATGATGAAGATCCGTATACGTTCAAGTCCCGCCTCGCGCCACTGCTCTCAGCGGCCTCATGGGAGCTTCTCTCACACCCACGTCTTTGATCCAGGTACAATTGAAAAGGGTTCAAGTTACTCGACGTATGTCTTTCAAGAAGGCAAGCCATTGCACACCGTATGACACTCCGGCAACCCGTAATTCAATTACTGCCGTGGCGCTCCCGGAGCCCCCAGTGCGGCATTTCTCCTTTAACTTCGTCACAGGGTGAGGCCGCCCGCCATTAATCAATGGCACGAGAAGAACAACCCCACAACAAAAGCCGTCGTGCCACCGATACGCTTTACTCAACCTAATATATAATATATCGTGCCAGTGCGTCCGCCGGGCGTCGACGTTATCATTGAAAGACCTCTCTACGGACTTCGACATCGCTCACACTGAAAAACAAAGCATATATCATCGGCAGAACGTCCCTTGTTGCAACTCCCATTGCGTTCGAAGAGTCCACCGACAAATTGCTAAGTTCCAGTACCACGAGTAGGGTCGCTTTTACGGAAGCCCCCAGGATATGGATATCCGTATACACAGTAGCCGCTGTGAAAGGTTGAAGCGCGGAGTGCCTGATAGACACCGCCGACATGTGATCGTTCGCTAACTTATTAGGGACGTACTATTCATCCATGAAAGATTACAGTACTCAGGACACGGGGGAAAAAAAGTGTACTCTACAGTATGCATAGCGCGCAAAAATTCACCATAGTCCAAAAATTTCAAGTATAACACGTTTATAGCTCAGCGACTACCACGACGACCACCAATCTTACTCTCCCAGACATGGGCTTTTTCAAATCCATTTTGGCCCAGGCGATCTGTACAACGAGAACCAATCGAATCAACCACCAAAACGCGGTTCATTATGGTACTTACAGTCCACCAATGTCTTTTCAATCTCGTCCTTTGTGTTCATCACAAAAGGACCGTATTGCACGACCTCCTGATCAAGCGGCTCTCCCGCGGCCTACGCGTCGTGTTGCTGCATCAGTATACGAAGATTCCTCTGAAACATGCGAAAAAATCCATACCAGGATGAAATCGGTATTGCCGTCTACGGCGGTGACGGAAACGCCCTTCTCCTGATCACCCGCGGACAGAACAAGCGTGTGGAACGGATCGTGTGTTGCGCTCGCGTCGCCGATTTTGATCTTCCCATTCATAGCTGCGGGAGATACCTCAATCAAATAGCAGAAACAGTCTTCAGATACATACTGTAGATGAACGCAGTCCAGCCCGCGGCTAACGAAGGGGCTCAACTCAGATTGAGATAAGGAGTTAGGAAGGAGTGGTGCTAACGCAAGTCTTGGAAGAATTTTCCCGGGTTCTTGAACTTGACGTGGAAGTACCAGCATCCACCGAGGGGACGCACGGGAGACTCCTTTCCGTGACTCTTCCCGCTGATCACGCGGACCTCAGGACCATCAGGACCATCCGGGAACGCACTGGGTATGCTAAAGGGAGAGGGGTCAACCCATCGTCGTCTTCCAAAACTCCTCGCGTACTTACTTCTCAGGTTCGAGTTCTTGGTATGAAGGTTCTACCATCTTGTACTGCTTCGGAAGGTCTACCCAAAGCTGAAGGCCGCGAGGTTCGGGTTTGCCAGGTCCGTGGACTGGCATTTCAGCATGCATGACTGGACGTGATCACACTTTAGTGACTTTTGACTGGGAACTCTGTTGCATTTGAGATACTTACTTCCGCGGCCCTGTCATCGAAGGCGATCATTACTATGGCTCGCTTTGGCGCAGAGAGGAGCAAATAGAGAAACATACCGCGCACATCCATTGCACGCCGCCTTCTCGAATGATACCCGCATGGCCTGCAGAGTCCTCGTGTTTGCTGGCACCTTGTGTAATGTAGGTGACCGTAGCCTGGCCACGATGTGGGTGGTCCGGAAAACCCTAAAAATAACACGTCGGTGAGTGTACATCGAACGCAGTAAAGAGGCATCAGATCACGTACTCCACCCTTGGCAATGTGGAAGTGGTCAAGCATGAGGAAAGGCGTCAAGTTTCGTAGTTCTGGGGAACCTATCGAGCGGCGAACGAGTGCGCCTGCTCCCTGTGATACACCAGTGGTGCAATTCCTGCTGAGGAGACGTGTGGCGTGAAGTATCAAGAAAATGAACGCACTTCTGGGGTCTCTTGTGAGAGAACCTTCTTGACGACGGCTCGAGATATCGAGGAAACCATGACTGTTCTTGTTAGGAGGGAGAAAATGATTCGCGTGGATGGGTGTGAGTGGAGTAGCGAGGATAGAGGACGAGTCACCCGCCCAGCGATCTTTTTATTTGGCAAACATCGATAAATTTGGGGACCATCCCTTGAGTTACAAAGCTGTAAAGGTGTAAAGCACTCGTCGCCGTAAGCAAGAATTAGGTGACCAAATCAGTAAGCATGATTACGCCACTACCATTTCTGTACCAGTACTTGATCTACTTTTGAAGAAATAACACCCACGATACTGTATCATATTCAGAACTTTCTTCCCGCGGTGATATAATGCTGTACGACGTTTGCCCGAGGTATAAAGATCCGTCTGGTACTGCATGACTCGGGAGTGACTCGGGGCACATGAGTACGGTACAATTTCGTCCCATATTTGTCATCGCGAGCCCGGCCCATCATTCCGAATCGGACGCCATGGCACCAACACTACAGCCTATCAAGACGAAGGGAAACTCCAAGGTTATTCATCCGGGTGATGACTTTGCCTAAAACTATTTGACTGCTACGCGCTATGCACCAACATATGGCGGCAGCGCAGGGACAGGCTACGAGCGCTGAGCCCGAGCCCGAGTCCGAGCCCGGCCCTCATTTTCACTGTCCTCCGCAATTTCCATGTCTGCCCACACGTCTTCATAATCCTCATCACCGCCTAGCCGTATCCGGTGGTCATCGTCCTCATCCGCATCTTCATCTGTGGTTCCGTCCCAGACAACACAGGTCGGTATGGTTTTCATGTACACCTTTTCTAGCACCGTGCCTTTCTCGTCCTGCGCTTCGCCTGCCTCAGGAGGAGGCGGGTACGTACTGTGCACGCGCGCGTAGCGATCGAGTGAAGTTGAGACGAGCCCAGTAGGGCTTGGAGCCAAGGAGGTGATAGCTCCCGCGATACCTTTGTAGCCGTAGATGACGCGCCCATTACGCATGTCCATAGCGAACAGATTGCATGTCTGGTCCGAAACAAATACCTCGCTGGGAGGGGTCACACATTTAAGGAAGGAGAGGTCAAAAAGTCGTCTTATACGTACTGTTCGTGCAACCCTTTCTCGATTCTCCCAATTCCGTTGTTCCCGCCCTTCGGAACAATCTGCTTCCACTCAGCCACAGGCTTCCGTGCCACGCGCGTGTCATAGCGTCGGACATCGCCACGCTGTGTACCTGCGAGGAGCTGTTGGGATGTCGTGGATATGTAGGCAAGACACGTGTTGTGCATGGGCTGTCGCAGGCTCAACGAGTCATTCGCGATCTACGTGCAATTGAAGAGTCGTACATGTGATGTGCGGTATAAGTTAAGGGGAGGTAGAAATCAACGACGACGGCATATGCATACATTTTTTGCTCGCCACAGCTCTCCCGGAAGCAACTCGGAGCCGCGTTTCCGTTTCTTGGAACCGGGGCTTTCAGGTTGCGACCGCGGTGGTTCTTGCTGCTTAGGCGAAAAGGCAGTCTCGAGGTCCCAGACGGAGAGTTCGACCTCGTCGCCTCCGTAAGAGAATGTAGATTTGTCGTGCGCGAGGCGCCATTCGCACAGACGCATTGGCAAGACTGCAGTCCGCGATGGCTCTGTGTCTAGCTCGCCCAATGGCGTGAGACGAAGCGCACCGTTCGAAGTGCATGAGTATACGCCGCTAGAGATGAGGAGTTAACCCGGTTCCCCGATTCTTCTTCTTGGCGTGACGAAAGGAAATTTGACGTACGCGTCCGACGCGGCTAGTCCAACGTATCTCTGGCCAGCTTTTAGACGTGGTTCAGTCCACTCGCGTAATACCTCTAAGCCCTGCGCTTGTAATCTGGAGATAGAAGTAGACCCGTCGCTGCGCGCGACCGCTATCTTTATTTCACAGTCAATGCGTGTTGCGAACGGCCCGTGGGGATTTGACGTACTACGGGCGGACCATCTGGGGAGGTCTGAATGGCCAATTTCTGCACCGCGCGTTCCTTTCCTTTATCGCTCCCGTCATATAGAGTGGAGATAGTGACCTTTGACTGGGCTGTCGAGGAGGGAATGTAGTTGAATGACTTTATGTTGCCCAGCTGGTCGCCAGTGAAGAACCGCATTAGGAAGAAAAGAGGCCGGGCCGGGGAGGGGAGATCTGAGATTTAGGCGGGGCAGCAGCGGAGACCCGAATGGGGCGGATGGGTGCGTCACCGCTCAACGCAACGACAGAGGGCACGATGGAAGGACCTTTAAAAGAGCTCGAAAGGCTTAACAAACTGGTCTCAGAAGAACCATCCATGGGTAAAAGCAAGACCCCTGCGATACAAGACTCGCTCAACTCGCTTCTCCAGACCCTGCGAGCTGACATTGCTCGCACGGACTGTAGAGGCGAGAAAGAAGGAGATCGACGAACGCCAGAAGGAAGTCTATAATAGTCTGGCGAGATATGGGAAGACACTGGATAAGGTGAACTTGTGGTTCGACTTGTTGGGAAGCAACTGACTGGCTTGTTGGCATAGAAATTCACGACGCCTTTGCCGACCTATGAACCTCTATTTGCATCGAAAGAGGCTAAGAGCTCTTTGGAACATGTCATCGCTATGCACTTCCTCAGGACGGGGCGATTCTCTACGGCAGAGACATTTGTGCAGGTACACATTACTCTGCGCAGCACATGGTCCCACGCTCAACACGGATTATATTTATAACTAGGAGTTTGGCGTCGATTTACCCCCAGAGCGACAGTCACAATTCGTGGATCTATACCGAATACTGGTCGCGTTACGAAACAGAGACATCGAGCCTGCTCTGGAGTACGTGCCTCCCTTTCATTCGGACGAATGTCACTCACCGCCTTTGTCACCGTCAGGTGGGTAGAACACAATCGCGACTTTTTGCAGTCCCACTCTTCGCCCCTCGAATTCTATCTCCACCGCTCCGAGTATCTCCGTCTTCTTACACCCGAGCCGTCAGAGCAGTCCAAAGCCATCGAGTATGCCAATAAACACCTCCAGCCATTCTTCGCCACGCACTCAGCAGAACTCAAGCGTTTGATGTGCTGCTTAATCTTCCTTCCTAAAGAACGGATGCAAAAGTCTCCATACGAGGATCTTACTTCGGAGGCGATTCACCTTGATCTGGAGAATATATTTGCGACCGAGTTTAGCGCGAGCTTGGGCATGAGCAAACAGCCACCGTTAAGGGTCGTGGGAGATATTGGTGGTGGTGGTGCCCTGGCCAAAATCGAGAAAGGGAGGAAGATAATGCGGGAGAGAAAGAGCGAATGGAGCCAGGCTGACGAGTTGCCTGTGAGTAACCTCTCTCTCAAGGTTTTGCATTATTCACCCTGGCCCAGATCGAAATACCCCTGCCTCCTGAAAACCGATACCATTCTGTTTTTGCATGCCCAGTATCGAAAGACCAGTCGACAGAACAGAACCCGCCGATGATGATGAGTTGTGGACACGTTGTTTCGAAAGACAGTCTACAAAAGCTGAGCAAGACAAGCGGGTATGTCGCCACATTTTGGATTTTTCCTGCTTTCTCTGATGCACGATGGGACAGTCGAGTGAAGTGTCCGTATTGCCCTGTGGAGTCGATGGTGACGGATGCATTGCGAGTTTATTTCTGATATAATGTAGAGAATCTGTACTAGTCACGCGTCCACGTGCCCGTGTTGTG
>WNFO01010208.1_pt1 | contig 14213 bp, 13 predicted proteins | sample 5400251 | NCBI WGS metagenome assembly WNFO01 (sample SAMN13153354, study PRJNA577476) | soil metagenome | isolation source: 100 cm saprolite under Madrone tree | place: USA:California | collected 2016-06-14 | reverse complement strand
CGCGCCGACGAATACGATCTGCACGGCACGGTCATCGGGTTTTGAGGCGCTTGCTCCGGGCTCGACTGTTGACATTCAGGGCGAATTTCAACGTGTCTTGCCGGCCCCAACGGCAGGTTTTCCGCTGAGTTGCGGATCACCTCCAGCCTTTCTCATTTGCGGATCACCACCGGCCTTCCTCATCCCGATCGAGACCTTCTGATAATCCACCTTCTTCTTCGCTGCCCAAGCTTCCGACGCGAGGAGAGTGGTTGCGACGAAGGTTGCAAGTATGACGAAGACAACAGCTCTAGCCATCCAGCCTCCTGTACAGACGGTGCGCGCTCGCCCCATTCTCCGGACTGAAACGCCGTGCCTAACCTGCGCTGACTATTTTAGTGACCGCTCCCGTCAGTTTTGCAAGCTCCTCCACGCCGATCGTGAATGCCGGGGTGAGATAGATGATGGAGCCGAACGGGCGGACGAAAACCCCCTCTTCGACAAAACGCGCGCGCAAGCCCTCGACGTCGTCGATCCGGTCGAGCTCAACCACCCCGATCGCCCCCTTCACGCGCACGTCCCTAACACCAGGCCGCCCACGGCAGGGCGCAAGGCCATGCTCGAGCGCGCTCGCAATATCGGCGACTTGCCGCAGGCGCGACTCGCGCTCGAACAGGTCGAGCGAGGCATTGGCTGCAGCGCAAGCGAGCGCGTTGGCCATGAATGTCGGCCCATGCGGCAGCGCATCATTGGGATCGTCCGACCAGAACGCATCGAAGATCCTGGGGCGTGCAATCGTGACAGCGAGCGGCAATGTACCGCCGGTCAATGCTTTTGAAAGGGTCATGATGTCGGGGACGACGCCGGCTGTCTCACAGGCGAACAGGTTGCCGGTGCGACCGAAGCCGGTAAAGATTTCATCGAAGATCAGGATGAGCTGGTAGCGGTCCGCCGCATCGCGCAGGCGCTGCAATACCGAGGTACTGTGGAAACGCATACCGCCGGCGCCTTGCACCAACGGCTCGACAATGATGCCCGCGAGTTCCTCGGCATGGCGCTCGAGACAGCGCGCAAAGCGCGCGGCGCTTTCCTCGTTCTCCGGCAGCTCGACAATATGATGTTCGGGCAGCACACCCTGGAACCGCGGGTGCATACCGCTGGCGGGATCGCAGACCGCCATCGCGCCGGTCGTATCGCCGTGATAGCCCCCTTTGAAGGCGATGAATTTCTTTCGCCTGCTCACGCCCTGGTTCAACCAAAACTGTATCGCCATCTTCATGGCGATCTCGACGGCGAGCGACCCGGATTCCGAAAAGAACACACGGACCAGATCGCCCGGCGCGAGCGACGCAAGCCGGCGCGCGAGCGTGAGCGCCTGTTCGTGGGCAAGCCCGCCGAACATCACATGCGGCATCAGCGCGAGCTGGCGCTCGACCGCTTCCCGGATATAGGGGTGGTTGTAGCCGTGACAGGCGGTCCACCACGACGCGATCCCGTCGACGAGCTCGCGTCCATCAGCGAGCACGATGCGACAGCCATCCGTGTGAGCCACCGGCAGCGGCGCTCGCGCCGTCTTCATCTGCGCGTATGGCAGCCAGACATGAGGAAGCCCCGCTTCGTACCATGCGGGCCGCGCGGTCCCCTGATCTCCCTTTTTCCGCGACATTGGGCACTTTCAGTGCAAAGCTTACGCAGAGGATGCCTTGAGCGACGCAAGAATGCATTCACTCGATGAATTCGCGACGGCCAAGCTCGCCGAGCTCGAGCGCAGCAGTCTACGCCGCACGCTCGTCGACACTACCCGGATGACGGGAATTTGGGTGCTGCGGGAGGGCCGCCGGCTGCTGTCGTTTTGCTGCAACGATTACCTCAACCTGACGCATCACCCCGCCGTCAAGGAGGCAGCCATCGAGGCGCTGCGCCGCTACGGCGTCGGTGCCGGCGCGTCGCGCTTCGTCAGCGGGAATCATCCCCTCCTCAGCGAATTGGAGGCGCGCTTGGCGCGGCTCAAGGAAACGGAGGCCGCCTGCGTGTTTGGCTCGGGCTATCTCGCCAATCTCGGTATCATTTCCGCGCTGATCGGCCCCGGCGATCTCATTCTGATCGACGAACTGGCGCACGCCTGCCTGTGGGCCGGCGCGCGTCTCGCGCGTGCGGCGGTGGTGCCGTTTCGGCATGCCGACGTTCGCCACACGGACGCGCTCCTCACCGAGCTGCGACGGCGACATGCACGCGCCATGATTGCGACCGACGGCGTCTTCTCGATGGACGGAGATATCGCGCCTTTGCGCACCCTCGCCGCGCTGGCGCAGGATCATGACGCCTGGCTCTTGTCAGACGACGCACACGGCCTCGGGGTCGTTGGCGGCGGACGCGGCTCGAACTTCGCCCAGCGAGGCGCGGTTCCGCTGCAGATGGGCACGCTCTCCAAGGCGCTCGGCGCCTATGGCGGCTATGTCTGCGCCTCCGCCGCGGTCGTGGAGCTCATCCGAAACCGCGCGCGCACCGTGATCTATTCGACCGGACTCCCGCCGGCGATGGCCGCAGCCGCTATCGCTGCCCTCGACGTGATCGAAAGCGAGCCCGACTATGCCGCTCTTCCTCTGGCAAAGGCCAAGGCATTTTCCAGCATTGCCGGGTTGCCGGAGCCGGTGAGCCCGATCGTGCCCGTGGTGCTGGGCGCGCCCGAGGCGGCGCTGAAAGCTTCGAGGCTCCTGCAAGAGGAGGGATTCCTGGTTGTCGCCATCAGGCCTCCCACGGTGCCGATGGGGACGGCGCGCCTGCGGCTGACATTCACCGCGCAGCATCCGGATCGCGAGGTGGAGCGGTTGGCTGAGCTCGTACGTAAGCGAATTTTTGCGCTCGCTCCGGCGAACACAACCGAGGCGCAATGAGCGCCGTCTTCATTACCGCGACCGGAACCGATATCGGCAAGACGTTCGTTACCGCGGGTCTGATCCGACATGTTGGCGCTAGCGGCGGCGCCATCGGCGCGATCAAACCGATCGTGAGTGGTTTCGACCCCCAGGCATGGCAATCGAGCGATTCCGCTGTTCTGCTGGCGGCGCTCGGGCGCCCAGTCGCACTCGTTGAAGTCGAGGCGATCTCACCGTGGCGCTTCAAGGCGCCCCTCTCCCCGGACCTGGCAAGCAGGCGCGAGGGCCGCGACATCGTGTTCCAGGATGTAGTGGAGTTTTGCCGAAAGTCGATCGCGGCCAATCGCGGCATGCTTCTGATCGAGGGCGTCGGCGGGGTCATGGTGCCGCTAGACGACCGCCGCACGGTGCTCGACCTGATGTCGGTGTTGCGTATACCGGTCGTTCTGGTGGCGGGGAGCTATGTCGGCACCATCAGCCATACGCTCACGGCGCTCGAAATCATGGCGCGCCGCAACCTCGATCTCGCGGCGGTTGTGGTCAGCGAAAGCAGGGAGAGCGCGGCCTCGCTCGAGGACACCGTCGCCACCATTGCGCGTTTCGCCGATGCAATCGAGGTAATCGCCCTTCCCCGGCTGGCGCCGGGGAATAGCGAGCACTCCGCCTTCGCCCGACTCGCAGGCTTGATCGGCTGACCGCCTGCCGCAACCGTGCTGCCGACTATAGCAGCAGAATGCTCGATCCCGTGGTGTTGCGGCTTTCCAAATCGCGGTGCGCTTTCCGCGCGTCTTTGAGCGGGTATTTCTGATTCACCGGGATCTTGACCGCGCCGCTCGACACCACCTCGAAGAGGTCCTTCGCGATCGCAAGCAAATCCTCGCGTTTGGCCGCATAGGTGTTCAGCGTCGGACGGGTCGCGAATAGCGAACCTTTGGTCTGCAGAAGGTTGATGTTGAAGGCATCGATCGGTCCCGACGCCGAGCCGAAGCTCACGAACATACCGAGCGGCTTGATGCAATCGAGAGAAGCCGGGAAGGTCGCCTTGCCGACCCCGTCATAGACCACCGCGCACAGATTGCCTGCGGTGATCTCCTTCACTTTGGCGGCGAAATCCTCGTCGCGGTAGAGGATCACGTGATGGGCGCCGTGTTTCTTGGCGAGCTCGGCCTTGTCCTTCGAGCCGACGGTGCCGATCACGTTGGCTCCCAGATAGTTGGCCCATTGGCAGGCAATGAGGCCGATGCCGCCGGCCGCAGCATGAATGAGCACGTTGTCGCCCTTCTGCACCTTGTACGTCCGCCGCAGCAAATATTCCACCGTCATGCCCTTGAGCATCATGCCGGCGGCTTGCTCATAGCTGATCTTTTCCGGAAGCTTCACCGCCCGGTCGGCCGGCAGCACGCGCTCAGCCGCATAGGCTCCAAGCGCCGAGACATAGCCGACGCGATCGCCGACTTTAATATCGCTGACTCCAGGCCCAACCGCGATGACCTCGCCCGCCCCCTCGTTGCCGGACACGAACGGCAGCCCAACCGGCGAGGGATACATGCCGCTGCGGAAATACGTGTCGATGAAATTGACGCCAGAGGCGTGGTTCTTGACCTTGATCTGCCCGGGACCCGGCGCCGGCACCGAAATGTCCTCATAGGTCAGCACCTCCGGACCACCCGTCTTGTGCACTCGCACTGCTGCAACCATTGCTATCACTCCCTATTTCGACCTGCACGCGCCGAACGGCCGGCGCTGGCAATGTCTCCCAGCAGCGTCTCGCGATCAAGCGTCAGCTGCGTGGCCGCCGCTGTCGGTTGCGCCGTGCCATGACTTTGAAGGCTTCCACCGCGGCGGCAAAGGCGATGGCAAAATAGATGTAGCCGCGCGGAATATGGAACTCGAAGCCGTCGGCAACCAGCGCAATCCCGATCAGCACCAGGAAAGCGAGCGCCAGCACCTTGGTTGTGGGGTGCGCTGCAATGAAGGCGCCGACGGGATTGGCCGACGCGAGAGATGAAAACGAGATTGTCGATGCCGAGGACGATCTCGAGTGCGGTCAACGTGACGCGCGCGGCCCACGCATTCGGGTCGGTCAGAAGCGATAAAGCCTGCATTCAGCGTCTCTCGATCACCCCTACGCTCAGGAAATACAAGGCGATCACCACCAGTCCGACCGAGACCCACGCTGCGGGAGCGAGGTCGTTCAACACGGCGATCAGCGCGAGCGCGGACCACACGATCAGCCCCGCGATATTCAGTGCGCGCAGCCGCGCGACGCGCACGGGATGGAGGAACTTGAATGGGACAAAGGTCAGCACGGCGAGGCAAGCAACGATCGTTGCCGCGATTGCCGCCACGGGCTTGAGCAGGAACAGGTAGAATGCGACCAGGTTCCATAGCGCCGGAAAGCCGCGAAAGTAGTTGTCGGCGGTTTTCATCTGGCGGTCGGCGAAATAAAGCGCACCGGTGATCACGACGATGACGCCTGCTGGAACCGCAAGCGGCTGCGGCAAGATCCCGCCGGCGGCAATCGCATATGCAGGCACGAACACGTAAGTTACGAAATCGACCACTAGATCGAGGACGTCGCCGGACCAGCGCGGGAACACTTCCGCCACCTTGAGCCAGCGTGCGATCGTGCCATCGACCGCGTCGACGATCAGCGCAATGCCAAGGCACAAAAACATCGCCGCCCATTGCTCACCCACTGCATAGATCAGCGCCGCGAGCGCGAGCGCCGCGCCTGCGGCGGTGAAGACGTGCACCGCGAAGATGTAGGCGCGGATCAACATGCCGTCCTCGATCCTCATGCGCGGAAGGAGAGCCCCGCAAAAGAGACCCATTGACCCGCGCGGGCATCATACGGTCTTGCTATTCATAACCCCCGGCCCTACCGGATCACCGCACCAGCGCCCTGCTCCAAGGCTCAGTCAAGGCGCTCGACACGCTCGGCGTCTGGCAGCATTGCCGAAAGCATGCCGCGCCTCTGCGCCTGATGCGCATCATCGACGACACGGCGCGGCTCATACGCGCCCCCGAGGTCTGCTTTGCCGCCAGCGAGATAGGGCTCGATGCTTTTGGTTACAACGTCGAGAACCGGTTCCTTATCGCAGCTCTCGAGGCGCGCGCGCGTGAGCTACCCGCGCTCACTCGCATCCACGATCAAGCCGTCGCCGTGGGGATCGCGGATGCGCAGGTGACGGTGCGCTGCCGCCGCAGCCCCGCGACCTCGGCGCGTTTGGCCATCGGCGCCGACGGCCGTCACTCATTGTGTCGGACCGCTGCCGGCATCGACATCCGCAGCCGCACCTACGCGCAGACTGCTCTGACTTTCAACCTCGGGCATAGTCGCGAGCACCATGATACATCGACGGAATTCCACGCCGAGGGCGGCCCCTTCACGCTGGTGCCGTTGCCGCAGCGACGTTCAAGCCTCGTCTTCGTAGTCGATCCTGCGCAAGTCTCCTCCCTCTCGGAACTTTCCGACGCAGAGATGGCGGCCGAGATCGAACGCCGCTCGCATTCGATCCTCGGTACGGTCGAAGTCGAACGAGGGCGCGGCGTGTTTCCGCTGATCACCGCGACGGCCACCTGCTTCGGCACACGGCGGGTGGCGCTCATCGGCGAAGCCGCCCACGTCGCGGCGCCGATCGGCGCACAAGGTCTCAACCTCGGCTTGCGCGACGCTGCGACCATCAGCGAGCTTGTTGTCGCCGCCCGTCGCGAGGGGCAGGACCTTGCGGATACCATCGATCACTATGATCGCATGCGCCGCGCCGACACCACGAGCCGCATGTTGGCAGTCGATCTCCTCAATCGCAGCCTGCTTTCGGATTTCCTGCCGCTGCAAGGGGCGCGCGCCGCCGGTCTTTTTCTCATCGAGCGGATCGCGCCGCTGCGTCGGGCCGTCATGCGCGAGGGGGTGTCGCCATGGGCCTCTCAGCCCAGCCTCATGCGCGGACAGGAATTGTAGGGCTACAATCTTTGCCTGGGTTCGAGTCCGAACAGCGCCTGGCCCGCGGATTCGAAATTCGACAGATGCGCCTGCCCCTGCGCCAGCAGAGTATGCAAATCGCGGAACCGCCGTTCAAACGCGCTGCCTTCGAAAATTGCCGTTGTGCCGGCGGCACGATAGGCGAAATTCACCACCTTTCGGGCGGCCTCCATCGCTCCAGTGATAGCCACGCGCAGTTGCGCACGCTTTTCGAGCGAAAGGGCACCCGATGTCGCCGAACTCACCCAAACCTCCCGCAGCATCTGCAGGAGAAAGGCTCGTGCTGAGCGCAGCTGGCCGGTCGCCCGCGCGACGCCCGCTTGGATCACCGCATTATCGCGCAGCAAGGTAGCCGAGCCCAGCCCTCCGCCGGGCCTCTTAGTTTGCGTCAACTGCATGAACGCCGCGAGGCTTGAGCGAGCGATGCCGAGTGCCACACCGGAAAAGCCGACGCCGTAGAGAGTGAGCATCGGAATATTGTAGAGCGGCCCGGTCTCGCGACGGTCAGCGGCCGAGTCGCGCCACGTGGTGTATTCCTCTGGAACGAACAGATCGGCGACCTCGTAATCATTGCTGGCCGTGCCCCGCAGTCCCAGAACGCGCCAGGTGTCTTGGATCTGCGCTTGCTCGCGCCGGAACAGCATGGTGCGGTTGATCGGATTGCCCCCTGCATCGTGGCGCGGCTTATCGGGGGCTTCGAAAACCGTCGAATGCCCGCCCATCCAGGTGGCGTTGGCGCTTCCGCTGGCAAATCGCCATCTGCCCGTCACGCGATAACCACCCTCGACCACGACTGCCTTCGCAAGGCTTGCAGGCGGCCCCCAAGCAAGCAGCGCGTCGGAAGCGCCAAAGACCTCGCGTGCAATTTTCGGGTCCAGAAATCCGGCGGCATGCGAGCTCGCAGCCGCCTGTGCAAGACACCAGGCCGGGCTCGCATCAGCCGCCGCGAGCGTCTCGACGACCTGGTTGAAAGTGACGAGATCGACGCTGCTGCCATCCAGCGAGACCGGTAGCAACACGTGGAACAGCCGAGCAGCATGCATGGCCGACAGGACATCGGCCGGAATCTTCCGCTCCATCTCGGTGCGGCTGGCGGCGGCCTCGAGCAATGGCGCAAGGGCCGTCGCCCGTGTGAGCCAATCGTGCGTGTCCTTGGTCAACAAATCACCCGAGCTCTGCTCACGTCTCTAGCACAGGAAAGCGGCAGAGAGTTGCACTGGCGTTGAGACTTTCCCTCGATTAGCCTTCCGCAGTGCCGTTCGCGTAGGATGCACGGATGCGTGCAGCATCGGTCATACGGCTGATCAGAGTCGCTCTTTTGGCGCTGGCTGCGCTGTTGCCGTCAGATGCCGCCCGCGCGCAGGAGACTTACCCGGACCGACCGGTGCGCATCGTCGTTCCTTACCCTGCGGGCGGAGGCACGGATACGCTCGCGCGGTTGCTGGCCGACCAGCTCAGCCGCCAATGGGGCCAGCCGATAATCGTGGAGAATGTCGGCGGCGCAGCGGGGAATATCGGCGCGGCCGAAGTCGCGCGGGCAAAACCCGACGGCTATACGCTGCTCCTGACCTCGCCTGGCCCGATCGCGACCAACGGCTTTCTCTACAAAGAAATGGGATACGACCCTGCGCGCTGGATTCCCATCGCGCTCCTCGCGACCGGTCCATACGTGCTGGTGTTGCGCAAGAGCTTGGAGGTGTCCACCGTTGCGGACCTGATCGCGCGCGCCAAGGCCGACCCGGGCAAAATCACGTCCGCAACTCCGGGTATCGGCTCGGTAGGACACCTGTCGACGGTCCAGCTTGAAATGGTCGCCGGTATCAAAACGATGCAGATCCCATATCGGGGCTTAAGTCAGGCCATCAATGACATCATCGCCGGCCACGTGGACATGATGTTCGATACGCCCACGACTTCGCTTGCGCTACATCGCGACGGCAAAGTCAAAATTGTGGCGGTCGGAACGACGGAGCGCGTGCGCGAGTTGCCGGACATTCCAACCATTGCGGAATCCGGTTTGCCGGGCTATCGCGCGGTCACCTGGTACGCCATGGTCGCCCCGCCGCACACGCCCGCAGCGTTGGCGGACAGGATCAATCGTGACGTCGTCGATATTCTCGCGCGGCCCGATACTGCCGAAAAAGTGCGCGGCATTCAGATGGAGCCCGTCACTAAGAGCCGCGTGGAAGCAGCGCAGTTCTTTCTCGAAGAAACGCAGCTCTGGGGCAAGGTGATCAGGCAAGCCAATATCCCTCCGCAGTAACGCGGATTGATGCCCGATAAGTCCGGACGCGAGCTGTCCGCCTCGCACCAGATGGCCTGCCGTTGTCTGTCAAAAGGAGCTTGGCGAAGCCGGCCCTAGCTCATTCCTAGCTCATACGGTAGCAGGACGCGTGATTGAAACGGGAATTTGACCGCATGAAGCTCCCGCGCAATTTCTTCAAGCCGCTGGCACTCGGCGCGCCAACGCCGCTGCGTGAGCTGCCGATCAGGCTCGAGCGGATGATTCATTTCGTGCCTCCGCACATCGAGAAGTTGCGCGCCAAGGTGCCGGAGCTGATCGCAGAGGTCGACGTGATACTCGGCAACCTCGAAGACGCTATTCCTGCCGACGCCAAGCAGGAGGCGCGCGCAGGTTTCATCGCGCTGGCCAAAGCGAACGAGTTCGGCGCAACTGGGCTATGGACGCGCATCAATGCACTCAACTCGCCTTGGATGCTCGACGATATGACCGAGATCGTGGGCGCCGTGGGAGAGAAGCTCGACGTCATCATGCTGCCCAAAGTCGAAGGGCCGTGGGACATCCATTACCTCGACCAACTCCTGGCCCAACTTGAAGCTAAGCACTCGGTCAAGAGACCGATCCTGATTCACGCCATTCTGGAGACGGCCGAGGGCGTCGACAATGTTGCCGACATCGCGGTCGCCTCGCCCCGCATGCACGGCATTAGCCTCGGCCCAGCGGATCTTGCCGCCTCGCGCGCGATGAAGACGACGCGCGTTGGCGGCGGTCACCCGCAATACAGAGTGCTTGCCGACGCTACCACTGGCGGCGAACCGCGCGCTGCGTTTCAGCAGGATCTATGGCACTACACCTTGGCCAAGATGGTCGATGCCTGCGCTGCGGCGGGCATCAAGCCATTTTACGGTCCATTCGGCGACTTCAACGATCAAGAAGCGTGCGAGGCCCAATTCCGCAACGCCTTCATCATGGGCTGCGTCGGGGCTTGGACGTTGCACCCAACCCAGGTGCCGATCGCGAAACGCGTGTTCTCGCCGGATCCGGCGGAGGTTAGTTTCGCCAAGAAAATCATCGATGCCATGCCTGACGGGACCGGCGCGGTGATGATCGACGGCAAGATGCAGGACGATGCGACCTGGAAGCAGGCCAAAGTGCTGATCGATCTTGCCCGGCTCGTCGCTGCCAAGGATCCGCAGATAGGGGCGCGGTACGGTCTGTGAGCCTCTGGCGCGGCTCGCAATCCTGGACTATTTCAGTCCCGCCATGAGCAAGACACGCAACGCCAAGTTCAAAATCGGTCAGGTGGTGCGGCACCGTCTATTTCCCTTTCGCGGTGTCGTCTTCGACATCGATCCGGAATTCAACAACACCGAAGAATGGTATCAGTCGATCCCCGCCGAGGTGCGCCCGCACAAGGATCAGCCGTTCTATCACTTGTTCGCGGAAAACGCGGAGACTGAATACATCGCCTATGTCTCCGAGCAGAACCTGTTGCCCGACACATCGGGCAAGCCGGTACGGCATCCTCAGGTCGCCAAAATCTTCGAACAGGACGAGACGGGCAGCTACCGACCGCGCAATTCACTGCTGAACTAAGGGCGATCCGACGACGTGACTGGCCGGTTGCGACGAAAGAGGCGCGCCCAAGGCGCGCCTCTTGAACTCTTCTGATCTGATCGCAGGCGTTAGCGTGTGGGAGCCGCTGGGGCTGCGGACGACGACGGCTGCTGCGCCTCGAGCTTCTTGCGTGCCTCGTCAGCCCGCTTCTGCAACTCGTCCTGCAACTGCTTCTGTTGCTCCTCGAACTTTTTGGGATCGGTCGGCGGACCGTCATAGGCCTTGGCGAAATCCTGCAGCGGAACCACGAGACTGATCGGCTGGCCGGCCCCGTTGATCCCCTGAATGACGAGCCCTTGCCCCTTCTTCAGCTTGCCGATGAGTTCGCCACTCGCCTCGTAATCGGCCATGCAGCCGTTGTTGAAGCAGATGACGTAGGGACCGGTCATGGGCTGGCCGTTGTCGACGATCACGCGCGTTCCTGGCTGGATCGACATGCCGAGCGGCAAAGTCACCCGGAGCACTTTCTTCGGGTCGTTTTCCGGCTCGATCAGGACTGCCGCGACGACTGGCATGCCCGATTCGACCCGGCCATCCTTGCCGGTGAAGCAGACCTGCTTGGCATTCGCCTCTTGGCCTTTCAGGCAGAACTTCGTCCAGGGCGAGAAGGTGAGCTGCGGCTGCTCGGCCTGCGCCTGCGGCTGCTGCGGCGCCTGCGGGGCCGGAATTTCGGCCGGCTTGGGGGCGGGTGCCGCCTTCGGCGCGGCCTTCGGGGCAGCTTTGGGCGCGGCCGGTGCTGCGGGCGCCGGGCTTGCCGGCGGAGCTTGGGCGAAGGCCGCGGAACTGATCAACGCGGTGAGCATGGTCGTCGCCGCCGCCATGGCGAGCGCGCATGCGGCCGGCCGGGCCGGCGCAAAAACCAACCGATGATCCATCGACAGATCCTCTTCCTGACCGTTCTCCCAGCGCCCCGCCGGAACGGTTGCCCCGCATTTGGCTGTGTCGGCACCAAATGCGGCAGGAGCGTGACGTTGCCTTCCGATCCAGGCCATTCCGCTCGGTGCCACAGCCATAACCACGCCGCCTTGTGGTACGAAATGTCGGCATAGGCCGCTAACTCGCTTGGAACCCAGCCAAGCTTCCCGGCTCGGCGCGGCTCAACTGGAACACTTCCGAAGAACGCATTGCCGCCGTGAGCGTTTTCATCCGTGCCATCCAGCCACGCCGGGCGCATCGCTCCACCGCATGTCATGCGGTGCTACTCGGCCTTGCACTGTGTGGGGCCAACCCGAGCGCGGCGCTCGCTGGCGAGGCGCGGCCCGCCATTGCGATGCACGGCGCGCCGGCGTGGCCCGAGGGTTTTGCCCGCTTACCCTATGCGGACCCGTCCGCGCCCAAGGGCGGCCGCCTGGTCCAGGGCGTGCTCGGCACCTTCGACAGCCTCAATCCTTTCATCGTCAAAGGGATCGCTCCACCTTCCATTCGCGGCTACGTGGTCGAAAGTCTCATGGCGCGCGGGTATGACGAGCCGTTCACGCTTTACGGGTTGATTGCGCGCCGAGTCGAAACCGACGCCCAGCGCAGCTACGTGACCTTCTACCTCGACCCAGCCGCGAAGTTCTCCGACGGAACGCCGGTCACCGCCGAGGACGTGATCTTCTCGTGGCAGCTTCTGCGCGACAAGGGACGGCCGAACCATCGCACTTACTACGCCAAGGTCGCCAAAGCGGAAGCAATCGGCGAACAGGCCGTGCGTTTCGATCTCTCCGGCAGCGACGACCGCGAGCTTGCGCTCATCCTCGGACTGATGCCCGTGCTGGCAAAGCACGCCGTAGAGGCCGAGCGATTCGAGGAGACGTCGTTCCAGGCGCCGCTCGGAACCGGACCCTACCTGGTCGGCCATGTCGACCCCGGCAAAAGCCTCGTCCTCAAGCGTAATCCCCATTACTGGGGCCGCGAGCTTCCCATCAACCGCGGTCTATGGAACTTCGACGAGATTCGCTTCGACTATTACCGCGAGACCAATTCGCATCTGGAGGCGTTCAAGCGCGGCCTTTACGACACGCGCAATGAGCACGATCCGGGTCGCTGGCAAACGGCGTACGATTTTCCCGCCGTGCGTGACGGCCGTGTGGTCAAGGAGGCGCTGCCCACCGGCGTGCCGAAGCCGAGCAGCTACTACGTCTTCAACACCCGCCGTGCGGTGTTCGCCGATACTCGCCTGCGCGAGGCGATCTCGCTCTTGTTCGACTTCGAATGGATCAACCACAGTTACTTCTTTGACCTCTACCGGCGAAGCGCGAGCTTTTTCGACGGCTCGGAACTGTCGTCGCATGGGCGACCGGCCGATCCCGGGGAGAGAGCGCTGCTTGCGCCATTTGCCGACGCGGTGCGTGCCGACGTGCTTGATGGCTCCTGGTCGCCGCCGGTCAGCGACGGGTCCGGTCGCGATCGGGCGACGCTCAAGCGCGCGCTCGACCTGCTCGCAACCGCCGGCTACGAACTGCGCGGCACGGAGCTCATCGAGCGCAAGAGCGATCGACCACTCACTTTCGAGATTCTGGTGACCGCGCGTGACGAGGAGCGGCTCGCGCTGTTGTTCTCGCAAAGCCTCAAGCGGGCCGGCATTGCGGCGCGCGTGCGCGTGGTTGACGCGGTTCAATACGAGGGGCGACGCCTCACCTACGATTTCGACATGATCGAGAACCGCTGGGACCAGTCGTTGTCACCCGGCAACGAGCAAGCTTTCTATTGGGGCTCGGCCGCTGCCGACCAGCCCGGCACCCGCAACTACATGGGCGTCAAGAGCGCCGCGGTCGATGCGATGATCGCCGCGCTGCTCAAGGCGGAGGACCGTAGCGATTTCGTCGCCGCGGTACGGGCGCTCGACCGGGTGCTGATCTCCGGGTTTTACGTGATTCCGCTATTTTATCTTCCGGCACAGTGGATCGCACGTTGGACCACGATCGGCCGACCGGCGGTGACTTCGCTCTATGGTTACCTTCCCGAAACGTGGTGGCGCGAGCCGAAGTCGCCATGAGGCGAAGCCTCTCTCGATTCCCGACGCAGTTCCATTTCGTTGACGAGGCGTTAACAGCCCTCGCTTAGGATGTGCGATCCATCCGGCGCAGCGGCTCCTCGTCATGACGTTACTTGGTCCGATGCTGGTGGTTGCCGAGAGTTCGGCGGCCGATCTAGCCGATGTGCTCGGCAAGGCAGGTGCCTACCCGATTGCACAAACGCGCTGGGCCGATGTGCCCGCCGCCATCGCGGAAACCCAGCCCGTCGCCCTCGCCATCGCCGATCCCCAAGTGCCCCCCTCCCCGCGACACGTGAGCGCGGCGATCGAATCCATCGAAATGCGCGGCGGTCCGGTCACGCCAGTGATCTCGGTGGTGGACGCGACCAGCACTCCCGCCATCCCGCGCGCACTGCCGATCGCAATGGACGAGCCCAGCGACCGCCTGATTGCGCGGCTGCACTGGGCGCTGCGCATCCGCACGCTCCACGCAACCGTGCTGCGGCGCTTGCGCGCATCGGCCGCAAAGAAAATACCCACAATCATCCCGCCTGA
>WNFO01011532.1_pt1 | contig 14219 bp, 17 predicted proteins | sample 5400251 | NCBI WGS metagenome assembly WNFO01 (sample SAMN13153354, study PRJNA577476) | soil metagenome | isolation source: 100 cm saprolite under Madrone tree | place: USA:California | collected 2016-06-14 | reverse complement strand
CTGTGGGAAAAGGTATAGAGGCGCACCATATTTGGGTCATTTGGATTAACTCCCATGTCTGCGAATGGGTTGAGACCGGCCATAAGCCCATATCCCAGATGGCTATTCAGTTGAGTGAGCGGGTCGTTTACATTCTGCCCTGTCTGCATATTTGGCAGAGGCTGCGGAGTCGAGGATTGCGCCGATGAGGAGGCATTCGTCGACCTGGCAGCACCCTTGACCATGTGAATAGTATGATTTGATTGAATTTTGTACACGGAGAGTTTATCATCATCCTGTAAGGGATACCATCCCCAGCAACACATCTCGGTCAGCATAGGATGGATGACGCAATCCTAGCCGACCTTTAACACTCTACCTAAAGACCGTAAATTAGATTATGGAAAATGGAAGGGAATAAGAGACGGACCAGAGTATATTAACCGCTGGCGATCAGCTTCCACATCAGACTTTTCCGCAATAGCCTGCTTAAGGTCGGCCACAGTCTTGTCGATGTTTATGGTAAGTTGCAGCTTAAGCTCACTGGGACCTATGGGCCTGTTAATGCGATCTCTTATCATTTGATTCAGGAGAAAGAATTGAACCTTTAACGTTGATGACGACCTCGGAATCGGACATGGACATGAGGGGAGAAGAGAAATCGTCTGCGTCTGCCAAGGCCAAGCGTGACGGTTTGATAACGAGTAACCCTAACCCCTCTAGTCGAACACTCAAACACACCACACACATAAAGGAAGCAGTTTATAAAACTACTCTAATCTCAATGATCTCAACAATCATGTTTAATATTAAGGTAACCTACAGTGCTATTTCTGAGCTGTTTCTGAGCTGTTTTTGTGTTGTTTTCAAATTGTAACTCAGATCAGTTCCTTACTTCAAAAACTATTGCATCAGCCAAGACAAGTCTACACAAGATACAGTATCAAAATTGCATGCATGAAACAAGCTTCAATTCTTGAAATTTACAAAGAACTTCTCTTCTTTTCTGCAAACCAGTGCTGTCTTTTCTCCAAATCTAGTTTGGTGTTAGTTAAATTCATTCATATACAATATATTGCCATACCATGGGCCCACATAGCAGCTCCAACTTGATTTGAGATTGAAAAAATCAAGCCAACAAATGGCAAGGTTTCCAAAAGTGCAGCAGCAAAACCAAAAACTGCACTATTTAAGAAAACAATCATAGGAACACATTTTAAAACTCACATTGATAGTCCCACTTATGTTCTGCAATAAAAATTGCAACTTGCTCCTTTGTCATTTTCTTCAGTTTAAAGTACTGTAAAAAAACCATACTATAAATGAAAAAAAGTGGCAGAAGTCATAAAGGACACAAACTGGTTTGTGAAGGTGATGGGCAGTGTCAAGTGCTTTAAAGGCTGCTGTAACAAATAATCCACCAACTGGAACAACATGCAGTGGGATTAGTATTACTGTTGATGTGGGTCAATGTCTGAATTACTGTATCTTGAAACTATGTGTCAACTCACAGTTCTTCACAGCAAATCCAAGCAACTTGCTCTTCACTTTCTCAAGTCCTGCCCATTGGTTAATATCAACCATTGGTGGCAAATCCCACTCTTCCACGTATGGTTGCCAGAATGAGGGACCTTTACCACGTGATACAATAGTCTGGTCCCATGCATGTTCACGGGCAATGCGAATGTTGCGAGACAGGAAGAAATTGAGAAGGAAGGTAAATTGTGAGGATAAGATTATCAGTGTGGCCCCTAAAAGCAAAAGTGAATGGTTAACAATGGTGAGAAATCGGACAATGAAGGCGACAACAAACATGTTGGGACATCGAATGGTGGCCTAAAACCGAGGACGGTGTCGCTCGCGTGGCCAACAACATTTGGGGAGCTGAGGGGTAGGTATGAATAAGGGATAAAGAGAGAACCTCAAACGGCTTCACTTACTTCATCCAGAAGGTCCTGATAAACCCACGCTGAATAGAAAAGGTTAGAAACGACTATGGGGACGAAGTAACGTTAGCCTTCTGTTAACGGCTAAATGAATATTGCAACCGGTACCCAGACGCTACCAATAGCAGCACCTCCTAAGAAGCCACTCCGACATCTTTGCCAGACAGGAGAAAATAAGGCTTTATCTGAAAGGAGACGGTATACGCCGACAATGACATATGACGGAGGAAAGCCAAGTCTCAGTGTTGCTCTCTGAAGCGAGTTAGGAATGTCCACGTTCTTTGGAGGACCGGAACCCTCAGATGGGTTGCGCATGAAAACGTTTTCGTCTGTATCAAGCACAGACCGCGACATGACAATTAGTGATAAGGTGTCTGCGATGCTGGTTCCTCGGTCTGGTAGAACAGGAGTTTACTCCCGAAGTTCCTCTATGATTGAGCTGGGGCTTTGAGGTGTGAATCGAGGAAAGCGTGTTTTCACTGGCAGCACGTCCACAGAGGCGAGCGAGCGAGTGGTAGGTTTGCCGCGTTCTCCTGACCTGAACTGTCTCACGTGTTGATGCCTGTGGCGAGCGCAATTCTGACCACCATCATGTCTACCGAACAAAGCCCACCAACAATCGAAGCAAAAGTGTTAGATACCGCCGTAGATATTCAAGTGTTCAATAGTGATGGACGCATAGTCCGGTTTGGGGACATATTTGCTGACCAGAAGACCATCGTAATATTCATTCGTGCGCACAGCAACCCGCATATTCCTATGCTTCCTATTGACTACTTTGTTTGTTCCAAGGGCATTTCTTCTGTGGGGTAAGGCATCGTGGCTTTGTCGTTGTCTACATCCCTAATTGTTCGCCATTGCGTGATATGCCCTAGAGCTGTATAGTGCGTCCTTCAATTGCCTCGCAGACTCTGGAATCGTAATGCGCGCACACACCCCATAGCAATATGTCTCCCAGCTCACCACTGTCCGAGAGGATGCCCTGAAGGAGGCGTCTACAAAGATGACTCTTGTAGGTTGCGGAGACTGGAAACTAATTGAGAATTACAAGAGTGCGTTTTCACCCTATAACTGAACTCCCTGTGTTCACTCGCCTCTCCGCTCGTGCAGAAGACACTGAATTCAAAGGAGAGGTTTATGCCAACCCAGATAGGAAGCTTTACGATACTCTTGGCATGGTCTCAAACCTCCAATTGACACCAAAAGGCGAGGAGAAACGTAGCTACCTCAAGCGTAGTTTCCTTAATAATACTATATGGAGCATTTGGGTACGGCCCCTGCTGGTTGCGTGGCCCTTGCATCCCTGAGCATTTTCCCGACCTTGTAGCGTGGCCCTCTCAAGAATCCGTCGCACATAGGAAAGCAAGGGAATATATCGCAGCTCGGTGGAGAGTTAATTTTAGGGCCTGGCATGCGTTCTCATTACCCAACCCATCATACGTCGCTGAACATTACTGTTAGGTGTGACGTGCTCGTTTATTTCTCGGATGAGGCATACAGGAGACCGTGCGTCTTGACAGAACTGCACTGTCCCCTCCTAACATCCTAACATCCATAATATAGATGTTGAGGTATCCGAGCTTATGAAGGCCGCTGGCGTCCCCTACCCCTAATGATTTGCACCCTGCCTCGTGAGTTTTGCGTAATTGTATGCACGGTCTCTTGTGACTATAGGATCTGTTCTCTGCTTTGACGGCATGAGTAGATGGTCGCAAACTCTTCGTAGACCTCACAATAGGCTCTAACTCGGAAATCATTCGTGTAGAGCTTTGGTTCGAAATTTTCATAATCATGACGTCAAGACCCCAAGGAGGGCTAAAAGTTATTGGAACGGATTCTGAACCCGGCGCCAGTGGTTGTACGATGGTAGCTTTGGCTATAAATCCAAGATACGGGGGGATCCCTCGTTCGACGAGCAATGGGTATGACAAGGTCGAGCTCAATTCCCAAGGCAAGACTTCGATCTCGAGCTCTATGTTTCTGATCTCCGTGCCAGCGTATGACAGGCAATACAAGCACTCATCCACGAGGAAATAGTATTGTGTACTGCCCGGAAGGAGGAAAATTGGTCGAAGATAAGGTGTACCAAGGTGTGATGAGATACTTAGGTTCCGTCAGGATACGCCCGTCCAGCACGCATATTGCAAACAACTGTATTTTTTATTGTCTATAAGTTAAAATGGATGCCGACGTCGAGGACCTCATGGTCTACTCCCCGAGCGTCCCAAGTTCAATATGATGGTCTGTCCTCGTGGCAAATAGTCCGTCGCAGTCTGTGCGTGGTGCCGATAAGACTACTGCCAGGGAATGTGCGTCCCACTGGCCCCAGCGAGCAGTAGGCGAAGGGCGCACAAAATTCTGAGCTCTCGTCTGGACCCGCCGACCTCCCACTCATCCGAGCTCGACCCCACCGACACGCACCGAGATCTTGAGAGGAAACGGCGATACATCAGAATTTGTGATCGGAGGCACAGCACCGCGACCTTGTTCGGAGGACGTGTGAGCGAGCATCACGCGCAGGCTCTTCGATAACGTAGCGGCGAGGTTTTGGTTGAATTGTTGCCGTTCTGGATATTCTCAGTCATACCGAGATCATGGAAGGCAAGGGGGGAGGGAGATGGGCGTGCGTTGATTATCCTGCCAGTGGTCAACGCGGTCAATGTTCAAGTTGTCAGTGAAAAAGGACGGGGCTGGTTGAGGGTTTAAGGCAGGACTACGCACCACTGTTCCCATGCAATTTCTTCCTGTATTCAGGAACAGACGATGTTAGCCGCAGTACAGTAAAACCCCGTATTGACGCACCTCATACGTAGTGATCCCAAGCCATGCCTTTTTTTGATCCTTTTTCGAGAGTGTGACTAAAATCTTGAACAATATGTGAGCCTATCCTTTAAAAAATTACAGCATCCAACAAACCTCTCCTCGCTTGAGCGCAACATTCTCTAGACCCTTCCAGAACGCATCTACTTTTTCTTCGACGAGTTTTTCCATGGTCGGATCAGCGACACCGGGCTACGACACATCGCCCTCGTAGTGAGAATGTGGAGGTGACAATGGCGCCAATATAGGGACGAACCATAGTTATATCGAGTACCTCAAATGTTTGCGGTCTGATTGTCCCGAAAAGGCGGTGAAAGAGAATTGCATGGAGCAGGGCGCACAAGATCTCACGGGTATTCTGGCGATCAAGCACCTGCGCACAGGTAGTGAGCTTAAAATATCATTATTGTAACTGTTCAAAAGTAAGCTTACGATGTCTATCGTCACTGTCGCATGAGTGCTGTTCATGGCGAATAGTTGAATCCAATCTCAGCCGTGCACGCTGAGGCCAAAAAAGAGCCGACACCAGCAGGATTCGAACCTGCGCTCCCAAAGGGAAATAGATTTCTAATCTATCGCCGTAACCACTTGGCTATGATGTCTAGTAGTATTTAGTGGAAACATACGTACATATACGTACATCTTAACCAAGTTAGATTCACTTTCTCCTCACCCGGTACTTGGCCATTAATGCATTAACATTATAAAGTACAAGTAGTACAGGAGGACAACGTCGTAAAATATGGGGAAAAACCCCGAAAAACCATCACTCGGGGAATGTTAAACGATAGTGAATCTGATGATAGCAACAATCAGGTGACGTAGACGCATGTGAGGGAACGATACGCACGCATCTGAGTGCCAGCTTTCACCGGTTGCGGCAGCCTCTGAGCGTTCTTGAACTCTGCCCACCCAGCCCGAAGAATGACCGTGTCCAGATAGGATGGCAGAATCACGGTGCGCAACGACCTTGAAATGGCTCCCGCTAACAGGCTTCTCGCCGTCGTCTCTCCTGCCTTGGAACGCGGCACGTAGAACACCCGTCCTTGAGCTGTCTGCGGAAGCACGCGCCTCATTTACGCGATCTCGTACGGCGACAAGCTGACCATCAACATATTCCATGCCAGTCGTAATGGCGTCTACGACCGCTTTTTGAATTTGCTTCTTGATCAGATTGGACGCCAACAGACGGAGGGTTTTATAAAGGAGATCGTGCTTCGAGTCACGGATAGAAAACTTAAGCGAGTCCACTTTAACGCGGACGCTCTTCACTTTGAAGACGGACGACTTGTCTTTATCCGCAGAGACGAGGTGAACAGTGGCCTGCGATGCTGTCAGCGTGCGTAGGATGGAAAGGGGGACACGAACCGTAAGCCCCTGCCCGCCGAGTAGTACGTCAGCTACTCCCCGGTCTGCCAACTTCGGAATGCCAGTTTTCTTACGGAAGTAGAAGGAGACATCGCGCATATCCGCTTGGATTTGTCCCAATGTCAGTGTGAATTCGTGATGACTGAGATCGTCGATGGCATTATAGGGTGAAAATTTCATGAAGTTGTGCACCTCGATCGACACGATGTTCGGGAACAAATTGCGACCCTGAAGGGTAAGATTTTCGACGACGAGGTCCAAAGATTCGTCTGTGTACTCTATTCGAGGAATAGGTACGTGTCCGACCTGCATAACGCGTCAGGAAGTTAATTAACAGCGAATCGAGCAAACATGGGCGTACGCGATCAACAATTGACGGGAGGATAACCTTCCGAATATCCATCCAGAGTTCCGGCTTGAATTTGAGACTACCCTCACTATCAAATAGTAGGTCATGAGTGAGGCGCGCCCAGTCGTCGCCGAAGCGCTTGTTCAGCGGATCTTCACCCATGGCACTAAACCAGGTGCCAATCGAATCGAAGAGGCAATCAAATTGGGCCTTATACTTTTCCTCGTAAAAGCGTCTGCCGGACTCGCGGACCTGATGTCCTTCCGAGTTACATGCCGACTCAAGAACATACCCAGGTTCCAACAACAGCTTGCGCGTGTAAGCGTCAACTGATTGGAACCATTGACGAAACTCTTCATCATTCTTCGCATCGTCGATAAGTTGGTTTATGGGATCAATGATGATGTTCATGCTCTTCCCGTCAGCAAAGCGTTCAAGCAGGGTACGGATTTGGGTTGTTGATGTCCGAAGGCCATCATCCTACGCGTGAAACAAATGGTGAGTTACGGTCACAGCTCCCCACAAATAACATACAGATGCAACTTGACCCCCAGCTTCTTTCACCGCGCCAGTGATGTGCCTGCCATGTTTGCCGTACTCCTCGAATATACTAAGAAGCCAGCGAATACTGTCCTGATAATCACCGTGTTTCTGGCACTCAAGAATGGCCTTCTCAACAGATTAATGTCTGAACATGGTCATAAAATTAGACAATATACCTTCTTAATGCGATAAATGAATTGGTCGCGTCGATCCTCAGGGAAATAATCTTCTGCAAGGACTTTGCGGCCTTGCTCTATTTGACCACGTGCCTCTTCTTTATGCTCTTGAGGGACGAGATCGGACAAGCCATTCTAATCGGCAACTTTAAGAATACAATTGTTTCCCAATCTGGCTCTATACTCGCCTTCAAATTCTGCAAGCGGCCTGCAAAACCGGATTTTCTGGTGTCAGTCTCGGCGTCGGCTTCATTTGTATCGCTGTTAAACCGATTGAATCTATGTATTTAAGGAGAAAAGCGAAAAACGAGAACATACTCCTTTTCAACTTTGACCTCAGTTACCTCGGAGTGTTGTGCACGATTACGCTCTTCGTGGACACGTTCCTGGGAATCGTCGGCATCTTGAGCGGCGGAACGCGCTTGACCCTCGTGCTCAACCCCAGAAGTCCCCTTGGCTCCGGCCTGGCTGCTACCAGCTGCCTCGAACTGGTCTGGGGCAGCAGGTCGGTCAACCTTCGTGAGAATATCCTGCTCGGGGCGAACTCTCCCCGCCGCGTGGGAGGCGGTACGAGCTAAGATGTCGCGGCCAATGACGGAGAAGTCGGAAAGAATTTTACGAACTTCAGAGTTCGTCGCGATGATATTGCCGAGAGTTCGAAGGTGTCGTGCGGCTGTCGTCGATATGGGTAAGAGAGTTGGAGATAGAGAGAAACGACACATACCCTGGTGGCGATCTTCCTGGGCTTTGGACTTCTCGACGGGAAGTACTTCATTTGGATCCTTCTTCACGTTGCTGTCCACACCGCTGGTGTTCCATAAGGAATTTTGGAACAATTCGTCTGAATTCTTCTCCTGGACAATGAGGCGGGCGGTCTCGATGATTTCGCGACAGTCTTGAATAAGTTTACTACCCTCAGAGGAAAGCTGATCCTGATCCACAGGGGATTGTTCAAGGACATATCTCAAAGCAGAGTCAATCTGATCGTTGGAAGGATAACGCCCTTGGCGGAAAGCCTGAATAATGCCATAGAATCGGAGCTGACAGGAGAAGAGTGAGCGAGAGAAAGGAGAGGTATGGACTGCAGTACTTTTCTATCAACATCGGCAGCCTTCTCCTGCTTATTGACGGGAGCGGCAACGGCGTTCTTGGGGGGATGCTCGGAGGTATCTTTGACAGCGCTCGGGAGGGACATGTCGGTGGAATGAGGAGAGGAAATTCGACGGATGGTCGCATTATATGTCACCACGCAGAGAGAAACGACGTCAGCCGGCGGGGTGCATTCCACAAAGTGATGTCATGTTGCGGAAGCAGAAAGAAAGATTCCAATTCAGGTGCACGCATATCACATGAAATCGACACAAAACATCGCAAGTCTTCCGGTACGCTCAGTCCAGTACGCTGAGTAGGATCGATTTAGGCAAGCGCACGGCCGCGGCCTCTATGCGGGAGACGAAATTTTATGTGGAAACAACTCGTTCCTTGCACTTTATTCTCCTCAAGCACAAGCACGAGTTATAAGATCAATGGGGAAGCGGTGACTGAGCAGGCACATGCTGAACACTGCTTGATGCTACACAGGTGTGTGGTTCGACGCCGCGCTTTTGCTGCACATGCCCCAAGTTCAAAGCAAACGCCTGTTTGGCCACTTCAGACACCAACAGAGAGTTTGAGCCTAGTGTCTATTGTACGATGTTTCTTTATCAAGCTCCAACTTCAAGGCCCCGTCTGATCACAGAATAATAGGGACGAGACAGTTGAAGGGGAAAGAGGTCCAAATTGAGTGGGTAGAAGATGGTCCCGGACCTGACTCGAATCGGCTGAGTCGACCAATCAGTCAGGCTGGAACTGACGCGATAGCCTCAATCTCAAAGAGCGCATCGCGGGGGATGCGAGCTACCTCGACCAAAGATCTAGTAGACGATTTTTATCACCACCCTTCAGCAATGGGCAGATGGACGTTGCACACCTTGCGGGCTTATGTTCCCCAAAAAACTCCTGATAAATTGCGTTGATGGTTCCAAAATCATTCATGTTCTTCACGAAGACCTACACAGCACCATCAGGTCAAATGTATCTCGGACAGGACTGATCTGAGCAAGTTGATCAAAGAAAATACATCCATACCATGGTCTTGACGATCTTCCCAACTTGGCTCCCGCTGGCCTCAACAATACTCTTCAAATTCTGGAGTGCTTGGCGTGTTTGCGCTTCCACACCGCCCTCCACGACTGTGCCAGTCTTGGGATCGAAGCCGAGGCATCCGGAAACGAAAACAAAGGGTGGGCTCACGATGGCCTGGCTATATGGTCCAATCGCCTGGGGTGCATCTGCAGCATGTTTTACTGTGACTAACCGCCCTGACACCAGCGCAAGTACTCGAATACTAAGAGAAATACCTACTTTCGGTTAAGACTTTTCTGAGAGAAGGGTGCGTAGTGATGCTGGACATATTGCGTGTACCCAGTAAGCGATATCTGTGATTTGGGAATGTTTGTTTGGTGAAGCAAGTCTGTCGTACACGAGACACGCCAAGTCGTATGATGAGAATCATAACTGTATCGAGTTTCCCAAACGGGGATCGGTATTTACCGTAAATAAGGATAAATATGGGACGACGTGTCGACAAGTCATTGGGCGGGTATTCCACCAGCGATATTACAAAAAAAACATAAACTGGCTGGGGTGAAGCAAGGGTGAGCATACAGAGCCCTGGAGACATTGGCCTGAAATAAGAGATAAGGACAATTTGACCAACACGACAGTGTCATGGGGCAGGTTTATGTAATTTCAAATGTCAAAAGACAGGGCACATCATGTCTGGTTGGATCCGTTTCATTCTTGTCCTTTGCCCTCCTTTATTCTCCCAAGTGTGATGTACAGAGATGCAGCGAGTGTGGTCGACATACCTCAATTCAAGCGAAGGGGGCGTGGGTGCCTCCCGCGAGTCGGGCCGAGCGTCTGTGAGCCAAATCACGTCTGATCCGCCGTTTGACCGCACTTACGTTTCCTTCGTTTTTTCGACCTTCTCTTCGCTTTTCAAGATGGACGGCACGTCGTACGTGACCTCCTTCTCAGTCACAGATCTTTGCTAATCCCTATATCAATAGCCGTTCTCGTCGCCTCTCCATCGACTCGGCCTATTCCGCTGCTACCTCCGCACAGCACATGCTCCCCCAGGCCAACTCAAAGCTGGTGCCCCCAAATCTTCCCTTTGCCTCCAACGTGTCTCTAGCCTCCGGTTCACTACATACAAATTCTCCCTACCTCGGCGCACAGTCCAGTCTCTCTTTATCCGTCAACTATCTCCCTACCAAATTCTCAGATGCAGTCCTTTACAACGGCCTCAAGAATCGTGGCAAAGCCTTTCCCCTAGGCCCCAAGCGTGGCGGAGGGCGCGAGGCATTTCGCAGCGGCGAGGCTCGTATGCCAGGAGAGGGAGACGAGGACTACGATGGAATCCAGGGAAGCCTTTTCACCAAGGAGGGTGGGCGCACTAAGCCCCGCCTACGATGGAATCGATTCAAGTGGTCACTTTTTATCTCCAATTTTCTCGTCAGTGTTCCTTCTTTCTTTTTGGATCCCGCCGTTCCTATGTTTTCCACCATTCGCTCTGTTGTCAGTCGTGAACGCCACCCACATGCTGATTTCCTTTTTTGGCTCTCCATAGTTCACTGGATATTCCCTCGCTGGCATCATATTTGTCCTTCTTACTTGGTTTGACGTCTGGAAACATGCCGACGTCGTCCGGGTAGGTAACCGCACCGAGCTCATCATGTCCACTATCGCTGCTGGCTTCGGTGTCATCACCTCCCTCATGGGCTGGGCCGGAATCCTCCTTAACAACCGGTCATTCCTTGCCTTGTACACCTTCTTCCTTTGGATATGCTTTGCCCTTCTCGTAACCCCAGGTTACTTCGTTTTCAAGCGGCGTAATTTTAATCTCGATGGCAAGGTCAACTTCCAATGGGGTCATGATTTCGGCCTCAATGAATGGCTTCGGATCCAAAATCAGCTCAACTGTTGCGGCTTTTTCTCCCCGTTTGTCGAGGCAGCAATTTCCCAAGTGTGCTACTCACGCTCCGTACTTCCCGGCTGCAAGGGTCCCTACATGGATTTCGAGCGTTTCGTCCTCAAACGCTGGTACACGGTTGTCTTTGGCCTTGTACCGTTCCAGATTGCGGTTATCGTCGTCGGGCTGCTATGTTCGAATCATATCACATACCGCTTTGGTAAGGGCTTGATGCCCAAGGCCTACAGGCTTAGCATGAACTCGATGGCAGTTATCATGGACAATTACGCTAGGTACATACCTACTCTATCCTCTCGCGAATTGTTTCGGTCAACTAACATTTTCCAGTCAATTGGCTGAACAGTACGGCGAAGACGTGGCCAGCGAAGTCCTTGCTCGCTCACGCTCAAATGTGAACCTTCATGCGGTTCCCGCTGGACCTTACGCCTCCGGCGCCCAGGTGCATTCATCACCATTTGAAGATACACCCCAACATGCTCCATAACGAATGCAGGCTTGTCTGACTGCCTCCGCGACCTCGCTTCTTCTCACTTTCATTTGCTTTCACATGTATACCATCCTATCACATCCACTCCTTTGAACAGTTACACGTTGTCACGGGTATTTGTTTTGAAAACGACACTTGGCAAGCTTGATGCTTGGCCAAAATCTAATTTGTGCTATTTTTTTTTGTAAAATTAGATCATTTGATTAGATCAAACATGCGACATGCGACACTGCAGTACCTTGTAAGCATTCGACACAACGGATGCTTGGAGCATAGCAACGAAAGATACTGGGTACCATGTAGGTGTGGTAAACTCTCAACTCGCGCTGTGCCTGTTCAAAAGTTAGCCTGCCACATGCTCGATTGCGCCCTCTCTTCGAACGACGATTCCCTACGTGTTGAATTACAAGTTCCTAATCACTACAGGCAACGGGAACGACACACGGGCACACAAGGATTGTAGGTAGGCTCATTCATTTTGGCCGACGTGCGTACATTTTGTACTTGATTCAGTAGGTCTGCAGTACTAAACTACATGATACCAATACACCCCTTTTTCCTCTTTTTAGTCTATACATACATCCGTCTATGATATCCATGCCCGAGACAAACCGTTTATGAAGCGAGTAGCGATCGTCCAGTCATTTCTGTATCCGACGAGAAAAAGCGGAAGGTGTTTAGTTCATTTCGGCTGGCAGCCAGCAAAAAAGGAATAATCGGGACGCACCCTCAGGTTGCTCGATTCCAAACATTGCCAACACCGTCGGCGCAACATCACACAGAGCGCCTTCCTCTTCTCGTTCCTTCTTGTCCTTGTCGTCCGTGAACGTGTGCTTAGCGTTCTTTGGTCCCGCTGTCCAAGTTGATCATCTGCTCCGCGTTGCCATGGTCGGCCGTTATGACGAAAGTGTAGCCCGCGTCTTGGCATGCTTCGTAGATCGTGCCGACTGCCGCGTCGGTGTGGGTAATGGCTTCGACGGCTGCGTCAAAGATGCCGGTATGCCCGACCTATTTATGATGTGGTGATACACATCATCCAAAAACCGGGCACCGAACATTAAGAAAGTAAAGGGAATGGGTTGAAACACAGTCCGTGAAAGAAGGGAAGACAAAGTAGTAGACGCACCATATCTGGCGGAGCAAAGTTGCACATGACAAACTCATGCTGATTCGCCCGGACGACTTGGGCGACCTTATCCGCTACGCCCTGCACACTCATCTTTGGTAACTTGTCGTACGTCGCGACTTTTGGAGAATCGATCATGTGTCGTTCTTCCCCCTCGAATTGCTTCTCCACGCCTCCATTGAAGAAGAACGTGACATGCGCGTACTTTTCCGTCTCTATGTGCAACACGTGAGAAAAGTGTTAATGTCGTTTTAAATGCACGAAAGAAGACACGGCAAAGAACCCAATTTGCGTATGACTGACCTGCTATGTGCGCCTGCTTGATGTCATGCTTGGAGAGCCACTCGGCGAGCACATTAGTCATCGCTTGAGGCGGGTAGGCAACTGGATATGGGAACTCGGCATTGTAGCGGGACATGGTAGTTATGTGCTGTCAACTTTCTCAGACTATAACAGAAATGAAGGATGAGGGTGGAGCTCACAAGGTCTTTTGGTATGTCTACCTCGATCGGTTTAGTCAGTTTGCCAAGTACAGTGCTGATCTCGCGCATGCGATCAGAGCGATAATTGAACAGGAACAGGGTATCGTCATCTATTGCCACAACCATGAGGTAAACGCAAAACAGAAGGGGTAGAGTGGAAAAACCCACCTTTAATCCGACCCGAGTCACCATTCACAATGATGGGCTTCAAGAATTCGTCCGTCTCGTCCTTCTCGTATTTTGCCTCGATCACCTTGACATAATCGCCGTCCTCGGCGACAGCTTCGCCTTGCCCGTGGACGAGTCCATCGACGGCAATTTTTATGCGGTCCCAACGCTTGTCCCGATCCATGGCGTAGTAACGTCCTACGATGGTCGCGACTTGACCAATGCCGATTTTCTGGATGAAATCACGCAGTTCGCGCGCATAGCCGGCCGCAGAGCGAGGTGCGGTGTCGCGCCCGTCACCCAAGAAATGGATATACACATGCGGCACCCCGACCTCCTTGGCGGTCTCGAGCAGCGCATAAAGGTGTGTATTATGGGAGTGGACGCCACCATCCGATACCTATACCGTCCCCGTTTGGAGATCAGGTTGTAGCAGGGTATTACAGTGAGATATCAGTGGATGGCGCAGAGAAGGTAATATCATACGAGACCGAGAAGGTGCAGCCGTCCGTTTGTGTCTTTGGCGCGCTTGAAGCTCGTGAGGATGGCCTCGTTTTTGTGGAATTGGCGCTTCTTGATGGCAACGTCGATCCGGACGATATCTTGCCATACGATGCGCCCCGCACCAATATTCAGATGTCTGTTTTCCCCCGTCAGTCAGCGGAACCCTCCGGACAAAGAAAGGACAGACCCGACTTCCGAATTTCCCATGAGCCCATCGGAAAGTCCGACTGCGAGCCCG